>OKTO01000038.1_pt1 | contig 71204 bp, 77 predicted proteins | sample 1606101 | NCBI WGS metagenome assembly OKTO01 (sample SAMEA3879513, study PRJEB24766) | human gut metagenome | biome: human-associated habitat; feature: feces | place: USA | collected 1985/1987
AATGCCGCCGCGGGTTCCGCGGCGGCATTATTTTGAAAGATGTTTCTCTTTTCGTCTTCCTACCGCCGAAGAATACCGTCAGCAAAAGCGTACAGATTTGCGAGTTCTTCCACGGCCTGTTGTCTGAGCCGCTGCACGGTTCTGGGCGTCGAGCCCATGCCGTCCGCAATTTCGCCCCAGGACTGCTGCTCGAAGTAATACCTACGGATCACGTCCTGCTGCCGCCCGTCCAGAAACCCTATGTAATGCGAAAGCCGATCCTGCTCATGGCAGAGATCGGCATATTTGGAGATCAGATCTTCAACACTCTCTCCATTGAGCTGCGCAGCAGCGCGCTGATAGGACATTGCAATTTCAGGGACGCTTTTGGGATAGGCATTCGTACCGGCATTGTCCGCGTCCCGCTTTTGAAACGTCATGACCTCAATCATTTCCGTCGGCGTAACATGGCTGGCATACTGTATTTCGTACTGAAGCAGTTCTATCTGCCGCATCATTTTCTGATAGTTTTCCAGCCGATCCAGCACTTCGTTCAGGTATTTGTTGTCCATTTGTTATCCCTCCTAAACCAAAATGCTGCCCGCCGGGTATGCGGCAGCATACAAAAAACAGATGCTGCAGCCGAGCACTGCAACATCTGTTTTCTATTTTTCTATTGTAAGGATAACACAGATACCTGCGACAAATCAAGTGCCGAGCGTGCGCGATTTTAGGCGATTGTGCGACAGAAGTGCGACATTAAATGCGGAATGCCTGCGTAGAATTCCGTCAACGTTTATACATAAAGCACACTCGACGCAGCACGAAGCGTTTCAATGTAAGTGCCGTTGCTATCGTATACGTCCACAACGAATGTAACTTTGTAATAATATCCGGATTCCACATAGCGATTTTTGATAATTGAAAATGCGCTGGTTGCTCCGTTATATCCGGGGCCGTTATAATCCCATGACTTCTCAATAGACCAGTATTTTTGATCAGAACTCTTGCACAGAGCCAGGGATGCATCTATTGTACCGCTTCGATATTTGGAATATAAGGAAATTGTGCCTTTGCATTCAGCATAGTTCGAGCTTGAAACCACCAAAGACGCAGAACACAGAGAAGATGTATCATACCGAAGAGGGGTATAATCAGCGGCTCCGGCCATGGCAAAAAAGCTGGGAATGACAAGGCAAAATACAAGCACTAAAGCAATACTTCTTAACGTTCTTTTTTTCATTTTAAACTCCATTCCTGAGATGATTTTTACTCTTACGCATGAATAATACGCTCTGCCACAGTTTGCAGTATATCAAGAGAGATATCCTCTCCATAAACAACAAACATCAAATTTGACGTGTCCTCTAACCAGAAAATTTGATAAAAATTGTTTTTATGAACGATTGATATTCCTTGACCATTCAGATTCTCTTCACGCTCCTCGGCATCTTCCGTGTCAATTGTAACTGAAGATACACCGTTTTCACTAATGTAATATATCGCCACCTCAAATTCCTCGCTATGGCTGCTCTGGAAGTGATAAATACATGATGCTTCGCTTTCTTCGCCAGTAGTGAGGATAAATTCTGCAGGAACAGCATCCAATACGCGTGCCTTATTATCTTCAATAGGTACTTCTATTTTGTTTTTCCCCACAGATAATTCATAAGATGTTCCGACATCAAAGGTCTCAATAAGATAATTAAGCGTTTTTACCCGAACTGTTTCCGATGCAGCAAAGACACCAACAAACATAAAAAGCGGTATCAGTATCCACAAAGCAACTCGATTCAGTGTTCGCAGCGTTTTCTTTGCAGCCTTTTGAATCTGGGCTTTTCGATAACTCTTTTCAATCGTATGCAGGCAGCGCTTGCGCAAACGATCAGGAACTGCTGCATCTGGATCTGTGAGAAGCTCCTCATTTTTCTGCATCAGCTCTTTTCCGTTTGCCTCTGTCACTCTGTTCATAAGTAGCGCGAAAAAGGCATCTTCGTATTGCTCATACAGTCGTTCATCTTCATTCATAATTTTTACCTCCTTCCCGGAGCTTTTCTACAAATGCACGTCTGGCCCGGGTCAATTTCATTCTAACACTGGAAGGTTTACAACCGAGCATTTGCGCAAGTTCTGCGTCTGACAGATCCATCAGATATTTTCCGTACAACAACTGCTTCTCTTCTTCCCGCATTTCCTGAAAGGCAGTTAACAGCTCTTCCTGTTTTTCCTTTTCCAAGTACCTTACCTCGGCTCCGGGGATATGAGCCTGTGGAAAATCCTCCGTTAAGTCATCCAAGGGGATGCAGCGGGCAGCTTCCTTTTGATCTCGCTTTATTGTGTTGATCGCAGTATTGCGAACCGCTGCTGCAATATAGTTTATTTGTGCATAAGGTGGTAACCGCTGAAGCGTTGCTTCATTCTTCAACAAGGAGAGTACTGCTGTCTGTACGATATCCTCCCGCTGCACCGAGACCTCTGAGTATTTCCCTGCGATATAATACATGAGGCGTTCGTGTTTAAGATATATGTCTTCCATGAAGCATGGTTTCTCTTTTTTCTTGCTCATGTTTGGTTCTCCTGAACGTTCATATACTAAGACACGGAACGTGCCGTTTTGCAACAAAAAATTTTGCATGCATATTGCCGCATCAAGCCAGCATCTTTGCGACATTAGTTTTACTATAATAAAATGAATTTTTCAATACAATACTATTGCAAATCTAATCTTTCGCACATTTTGATTTTAGAATAAGTATAATGTCAAAAACTGCGAAAGAAGGTGTGAGCTTGACGAAATTTGGTGAAATACTGATGCAGCTTCGTCAAGAGAAGCATCTTTCGCAAGCCGAACTGGGACATATCATCTATGTTTCCGGCGGAACGATTTCGAATTATGAAAAAGGCGTTCACTATCCGGATGTTGAAAAGCTGGTCAGGCTGGCAGACTACTTTAACGTTTCTATCGATTATCTTCTGGGACGATCTATCTCGAAGCTCTCGCCCGATGTGTTTGCGCAGACAGTTTCGGATGACACAACTGTTGGTGATGTCGTTCAGTCCCTTCAACGCTTGTCTCCTGCCAGAAAGCGTGCTGCCTGCATCATGGTCGCGGATATGGAGGTAGCTTCCATGATCCATATTGCAGGAAAGAGGGAACGAACTTGATCCCGTTTTGCATTCTTGTAATCGAAGATGACGACGACCGCGAATTTATGGCCGCGCTGTTTATCCAATACCAACGGCTTCTTTACAAAGAAATCTATGACATTCTGAAGAACCCATGGAATACGGAAGATGTTCTGCAGGCTACGTTGGTCAAGCTGATCGATAAGATCCCGGAACTCCGAAACAAGGAACAGCCGCAGCTGATCGGATATATCAGCGTGACCGCGCGAAATACGGCCTATAATTTCTTACGCTCACAAAAGAAAATCGCGCCATTCTCTTTTGAGGAATACATGCAGCAATCCGAGCCAATCGCCGAGCATCGTCAAATGGAAGAACTCCTGATTTCAAAAGAGGAGATCGATGAATTGGTGCGGCGCTGGCCCCAGCTTGATGCCAAAAGCAAGTATCTGTTAGAAGGAAAATACATACTCGGCAAAAGCGATGAGGTCATGGCCGAGGAACTATCCATAAACCCCGCCAGTGTCCGAATGGCACTGACGCAGGCAAGACAATGTGCATATCAGCTTCTTACGAAAGAATTAACCCCGAGCCATTCCTAATTGGGATGGCCCGGGGTTAATTGCAATTTATCCGGTATGGGTAGCAACCAGGATCTGCAAGGCCACTGTGTACTCGGCAAGAGGAGGTGCTACGAGTCCTTACATATCAATTGAACCATTGTACGTCGGTCTATATGCACGATGGTGTGAGAGAACTGCCCCTTTAATTGTGAGAGTCGCCTTGTCGATTCCGCAAATCATCTCAAAAAATTTGTTGCATTTAGAAAAATGAATTGTCCTTATAATCAAGCGGATTTGAAAAAGAAGTTGTTACTTTGCGGATGCAAAAGAGAACAGATGAATTTGCCAATATGCAATGGCAGTTCTAGCGATATGTTATCAATCCCGTGATGAACTGTCATGCTCTATATTGGATATGCATTTGAATGGAGTACATAAAATGCATATCATCCAAGATGGAAGGGGGTGGAAAAATGAAAGTTGTTTTGGAACCTACAAAGGAACTCCTTATTGTAATGTGTGGCTCTAACCATTTTTCAAAGCATAAGGATGATCCGCATTTTTTCCCGGAGCAAGATGATTCGGACAAGCCGTGGGAAATGACCACTGCGAAGGCAAGCTAATCCCATTCAATCAAAGCAGCGGGTGTACTTCAAATATGGTTTGAGGTACACCCGTTTGTTGATGCCAAAAGAGGAATCGCTATGAAAAAATCCCAATTTGTTGTTGAAGTCGAGATACCGGATGGAATGCTGTTATACAACACCAAAAACGGTGGACTTATACGTCTAACTAATTCAGAAGTACGCGTGTTTAATAATTTAACAAGAGCGGAAATCTCAGAAAGTCATCTTGCTCAATTGCTGCTTGAATATGAATTTATAATTGATGATAATAGAAATGAATATAAAGAGATAGTCAAGGATCATTGGTATGTAAGAAATCAACAAGAGTATGTAAGATACGTTATTGCTCCGACCACAAAGTGCAATTTCGAATGCACATATTGTTTTGAATGTGGAATTAGCAGAAAAACAATGTCCCCAGAACTATGTACAGAGGTTTCAGAATTTGTGCTAAGAAATAGCGAGAAAGCGTCGCATGTCGATTTAATTTGGTATGGTGGGGAGCCGCTATGTGCTGAGGCGGAAATCAGACAAATTAGTGCTAGTCTTCTTAAAGATGATGCTTTTTCGGAAAAATATTCGGCGCAAATGGTAACGAATGGATTTCTTCTTACGAAGGAACTTGTTGATACTCTTGTCGCTGCACATATTAACATGGTGCAAATCACCGTTGATGGTCCAGATTATATTCACGATAAAAAACGAAAACTAAGAAATGGAAAAGGGACATTTCAAACAATTCTAGGTAATATAATAAACTGCAACGAAAAAATTGACATATCTTTAAAGATTAATGTTGATAAGATCAATAAGCCATATTTATTGGAACTTTTAGATGTCCTGGCTTCCAAAGGGCTGAAAAACAAGATCGACATTGCCTTATCGCCCGTTCTTTCATCGACAAACAAAATTAATTCTGATTTACTGACAACGCAAGAGTTTGCAGAATGTGAAACTGCATTCTATAGAGAAGCATTATCTCGAGGTTTTAACATTTTGGGGTTACCTGCAGCAAAATTAGGATACTGTGAGTCTATATGTAAAAATGATTATCTCATAAACGCAGACGGAAATTTATTTGCGTGCTGGGAAAATATCGGAAAATTCGATAACAATGTTGGGTCTGTGCTTCGTGGTAAGACTAAAAATCAGACTCGGAGTTTCTTTGAAGAAACGATTGATTTTGGAGAAAAAAAGTGTGAAGAATGTTCGGTTTTCCCTATATGCTTAGGTGGATGCCCGTTGCAAAAACTAAAAAACGGGGAAAGCGAATGTAGATCTATCAAATATAACATTAAGGATTTAGTCCGCATTTGGTATGATTACTATGGAGTATAAAATTCCTACGATATTTCGCAAAATATAATGAGTCTAAATATTAAGAGGGAAAGAAATGAAAAGTTATTATAAAAAAAACGGCCGTTCGCTTGCGGCCTTTCTAATCGTGAATCTGCTTGCCGCAGCATCCTCTGTGCTGATGTCTTTTCTGCTTGGGCTGTTTGCCGATAGCGCGATAGAGGGCGATTTCTCCCGCGTGTGGAAGATTGCGCTGGTCACGCTCTGCTATCTGGTCGTCGAAACAGGCTTCAGCTTTCTCATGGACTACACACGGGATGTTTTTGTGCAGCGCATTGGGCGCGATCTGCGCGCGGACACCGTGCGGAAAATCGAGAGACTCAGCGAGACGGAAAAGAGCAAAACAGACGATGGACAGCTGCTTTCCCTGATGAACAACGACATTGACACCATTCAGCAGGAATATCTCGCGTCCATCGGCGCAATTTATTTTCAGATCTGCTGCTTCGTGCTTGCGGTCGGTTCGGCGCTTGTCATTCAGCCGCTTATGACGCTCATCATGATCCTCGTCAGCATCCTGCCTGTTGTATTCCCGAAGCTGACCGAAAAGCGCTTGCAGTCCTATAAGGAAGCGGAGCAGCAGGCAAAGGCGCAGTATGCATCCACGCTGACGCAGATCTTCTCCGGCTTCCTTCCGCTCCGGATCTTTCATGCGTTTGACGGCATCAACCGGTTTCACGATGAAGCGAATGACGGCTTATGCAAGAAAAAGCTAGATTTCCGGCGCATCCGCAGTATCCTGTACGCCGGGGCATATGGCTGCGGGAATCTCGTTTTTCTGGGAACGTGGGTCGTGGGACTGTTCTTCGCTGCGAAGGGGCTTGTCACGCTCCCGGCGCTGATCGCGTTTGCGCAGCTGATGACCTTTGTTGCAGGCCCTGTGCAGATCATCAGTGAGCGCTATGCCGCAACGGTTGCGGCGGCAGCTGTCTGCAAGCGTGTGCGATCCTTTTTGGACGCGCCCACGGACGAGACGATCGGCTGGGGCGACCGGCCGCTGGACAAAATTGAAAGCATCACGCTGCGGGATATTTGCTGCCGGAAGGACGCGCATGAAATCCTCCGGCATATCGATGTCACGATCCCGCAGGGCGCACGTGTCGCCCTGCTCGGCGAGAGCGGCTCCGGAAAATCGACCCTTCTGAAGGTGCTGGCCGCCATGTGCACCGCGGACGGCGACTATGAGATCAACGGACATCCTGTCCACGACTATGATTACACGGCATTTCGCAGGCAGGTCACGCTTCTGCTGCAGAAGTCCTTCGTTTTCAGCGCTTCCATCCGGGATAACGTCAGCATGTTCTCCGGCAGCGCACAGGATGATAAAGCGCTGGAACAGGTGCTTGCAAGGGCGGGCCTGTCAAAGTGGTACGCCGCGCGCGGCGCGTCCATGGATACGCAGATCGGCAGCGACGCGCACGCACTTTCCGGCGGCGAGGAGCGGCGGCTCGATCTTGCACGCACACTCTGGCGGCATGGGAGTCTGGTCATGCTGGATGAACCGACGTCCGGTCTGGATGAAAAGACGCGCATATCGCTGGAAAAGCAGATCCTGGAGATCCCGTGCGGCATGCTCATTGTTGCCATGCACAACTATTCCCCTACATTTTTAGAGGAGTTCACGCATATTTTCTACATCCGGAACGGAGAGATATGTGCTGCCCCATAAGCGTATACACGGTTATTTTTTCGACCGATAAAGTGAAGCATGAAGTTGGAGATAATGAAGATGAATTTGTCAAAATACGTAAGAGTAATTCAGGGAAATGACTCCACAATACTCTTCAATACAATCAACGCCAGTATCATTGAGTTTACATATCAAAAAAGCAATGATATAAACATCTTGCTACAGGAAATGACTGATGATGAAGTAAACTATTTGCGCGAAAATCTATTCTTTATATCAGAACAAAACGCGATGAAATTGTTTTTCACAGAGCCTGTATCGCCTGTACTTAATATAACCATATCTCTTACAGAGTTTTGTAATTTAAAATGTCGATACTGCTATGAGGGCAACCTAATTAGACGTTCGGTTATTTCACCAGAGACTATAGATAACATTGTACAATATATATACGCAATTCTTTCTCGGGACAAAAGAAAATCCATCGTTAACATTGACTTAATCGGTGGAGAGCCACTTCTTGAAATCGAGCAAATCCAATATCTTATACAAAAGCTTAACCCGATTAATGATGTTACTATATATTTTACACTTGAAACAAATGGAACATTATTCTCTAAGCAAGTACAAGAAGTATTCAAAGAAATGAATGTTCTTGTCAGCGTTCCGCTTACAATTGAGACCGACCAAAATACTATGCGACCGTTTAAGGACGGAGACGCATCGTATATCACTATTGTAGAGAATTTGGCAAAGGCGAAAGCGTTTTTTGAGAGCGAAAAGCATCAGTTAGTACTTCGCTATAATGCGCATAAGGAAAATATTAAGTCTTTCGGTGAGTTTTTTAAAACAGTCAGCAAAACAATACCATATCATTTCGAAATTGAACTGGCTAGGATAATTAATTATCCCTATAATTCCCCGTGCTCAACACTCTCCCACACAGAATATTCTGAGTGGTTTCTAAAAACATATTTTGAATATACGGAAGATGCATATTCAAGAAATCGCTTCTTGCTGCCCGGCAAGCGCTATAGTTCATGCACTGCATATATGCCTGACGATATAAAAATCCATGCTGATGGATCTCTTGCATTATGTAATGCATGGATTCCTCAAAACCGCTGCGGAAATATAGAATGGTTACTATGCGGAAAAACGAAAAAGGATATCTTTTCTGCTGGCGAATTGTATAGGCCAGATGTTGATAATGAGTGCTATGCCTGCCCTGATCTATTTTTGTGTGGTGGGAAGAAAATATGTAATCGGGATAATCCTTGTGAATTTGTGGATTTTGATATTAATAGATATATTGCACAATATGTATACGGAAGAAAAGGAAACCAATAATCTGTGCCGACCAGCCAGTTTTCAAATTCTTGGTATGGGTACTATTTGAAGTTACGCTATTCGCGGACGTACCTCTTCTGCTGTTAGCTGATAATTTCTCAAGTTTGCACTATGGATTTCCTGTCGTAAAGGGACTTTAAGCCGCAGCAAACGTAGCGGCCCCGGCTCGGTATTCCGAGTCGGGGCCGCCTTATGTCCATCAAAAATCCATGTCAAGCCGCTTTCCGAAATCGCAGGCCGTTTGCCCTTACGGACAGTTCCTGCGACAGAAGGCGCAGCGTTTCAAAGTCATCGTCGAGGCCGTCGAGCTCCCGGCGGAGAATTTCTTCATAGTGCTGCTTTTTCTGCTCCAACGTGGCAATTTTGTTGACCCACCGCTCCATAACGGCGGGGCTGCGGCTGCCGCTTTGGATAAGATAGTCGGCCTTTTCCTGATACAGCGCGATCTCCTTTTTGACCGCGGAATAAAATTCCTCCGTCATTTTGTCGCGCTGCTTGGCATCGTCAATGATGTAGAAGCTGTTGACGCTGAGCGCATTGTTATTCTGGTTCATATCGCTGAGCTGCTCAATGAACGTTTCAAACGTATCCACTTTGTCCATGTGCTGTCGAGGGATGAAATAGAGGTGCCCGGTCGAGCTGACCTTGGTGGCCTCCAGCATCCGCAGATAGCTCAGGCAGATCGTCTCGATCTGTCTGCGGTTCGCGCACGTTTGATAAAGCTCGAACAGTTCCTCCGCCCGGCGGCAATAGTTCAGGGGATCAATGTCGGCGTCAAAGCCGATGTTGTCATACCCAAACCGATTATCGCGCCGGTCATAGAAGATGTTTGCCAGCTTTTCATACTGATTTGTTCGCTGGTTGAGCGTTTCCTTGACCAGCTCGCGGGAATATACGTCCTCAGTGTGCGCATTGTCGCGGCAGTAGACCGCATAGATATGATGCGCACCGGGGCTTTTTACCGTGATCCGATCCTTGATATCGCCCGTCGCGGAGCGAAACGCATCCGATACAGAAATTCGCTTACTGCCGGAATACGGGATGTTCAGATCATCACAGAGCTGCGCCAGCGCCTCCTTCTCCACCAGAATGTTGGCAAGCGAGAAATAGAGAAACTTGCCCAGCACGGAGGCCTTATCGCCGTTGGCTGCGCCAAGGATGTCCTGAAAATTCGTAATATTTGTCATGTGCATTTCCTTTCTAAGCCGTCTTTCGTTTCGTCCAGTCCAGCAGATAATCGTCCACGCCCTTGAAGCGCGGGTTCCAGGTACATTGATAGTACCGGATGCCCGGAATTGACTGCACCTCGCGGCGCAGGGTGGTGATCGCCTGCCGGACCTGCGGATTTGTAAACTGATCCATGTCCATCGCCTCCATGACCTCCGTGACGCCGAGCGACAAGAGCGTTTCCCGCAGTCCTTTGTGGGCGTTCACGCCGCCGAGACACACAAAGAGCGCATCGTTTGCAAAGTAGCTTGCAATATCGCCCTTGAGCGGCCCCTCGGTGAGATAGGCACGCTTCTGCGTCGTGTCGCCGGTGACGTGGATCCACGAATAGCTGCGGGTCCCGTTTTCCATGCGGCTCGGCCGGCTGGACAGCCAGCGGTATTTTCGCGCCGCGTCGTCGTCCAGCCGGATCTTCATGCCCTGAATGAACCCATCCTTGTTCCGCACCGGAATGAGAAATCCATTCGCGCCTGCCAGCGTCCATGTTCCGTCTTTTGTATAAAAGCCAGGCAGCCCGTGCAATTCATGATCGCACGCAAGAAGCGACGCCAACAAGCGCCGTTCGGCTTCTGTTTCCGGCATGGACTTATAGCCGTTGCGGGCAATGATCTCATCCGGGAGTCCTCGTTCATGGAGATTTTCTCTGTGCCGGTCGGAGAGCGTCAGAAGTGACAGCATTTCCGAATAGGCCGCATGGCGCTGCTTTAGCGCATACGGCTCCCGGCTCGTTGTGTTTGGGGAGCTGGGCTGCACGGGCAGTTTATACACGTTGCTCTTTGCAGCCAGCTCCAAGTATGCTTCTTTGTTTGTCAGACCATTCAGCCGCGCATACAGCGTCACGCTGTTGCCGCTTGCACCGCAGAGATTGCAGCGGTATTGATCGGTCCGTGTGTTCAGACTCAGATGATGTTTGCCGGTTCCATGATCGCCGCAGAAGGGGCAGCTTGCCTCAACTTCCTCACTGTGAAGCGTTCGGTCATTGAGGACAAGCCCGCACCGTCTGGCGGCTTCCAGGATCGGCAGCTTCTGATAGGCCAGACGGCGCGCCCCCTTTCTGAAAAGTAAGGTTACGCCGCCTTCGGCATTGCAGTACCGCCAGCCCGCACGGAAAGCTCCGCATTACGGACGCATTTGGCGAGGATCATCTGACTGGTCGGACGGATGTTACTGAGATCATCCACAGATTCCATGTTGTCGAAGAATACAGGGTAATTACGGCCTGTGAGCCGCTTCACAAGCTCCGACACCTCCGCGCCTGCCCGGATCTTCTCAGAGAGCGAGAGCCGGTCGTAGCGGCGGCCGTTGTAGGTAAAGCGGAACACATCCTTTAATTCGCCGGTCGTCTTGACCACATCGTAGAGCGAGATCTTCACACGGTTCAGCGCGAGCTTCGAGAACGTCAGTTCCGCGCGCTTGCTCATGTAGAGGATCACGTCTTTCATAACGATTCTCTTTTCCGTGATCTCCTGCTCAATTTTGTGAATCCTTTCGTCAAAGTCCTCCGGCGCGGCGCTTAAAACCTGCTGCGCGGCGGCAAGCTGCACCCGGCAGTCTTCCAGCGACGCTTTGCACTCGGCAAGGCGTTCACTGTCCGCGGGGCTCAGCGTACCGCATTCCATACTGGTCGTCAGGTTCTGGATGCGTGTGCGGAGCTGCTCCAAGGTCTGCTGGCGCCGCGTATTCTGCTGTGCGGCAGCGGCTTGAAGCTGTTCACGCTTCCGGTTCAGAGCATTGATCTCCGCCTGATATCTTTCAATATCTTCGGCTTTAAACTGCTCAAACGTACTTTGACTTTTCTGCTCCAGCTCCTGAAGCTCAGTGATCTGACCTTTCAGCTGTGTGCCGTCGGCGGCGATTCTCTCCGTTTCCGCCTGTAAAGCCTGACGGAACGCCGGATATTCCTGCTGCGAGAGGACACGGCGGCAGACCGGGCAGCTTGTACCCGGCTGAAACCGCTTCAAAAGCGCAGCGTTCTGCTGATACTTTTTCCCCAGCGCCTGCACCTTTGCCGTATCCTCTGCCAGCGGGCCTGTGTATTTTGGCTGGTAGACCTCGGACGACCGGGCACCTAGCTTTGCATGAAACTCTTGCAGCTTCGCGTCCAGTTCTGCCGTATCCGGTGTTTCCGGCGCTTCACCGGAAAGCTCCTCGTACTGCTCGCTGGCCTGCACAAGCTGCTCCTGCAAGTCCTCCAAATTGACATTTTCAAACCGCCGCGCCTCTAAGAGCGAGAGTTCCTGTTGCAATTCCTGAATCTGCGCGGTCAGTCTGCTGGAGAGTTCTTTGCTGCTCTGCCGCTGCTTCTGCGCCAGATCCAGCTTGCCGCTCAGATAAACCGCATTTTGTTCCAGTTCCCGAATTTCTTCCCGACGATTCTTGAGAAATGTCTCAGGGGATGGAAGCTGTACACCGGACAATTGCTGCTGCGTCTGCTCATTGAGCTGTGCCAGCACGTCGCCCTGCGGAATGGAGGGAAGATACCGCTCCAGCAGCTTCTTTCCATCCTCACCGAGTTCTTCGATAAAGTACAGGGGATTGAAAATGGAGAGAAACACATCCCGTTCACCGAACATCTCATTGAGATCCGTCTGCCGAATGGCGTAGCCGTCGTAGGTGATGCTCATGCGATCCTTCTGCCGGCTGCGGGTCAGCTCGTGCGCTCTGCCGGTATCATCCGTAAAGCGCATCGTGATCTGCAGGTCCGGATTCGTCTCGTTGTGCAGCCGGTCAATTCCGCGCTCCCCGAAAAAGGGAAGCCCCGTGACGGCAAACGCAATGGCGTCCGCCAGACTGGATTTGCCGCGGCCGTTGCCGCCGGTTACAATGGTAGGATTGCCGAACGTAATCTTCGTTGGTTCTTCATAGCATTTGAAGCCCGAAACGGTCATGCTGCTGATCTGAAAGCCTTTGATTTTTTCCATTCGCCCTCCTTACGCTGCCTGCTGCACGACCTGATAGCCGTCCAGCGTATAAAATGCGACGTTTCCCTGTTTCCGCATCGTGATCTGCGCGTCATAGAGCTGCGCACCGGGCATGAGCATGGGATGACTGCCCTGTGCGTAGACCTTCGCCTGCTTGCCCTCTGCGTTTTGCAGAACGGCGCAGACCAACGGCTGGCCGGACATATCCTGCTGATTGCTCACCGACAGCACAACGTACTGGCAGACCTGCCGCGTCGTAAACGGGAGCGGCTGCTGAGACTGCTGTGTTGGCCGCGATGATTGCTGCGGTGCTTGCTGCTGCGTCTGCGGCATGGCCGTCGGCGCTGTATTCTGCGCCTGCTGTCCAGCCTGTCCGTCGCGCTTATAGCTGAGCTGTGCCTGTGCTGCACCCGGAGATGTGGGAAGCTGATGCAGCTTATCCAGTAATTCCAAATATGCAGCGTTCAGCTTCGGCCGCTCGGTATCGCAGATCACATAAGAGTTGCCCTTCTGCTCGATCTTGACCCAGAGCGGCTTCGTCATCTTGTAGAGGACACGTCCAATGCCCCATTGCACGGCGGCGCGCTTCATCGAGTCGGACAAGCCGCCCTTAATGGGCTCAATGTCGGAATCCTCCGCACCGTCCCACTTTGTAATAAAGCCTTTGCCCTCAAAGTAGATGGAAATGCCGCAGATCTGCGCGTCCTTCTTTCCGTTGCCGTGCCACGGCTTGTAGTCGTTGTACCAGTTCTCCGGCCCCACGACTTCATCCAGACGGTCCTGAATGGCGCGGTTTGTGACATACGGAATGGCAAGGCCGCTGGTCTTGTCCTTCGTCGTCACCTGAATTCGCCATTCCAAGTCCTCCGGCGCAAATGGCCGGGCCAGTTCTTTCTGGATGGTTTTTGCGTCTTTTGCCATACGTTTACCCTCCAATAAAGTCTTTTAAGGTCTTTCCGTTGGGGAGCAGCACATCGGAATAGTAATACGACGGGTCTTTGTCCTTGAGATGCTCCAAAAGATCGCGGTATTGCATCCCCAGCTTGTTGTTCAGTGCATTGAAGCTGTGATCTCCATTTGGGATGGACAGAAGGAATGCCGGCAAGCTCGCAAGCGCGTGCGGCGTTTTGTATTGTGGCAGTGCGTTTCTGCCAATGCAAATAGTCCCCATGGAACCGCCGACGTTTGAAAACGGATAGCGGTACATCACGGTACGCATTGTCGGCTTTTCGTCCGCGACAACGCCCATCCTGCATCCGCTGATCTTGCCCTCTGTGTCAGCGTGGAATGCAAAGACCAGTCTTGGCAGCGGAAAGTTCGGATATGCTGTCTCATGGTAGCTGATGTCTGCGTATAAGCGCGGGTACCAGAGACAATATTCCTTGTTCCCGTTCGGATGGATTTTGACATGGATACAGTCTGACGGTAACAATCCGCTGTTAACATAATCTCGCATAGTGCTGTTTTTAATGCAGTCCAGAAACGCATCTTCCTGCACCGCTTTGCACTTCACAATGCCATCCACGTGTGTCTCAATGAGAATTTCTCCGGCTTCCGGAATGATCCGAATTCGCAGTTCGTCTTTGTTCATGCCGCCTCCAATTCCGGAACGCAGCGCTTTGCAAGCGCACGTTCCTTTCTAAGCAGGTTTTCCAGCTTCTGCACTTCTTCCGTGTACCATGCGTCAATGGCAAGCAGCGCTTCCAGCAGCTCATACTCGCCATGAAAATAGCAGTCTGTTTCCACCATGACGCCGCTCGACCATTTGGAGCTGATTTTCATCTGATAGCCCCAGCCCATACCACCGCTGCACCCGCAGGAATATAATTCCGCAGCTAACTTCTGTTCCGCTTTTTTGACGTAGGGGTTTTCTGAAAGCCTCATGCTGTGAAAGCTTCCATATTCCCGGATCAGGCGGTAATACTGCATCATGCTGCGGAAGCTGAAATACCAGTGATTTACTTCGTAGTCATCATTAAATTTTTCGTCCATGTAGTCTGTAGCCGCAGCCAGAAGATCATAATAGATCTCGAACAGATCATCTTCGGAATGCGTGACGCCTATCTCCAGCAGCCGGTCCAGCTTTCCATATTCATAGTATAAATGGGCTGCACGGATCGTTTCTACCGCATAGGCGATTTCCTCATAGTCTGCCATCTGTACCTCCTTCAGCAAAAGCGCCTAGCCGCTGCTGCTTTTGGTTTGGCTGCGCACAGGATATCCTGCAAACGAAGCAGCCGATTCAGCCGTTCTTCTTCGTCTGACAGCATACCGCGCAGAGCGTCGAGATCTTCCTCGGTAAAAGCGCTAAAATCCAGATCGGCGAACATGACCTTGTGTTTCTCCCGAAGCGGCGCGAAAATGTGCGTCAGAACGTAGGCAGAAACCTCATTATGCTCGACAGGCGTATGCGGAAGAACCGCTAATTCCTGCACGAGCATGGAAAGATCAAGCTTCATGCGCGTCCTCCCATACCAGCTTCACGATACAGATAGCGTAGTCTTTCATATTGCACAGGATGCGCTTGTGTTCTGCCTCGGAAAGATATGACCGGCCTTCGCGCAGGAAGTAGATCCCGCAGTCCGGCAGCAGTTCGCCAAACATACTGGCAATGTGCCATTCCATGTGGGAACGCGCTTCGGCGGTATCGCCCTTGAGGTAGGCCGTGCACATCTTTGTGTCACCGACCGTTTGCTCATTCCCAATTTCCAGATGCTCCATGAAGCCGTCCAGATGTGCCTTTGCGCGCTCATCCAACTGATGCTTCGCGGATGCGTAGAAATACAGGAACAGCGCCGGTTCGCTCCTTCCGAGAATGACGCTGTATGGACTGGATACTTTCTGTCCCCATGCGCCCGCGGACGGCTCGAACCGCGTGCAGAGCTTTCCCATCTGCGGGACGATCCGCTCCGTGACCTGCTGCCAGACGGCTTCGCGTGCCGCCCGGTCATCTGCTTCTGTGACGGGAGCAACGATTGCAAGATTTGTAGTTAACATAATTCCTCCTAACTCAGCGCCAGAAATCCGTTCGGTGTCAGGACGTTGAAGATCATCTTGTTGCTGACGACCTCATGCACCTCTGCGCCGGTATGATTTCCGCGCTGGTCAAACTGTTCCTCGCGTTCAACATTTTTGACTTTCACAATACGTCCCTTGATGATATGCGGGGTATCACATTCAATCAGCCCGTTTATCATCCCGGAGCCGCCGATGAGACCGATCTGCCCAATGGAAAGGGGCAGAAGCGGATGCTTTTCCGTGCTGTCCAGCGCGCTTTTTGCATGCAGCAGCCGTGTAAAGCTGCCGGAGCGCGTCAGCTGGCGTTCCAGCTCCTTCTCATTGAACCGTTCGCCGCGAAAGACCTCGACAGTCTTTGTAACGGCGGGCAGCGCATAGCGGTGTTCGTCCAGCTCCGTGACACACGGGATCATCTCCGGGGTCAGCGTCTGCGCACCCAGCCGGTCGGCTGTTTCGTCATCCTCTGTGGGTTTTCTGCGAAGCCCCAGCACGACCGCCTGATGGAATCTGGCAAACTCGCCGCTTGTAAATTTCCAGACGGAAAGGTCGGAAAAGTTCTCCGCGAGGATTTTACAGATGTCCGGCGTCAGGCGATAGTACGGCACGATGTAGACGAGCAGACCGCCCAGCATGAGTGTACGGATGCTCTGCACCAGAAACTGCTTTTCGCTGCGTACCCGGCTGCCGCCCTCGGTCAGAACGGACAGATACGGTGGGTTCAGAAACAGCACATGAAACGCCTCGCGGCTGATCTGGCTGTGAAAGAAGCTTCCGAAGCCGACGCGGTGAAGTCTTGTCTGCGCTTCTTCTGCGCGGTGTTCGTCCAGCTCCATGCCGTAGGTGTAGCAGTTGTTGCCGTCGGCAAGCTGCCGAAGCGCCTTGCCGCAGCCGCAGCACGGGTCGAGCAGATTCGTCGTCACGCCCTCCGGAAACGCGATCCCGCGCAGAATGTGCGTGATATTTTCCGGATCTGTCGGGTAATAGCCCATGCGGACATGATTCATCAGCCGCCCGATCACCGCCGCGTTGACGGTGTCCGTCTGCGGAAGTGATTTCGCAAAGCTGGTCAATACTTCGTAGACAGGCTTGTACGCCCTGGACATGAGATCAAAGCGGCACAGGCCCGCTTGAAGCTGCCCGGTTTTCCCTGCCAGCGCGGATTCCTCCAATTCCAGAAGATTCCGCTGTGCATCGCCGAGCACCGCAAGAAGCGCGTCCCGCGTTTTCTGCAATTCCAGATAGTACGCATACGCACGCTGCGGCTGCGCCGTGCGGTATTTCTCCACACCGGCGCGGCATTTAAGCAGGCGCTGGCTGCCGCGCAGAATGGCTTCTGCTGTCTGCCGAAGCTGTTCCAAGGCATAAAAGGAACGTTTGGGTTCCTTCTGCAATTCCTGTTCCATGTTGCCGTTCCTCACGCCGCAGGCTGGATGCTCTCAGCCGCAAAGTCAAAGACCGGCGCGTTTTCCTCCGGCGTGCCGGGGAGAATGCGCAGCGTGTAGCCTTTGCTTCGCAGCAGCTTGAACGTGCCGATCATGCGCTGAAGCTCAAAATCATCCGCATCATTTGTATCGTTCTCGCAGGCGGCTTTTTCCGCCGCCTGCTGTGCAAGCACTTCCTGCACAATTTTTGCAATGTTTGCCTTTGTTTCAGCATCTTCCGGTGTGTCAGAGGGTTCTTCCACCGACGCTTCCGTGCGCGGCTTCTCAAACCTGCCCTGCGGTCGGCTTGCCGTCAGGCGCAGCCAGAAGGTTCGCAGCATGGAAAGAAGCAGCGTCAGGATCATGCCGCGCGGCTTCGGCGTCAGATGCACAATTTCATCCACGTCCGCCTCGCCGATCTCGCTGACCGCCACGGTCAGGCTGAGAGCCTTGACATAGTTAGCGGAGAAGAAACGGGAAACAGCGGCGCTTTCCGAGATCATGGCCTCATTGACGCTGACGCGCTGTGCCAGCAGTCTCCGGCAGATGACCGTACCGCATTCCAGTTCGGTCACATCCACGATATCAGCGGAAACCTCACCGGCGGTAATAAAACCTCGGCCGGAAATATGCTTCGCTTTCAGACCGTTCGTGACGTGCAGATGCCCGTGGACGATCACATCGTCCGTGACAAGCGTTTCATAGTTGTAAGTCGCACCGGCGGGGATATAGACTGTCTTCATGCTCAAAAATCCTTTCTCTTTTACGCTGCCTTCTGTTCTTCCTTGAGCCGTACCGGGAGGACGATGGCGGAGCTGTTGCCCGCCACAAGCGAAATTGCGCCCAGCGGGCTGGTCAGCCGCATTGTCACCAGTTCCTGCTTCTCAAACTGCGTGAGCGCATCCAGCATGAATCTGGCGTCAAAGCCGAAGATAATACTGCTTTCCGCACTGATTGGAACCGCCGCTTTGTAGAGGCAGCCGTTTACACGTAGGCTCAGAGTGCCGTTATGAAACCGGACATAGGGTTTGTCTGCCTTTCCGATGCAGGCCAAAAGATATTTCAGGGCTTGCACAAAGTCCTTCCGATGGAAGCAGAATTCCTCATTCCACTTCTGCGGAACAACGCTCTCATAGGTGATAGGCGTGACATTCTGGATACGTTTCGCAAGCAGCCGAACGTGTTCGTTCTGGAACAGGACCCAGTTATCTGCCACGCTGATCTGCATATCCGCGTCGCCAAACGCCTTGAGCTGCTCCAGTGCCGGAACACCGACAAGAAACGGCGTTTCAGCGTCCAAACGGCCGTCATCACAGCAGCCTGCGCGATGTCCTTCCACCGCCCAGATGTGCTTGTTCTGAAACAAAACACCCTGATATTCCGGTCTGGTGCTGCGCAGATCTACGGCACACTTTACCTGCTTGACGCATTTGAGAATGTTTGCCGCGTTTGCCGTATAGCTTTGCTTGGCTTCAAACTCCGGCCATGTGGGGCATTCCTCAGCTTCATAAACCGGGAACTTGCCGCCCTTGTCTCCGCAGCGCATGGTTATGATCTGTGATTTCCTTTGGCCGGACAGCTCCAGTTCCAGCTGGCCTGTAAAATAACGGCACACCTTCTGGACACTGGCACTGTTCCAAAACACGAACGCAAAGTCGTCGCCGCTCGCGGGGATCGTCACAGAGAGCCATGTATTGAAGTTTGTTGCGGAGAGCGTACAGTGATCCGCTGTAAACTCCACCTTGATCTCCTGCAGGACTTTGACCGGACTTTTTGCCGGAATGTCCATCAATGCTGTCATCGCTTTATAAAAGGCTGCTGCGTCTACGGAACTTCTCATGCTGCTTTCCTCCTTGTTTTCTGTAAGGTCGCGCGCATATTGACAGAGCCCGTTGCAAACGTGATCTGCCGCACGCGCGTTTCTCCGACGGTCAGGATGTTGTAGATCATGTCCACGACGGCGGTAGCCGCCGTAATATTGGCGGCGATGCTCTGCGGCGCGGAAACAGACGCCTCGGCGCAGCTCAGCTCCGTCGGGAATTTGTCTGTATCCTGCAAAACCTCCGGGAATGCCGCGCCGACGGGACGATAGAACGTGCGCCCGCCGCTGCGGATGCCGCAGACGATCTGCCCGGTGTGCATGCCGTTGCCGCTGTCGATGTAGATAAGATCATCCAGCTTGTAAAAGACTTCGTGGCAGAGCTTTCGGCTCTTGTTGTTGTCCACCGCGCCGATGAGGATCACCAGCTCTTTGACGGTTGGAGAATGCCAGTACGGCCCGGTCGGGAACGTCCGTGCCCGCAGCATGGAAAGAAGCCGCTCGCCGGACTCGATAAACTCCGGTACATACTCCGTTTCCATCCCGAACACGGAGGAATACCGCTCGGCCAGCACCTTTGCCTTGTTTTCCCCAAGGTCAGCCGGTGTGAAGTTCTGGCGAACGAGATTCTTTTCCTCCACGATATCCCCGTCACAGATGATAAAGCGGACAGGCCGTTCCAGCGCGTACAAAAGCCGATACAGATGCGGCGCGATATGTCCGCCGGTGCCTCCAGCTCCCAGCATGACGATCTTTACGGGGCGGTTCTCTGCAAACTTCATCCCGCACCTCCAAGCAATCCGCCCAGGAACGAGCGCACGCCCGCGAAATGTGCGGACGGCGCTTCCGGAAGTTCTGGAAGCTGATGGACGACCCTGCTGTCCCATTCCGCGGGAAAGCCGCTGTCCAGCCCTTCAAGCACCAAGGCGGGCTCGATGGGAACGAAGCTGCCGCCGCAGGAAATGCGGGCGGAGATCTCCGGGAAGAAGCGATCCAGACGGCCGATCACGAGATACAGCCGTGTGCTGCGCTCGTCCTGGTCGTCGATGGCTGAAAAGACTGCCTTCATGCTGTTGTGCGAGTGGATATCCGCGTAGTACAGATACCGCGTATCGTCTGGAAGATCTTCGTCCGTCAGCCGAACCGTGATACGATCCTTGGTGACGCGCTGCTTCGGCACGAACGGAATGAATTTCTGATCTTTGCGATCCCAGTAGATGCGGACAAGGGCTTCAAACTCCGCGCCTGCTTCCATCTGGCTCTTGAAAAAGCCGATGATAGAGCGCAGCAGCTCCTGCGGAATGCGAGGAAGAGCCGGGCGAAAGCCGGCTCTTACCTCTGAAAATTCCGTGATCTTGTGCTTGGGCGCGATGAACTCGCCGAGCTCGCTCCGGCGCATCTCGTACGTCTGCCCATCCCGCGAGGGGATGAGGCAGATGACTTTGTTGGATGCGCGCGCAGCTTCCAGCGTCGGGAACACGCCCTTGTAGTCTGCGATGCCTTTCTTCTGCATCCGGATCTGCGGCTTCACGACGCACTCTGGGTCCTTGATCTTACCTTTTTTCAGGCTGTCCAGGAATGCCTTGGATTTCTCGATCTCCGCTTTCATGGCCGCGATGGTGTCCGTCTTGGGCGCGGGAACGTTTTTCGTAACATCTCCGTACCGTACCTGCCATGTGACAGCCGACGCATCCTCCAATTCGGGGAAATCATCCGCTTTCTGGATACGCAGGGCCTCGAAGGTCATGTCGGGATCTGTGATCTGCTCTCTGGCGCCGCCGTACTGAAAAACGGGCGGCTTGTCAAAGAGCAACAGTTGTGTTTGGGGTCTTGGCGCAATGCTTTTGACCGTGGCGGCCTCTGGGATGGGGTCACTTTCTGCGCTTGTAAACGCTGAAAAGAGTTCCAGAGGCTGTTTTTCTTCTGCCGGTGCTTCCTGCGTCTTTGCAGGAAGTGTCTGTTCCGGCTCGGGCTGGGATTCTGCCGTCTCCGTCTGAACCTGTTCCGGATCAAACTGGGGCTTGACTTCTTCTGCCAAAGTTGGCGTGGGAGGAGGCGGTGCGGGTTCATCCGAACTGTTGCCGAAGATCTTATCTACGTCAAACTCCTCATCGTCGTCCAGTAAGGCAAAGCCGTCAAATACGTTTTCTGTGTCTGTCATGCTGTGTCTCCTTTCCTTTTTGTGGCCGGACGCAAAAAGACCGCAACTGCCAAACGGCAATTACGGTCTTATGAGTCCATTATTTCATTCCATGTCCTGCATGCGGAGCCGGGGGCATACCTGTCCCCAAGTCTTCACCTCCGCCCTGAAATAGCTCCGCCCTTAATCTGCTCTGACCTGGAATACAACTTTATTGTAGCGCAGCGGCAGGCAGGTGTAAACTTGCGAACGTGTCAAGAGAACAAGCGTCTTAACTTGCCTGTCCGTCTACAATATGCTATGATATGCGGGTGCGCGAAAGGAGGGCGGCAGGTATGCAGTATTCTATTGAGGAATCCGCGCTTATTGGCGGCCTGATCACAGAATATTTCTCAAGAGCAAGTGTTTCTGACTCCGTGCGTCTGGCATACCGACAGGTGTACCAGCACTTGATGGATGGTCATTTGACGCAGGACGATTTGGGTCGGATTCAAGCGGCACTGGACTTCCTGCTCCCGGTCTTTCCCACTGAACGCGAAGCACAGAAAACCTTCCGCGCGGCGCTTCTGAAAACAAAAGCCATGCTGAGAAGAAAAGCCTAAAAGTGAAGCAGGCAAACCAAAACATTCCCGTTGGCACACTTCCAAAATGGAAGTGTGCCAGTGCTATTGGCGTGATTAGTCTCCCATGCCATCTGCATCTGCGATGGTATGGGAGATTTTCAGCTCTGTCGGCAGCTTCCAACGCAACTTATAGAACACGCAGATCTTCTACTGGCGGTTTGTGATATACAATCGCACCTGACCGGCAGCGTTAGGGCAGCGATCCTCAGTGCGCAAAATCGCAGCATCCCCGTCACCATGATCTGCCCGGACACCGCCGAAATTTCACACTCGAAAGATGGCGCTCCAAGCCCTGAAATTGTCTGATTTACACCGCTTTATAAGGGCAAGCGTCCCATAATCTACTCTCCCCATCGTAGGAATCTTATGCTATAATAGATCCATCATGGGGAGGGTCGTCGAAACATGATTGTTTACCTGCAGCTTATTGACACCGCAGAAGATCGCTCAAAATTTGAGCAGCTTTATGAGCAGTACAAGCAGTTGATGTTCTATACTGCTTTTCAGATTCTAAAACGCCCACAGGACGCCGAAGATGCGGTTCATCACGCCTTTTTGAGCATTGCAGAAAATATTTCAAAAATTTCTGATTCGGATTGTCCAAAAACGCGCGCCTACATCGTTACAATAGTTGAGAGAAAAGCAATCGATATGCTCCGGGCAGAGCGGCGGCACCCATCCGTGCCGCTGGATGAATCAATCAATGGCGTTTCTGTGGAATACAGTGGAGACAACGCGCTGGCAAAGGCAATTCTGGAACTGCCGGCTGCCTATCGTCAGTGCATTCTCCTGAAGTTCTATCATGGATACAGCACAAAAGAAATCGCCGGGATCATGCACCTTTCTCTTGCAAACACAAGTAAGCTCCTTCAACGGGCAAAAGCAAAACTGAAGGAAATTTATCAGGAGGGAGGCGAAAGCCTATGATCACAGATGCTGCGCTGCAGGTCGCTGCGAAAGAAGCCAGTCTTGCGCTGGCGGAGGCGCTGACACAGGGCAGCAAGCAACAGCCACCTTACGTCCCAAGCAAGTCCTTTACATGCAAAATGAGCCGTCTGTGCCGCCGTGAACGCCACCCTGTTTTTCATCGGACAATGCAGCGCGTTGCCGCTGTGTTTCTGGCATTGCTCCTTACCGGAATCGGCTGGCTTACGATTGATGCCGAGGCCCGTGCCGCAACAATCGCATGGTTTAGAAGCATTTCACAGAACAGCATCGTATATCGCTTCCTGAATCCCACGCCGCAGCAGACGTTGCCAGACTATACTCCGACATGGCTGCCAGACGGCTTTGAGGAACAGGAGCACCACAAGGATGATCAGCGGTCCAGTTGGTATTATGTTTTCGGTTCAGACTTCATTGTCATTGAAGTTGACGTATATCGCAGTGGTACGGTCCTATCGTTGATCGGAGATCATTCTGACTACGAAGAAGTCCATATAAATCAATTTACTGCCTTGTTTGTACCTGCTAATGGGAATTCCGGTATCAGCAATCTGGTATGGATCGATGAGCAGAATGGGCTCATGTTCTCAATCGATTCAACTCTTGAAAAATCCGTCATGTTGCACATTGCGGAGAACATAGAGTTGTCACAATCTCCAAATTAAAGTTTTTCTTGCAAACCCTGGCCAAAAACACCTCCTTTCTACGTTCTAATAGATAGAACAAAGAAAAGAGGTGTTTTGTAATATGAAAAAGCGTATGATTGTTCTGGTACTCGTAGCGGTTATGGTTTCCGGTCTGTGTGTAAATGCTATGGCCGCAACACGCGCTACACGAATCAGCCCAAGGCTTTCGTTCAGCGGGAAAACTGCAAATTGCAGTGTAACCGTGGTCGAAGCTGGAAAACTGGATGTCACACTTGAACTGTGGAATGGCAGTAAAATGGTTGACAGCTGGAGCGATACTGGGACGAACTACCTAAGTGTTTCTGGCAGCCATGCAGCAGTCAGCGGAACAACATATACTCTGATTGCTCATGGTACAGCTGGAGGCAATTCTTTCCGGGAGTCTACTACTGGTACTTGCCCGTAAGGGGTAAAAACAAACTTAATTTGATATGCCTGTTACATTGACAATGTTATGACAAATTACTGAAAGGAGCTGCAAACATGCAAAAGATCACCAAGAAGCCGCTAGCTCTTAAAATGAATACTATGGTAAGGAAGAGCTTCGCGATTGTATTGGCGATTTGTATTTTATTGCCAAGCTTTATTGCAACGGCGATTGCAGCGGATGTGACAGATGGCTTTTCTCAGAAAGCATCTGATAGCGGATATTTCTGTGTGGATGATTTGGAGAAAAACTCCGATATTTTAATTAAAACGGATACTGATGCTGTGACCTTTGTTGAGGATGGTCTACAAATTTATTTGTCAATCAATACTCCATATATCTATAGAGACACATATATTATTGGAGCAATGAAAAGCAAGCCGATCCGACAAGGCGGAAAATGGTATGTACCGAAAGACTTTTATGATCAATTTCTCTGCGCAGGAAACGTAAAAGTTCCATCAATATTCAATGGAGCACTTTTCTTTGCACAGGAAATTATGACCGCATTGTATGAAAACTGCGATGGTTCATTCTCTAAAAAACTTCTCGATGCAATTTTATTGCCAACTTCTATGGGTATTGGTGAGCCTCATTTGGACATGAGCCGAGTTTTTGTTGAAACGCCGTTAACTGAATACCCTAATACGCTAATGTCCGAAATGAAACGTCTCGGAATCAAGAATCCAGAAAAACTTACATACGGGGAATATGCTGTTATCAATGGAACTCAATCAATAGCTTCAGCTGGTATGGCTGCTGTAACAGAAAACAATCCAGAATTGAGTGGAATTGATTCAAATACGATGACTGTTGCGGAGTACACCGCGTGGCAGCAAAGTAACGCTTTGCAGAACTTCAAGAAAGGTTTAAGTACCGAGGCAATGGATTTTGCTGCAAAGAAAGGAATAACGCTCTCGGATTTGTCTTTTTTGAATCGCTATTTTTACGGCAACTATATGGAGGAAACGGATAATAACTTAAGGAATGCGTTACTTCAATTTTATTCAACAGATGTTGAATACTTGCAGAATCAAGCAAATCCGTTTGCCGATATTGCTGAAAGTGATTGGTTTTATGATGATGTTCTGCATAGTTTTTTCGGCGGACTTATAAAAGGAACCTCGAATGATACGTTTAGTCCAGATACTACTATTAGCAGGGGGCAAATAATTACTATTCTATATAGGCTAGATGGGGAGAAAAATCTTCCAGATAGTTCGGAGGTTCTACCATTTCCTGATGTGAGTAATAGCTGGTATTCTGACGCAGTTCACTGGGCAACACATGAGGGTATCATAAATGGTTATAACAACGGAAAGTTTGGCCCGAATGATCCGGTTACCCGAGAACAAATAGCTGTTATCTTGTGGCGATATGCTAAATATGCCGGATATGAAATGAGCACAGGGAAAACTATGAATATGTTTTCATTTGACGACGCTTCTGATATCTCTGAGTTCGCAATCGCCCCTATGCAATGGGCTTACGGCCATAGTATTATCAATGGCACCTCATCAACGACCCTTTCTCCACAAGGATATGCTACTCGTGCTCAATTTGCAGCTATTATATGCAGATTCTGTGCAAAAGCTATGAAGTGATTAAGGCGATGGCGCGAAGCCCAGCCGGATGCTGGGCTTCCAACAAAATTTCGTATTATTATGATGATGCGTCCAATGCTGAAATGAACACAGCACTGATTTCTTCGTACGAAGGAGAAAATCAAAAGCTTGATGATTTTCGTAGTGAGGTGCTGGGATTTGGGGACGATGCTGACTATTACGCACTATGGATGTATTTTTGGGATGAGCTGCTAGGCGAAAAAGCACCAGACCGATATGTTGCGTAATTCTGCATGGAGGAAATCTAATGAAAAAGTTACTTGCGTTAATCTCATGTATTGTAATCTGCAGTATATGTGTAATTCCAGTAAATGCAAACGCATATCCAATTCTAAGCGACTGGGCAAAAGAAGAGGCCTATCTTGCTGAGGCGAATGACCTTTTTCCAGGTGGTGAGATGCATGACGATTTGCGTTGCGCTGCTTCCCGTGGACAGGCGGCATGGTATGCGGTGCTGTTGGCAGAGACTCTTCTAGGACATGAGATTGAAAATGCTGCATCGGGTGTTTTCTCGGATATGTCCAATTCCTTTTTCAAAAACATAGTGGATAAAGCATATACAGCTGGTATTGTGAACGGCCAAAAAGACGGAGAATTTCATGAAAAAGATATGGTGACCCGTGAGCAGTATGCAGCTATGCTTTATCGAACAATAAAGTATGTGGAGCAGGAACGAAATACAAGTGTATTAACTCAAGTGCAAGGCACAATTCAATTTGAAGATGATGAGAAGATATCAAACTGGGCCAAAGAGTCGGTTCATGCGTTAGCTTCTCTTGGTGTCATTCAGGGTACATCGCAAAGTAATTTTGAGCCGCAACGAGAAGTTAGCTTTGAACAGATGCTTGTACTTTCTTACCGGTGCTTTTCGATTTTTAAGACATGAAGTCTCCGAGCCTCAGGCGCAAACAGTGGAAACACCGGGCATTGACCAGAGTGATGCAGAATATGACAATGTAAAGACTTGGAGCTGGGCGCCGTATGAAACGCTCTATCGGACGGATGGCGTCCGCATGGGGCTGGTGCGGGAGGCCGATGGGACGCGGCACATCGGAGAAATCCCTGACACAAAGGTCTGGATCCGGCTGAAGGACGGCACGCTTCTTTCTGACGAGCCGTTTGACGCCTGCATCGACTATATGGGCGAGCCGGAGGGCGAGGTCTACTGCATCCGAAACGGCACAGGCTACCGCTATACCGTCAGCGCCGGGGACGGAAGCTTCCGGCTGAGCGAGGTGGACGAGCCGAAGACGTTGGAGGAAGACCAGTTCGGCTATCGCCTGCGCGTTACCCGCTGGGACAGCCGCGAGCCATGCTATGGCATTGTGACCGCGGACGGAACCGAGGTGATCGCGCCGGTCTATGCGCGCGTGGTGATCCCATTCCCGGATTGCTTCCTGCTCTATGAGGGCGGCGCGTCGCAGGGGCCGGTCATGGGCCGGTGCAGGCTGACGGACGAGACCGGAAACACGCTTTGTACGCGCTTCCATTGGCTCGACTACAGCGTATTTGACGACGGGTACATCGGGATCGCGGTATGCTATGGCGAGTGCGCGGCGTATCCGTGCTATGACGAGGATGGCCAGCCGATGCCGGAGGGGTATTGGCTCGTGGACCGGGACGGAGCGCTTTGCAGCGAGCGCTTTGCGAACCTTTCCTTTGGTGACAGTGATGAGACGCACGCGGCGTCAGAAGACGATGTCCTGCGCGCCCTGCGTGAAGACGGCACGGAAGAACTGCTGCCGGTCGCAGAGCTGCTGCTTCCATAGGATGACGAAAGTGTCTTTTAGAGGATGTAGATGTAAGTGTTTTTTAGAGGAGGATTTGCCATGAATAATTCTTCAGTATCTCGCTCAAACCATTCCACAAGAGTCCTTGTGAGTATTTGCTTTGTCATACTACTGTGCGTCGTTATAGCATTATGGTTCAGTAAAGTAAATGCAGCAAATATCGTCCGTCGAACTGTTTCTATGTATTTGGATGAAAAACAGATTTCCTACACATCTGTTCATGTTAACAATCAAACCCTGTCTGTGGAGCTTCAGTCCAGCGGAGAAGGCCGTTGTACACTTGATGATGTGAAAGCCATTCAAAATATTTATACAGTAATCCACGCGCAAAGTTTAGCTGATAAAATCAGAAACGTTAAAATTGAAATCGTCGATCGAACAGGAACAGTTATTTATGATGAAACAGAAGCGGATGTTTCTTCAAAAGTCGAAAACGATTTAGCTCAAACGACTACTGCGGATACAGAGATCATTGCAGACAGAGACATTTTACAAGAGGCCCGCAATGTTTTGGCGGATACTTCCTACTCGATTCAAAGTGTCAACATTTCAGATGCCGAAGAAATTACGGGAAAATGTCTGAATTTAACGCTTACATTAAGCAATGCAGATGACAGTTCTGTGAGCCGAATCAGCAGCGTGTATGATAACTTGGAATCTTATTCTTTGTCGACAGGGGCAATTACGCAGTGTAATATCACATTGTTGAATGATGAGCAAGAATGTATTGCATACATGATTGGCGATTTCCAATACGGAAACTGTATCGCGTGGATTAGTCCTGACTACGAGAACGCATTTGTGGCGCAGGAAGGGCCTCAACCAGATAATTAACACATAGATATAAAGCAAGCCGTGAAATCCACACATATTGAAGCACGACCGAATGAAAAAATGTCTTGGTGAAGCCTACCAGAAATACGCAGTAATACGATTACTACTATTTTAAAAATAAAAGCAATACTAAAAAAACGAAGCAGACAAGCCATGCTTGTCTGCTTCTTGCCTGCCATGGATTTACAATAATCTTCGCTTTGAGGAAAACAGCTAAAACAGATCGCTGTGCGTTCCTGATCGGATCAACTGTAAGCCCAGCATCTCGTGCCTGATCCGGTAGACAAACAGCCAGTCGGGGTGAATACGACACTCACGCACTCCCCTTATAATTATGGGAATTTATCCGCGCTTGATCTTGATGCTCGGCTGGAAGAGGCTATTCGGCGCGCAGCATAGTAATGAAAGTCTCCAATTTCTTGGGAGCGCAGTTCAAATGTCCTGAAAACTGCTGTTTAAGCATTCAGCGCTTTCATTAAATCGGCTACCGTCTCAAATGACCCGTACATTTTGTCGGTTTCCGCTATTTTACATTCGGCAGCTGCGTTCTCGATTTCAGTATAAACCTTATTGGCTGAACCTTCATCGTGCTTGGAAACTGCTGTATTGCTTTCCAAGCTGGGGGTCTGCGTGTCAGATTGGATTTCTTTCATAATTTGTTTCCCTCAATTGTTGTATTTATCTCATCATACATGATTGAATTGCGGTCTGCAAGCGCTGTTATCATACTCGCTGGAAAACCAGACCTCTTACAATCTCATCACCGGTCAGCTCGCTGGTCCGATAGATCTTCTGGCAAAACGGCGTCAGGCTGAACTCCATTCCGGGAGAGCCCTCGTCGAGCAGGATGCCGGTCACGGTGAATTTCCTGGCAGTCTGCTCTTTGCGGAGCGTCGCCAGATAATCCTCTGGCAGCTCACACAGGCCGTCGGTCAGGAAGACAATGTCGGCATTCTCAAAGCCGATGTCCATGAGCTGGATCGCCTCATCCAGGGGCCGTTTGAAATTTGTGCCGCCGTCGAGGAATGTCTCGGCGGCATTCATCTTATCCTGCACGGAATACTGCCCAGGCAGAAATACGTCCACCTTGCACGAGGTAGAACCGGCAAAATGAATGAGTGCAAATTTGCGCCGGTTTTCTGCGGCAATGTCTAAAAGCGTCAGCGCTACGGCCTTGCCCCATGCAGCAGCGTCGCCGCGCGTGGAGCCGGATTCATCGAGGCAGCAGATGATGTCGCCCATGCCCTTGTGGATGGGTTCACGCCTGCGATACTGCTTGAGCCGCCGCTGCTGATACTTCTTCACAAACAGCGGAAGCGTCTGCGGCGAGGCAAGCATGGCAAACTCCGAGCCGATGGCGCGGGAAAGATTATTGCCAAGCTCCAGCGCGTAGGTTTCTCCGCGCCCATAGGCGTAGCCGTTGCGCTTACCCTGTGCGAAGATTTCACGGAACCGGCCAAGGCGCTTTGAGATATCCAACAGCGTGGGATTTTGCCGAACCTTTTGAAGAAGCTCGGCGTTCACCGCATTTTTCTCCATCGTGCCGGCATCATCACTCCACGCGCCGAGGATCATCTGGACCTCCTTTGCCTTTTCCGCAGCCGCATCGACGGCGGCAGAAACGCTTTCAGATATAGCGGCTTTGTTTTGCCGTGCTGTGGTATCTACCATCTTTGCAACGGCCTCAGCCTGCTGCGTTTTGCTCTCGGCTTGATTTGCCGCGTCGATCACCGCCTGCTCCAGCGTGGGATTCTGCACGGAATTTCGCATCTGCTCCAAACGCTCTGTAAGTTTTTGTTGCGCCTGATTCCGCGCCGCTTGCAGTTTTTCAAGCGTTTTCAGCGTACCGTCCTTGCCGCCGAGCTCCGGCAGCAGTTTATCCAACTGTGCGCCGATCTTTGCCGTAAACTCGGACGCGGCCTCGTAAGCGGGCAGTTCCCGGCCTTCGCAGATCGGCTTGATCGTCGGATAGTCCGCGTCCTCGGTCACATGGTCGAGCAGCTTTGCGTTGAATTTCTGCGCCTCTGCCGTAAGCCTGTCCGCGTCGGTTCGCTTCGGAAACAGCGAGTAGAACGACTGAAAAATATCTCTGGACAATGCAGAAAAGCTGTGCAGCTTGGGTGTGGCCTCCTGCTGGATGGCTTCCAAATTTTCATCATCCCTGCTCAGATCGCGATAAATGCAGTCTTCCAGTTTAGAGCTTTGCAGAACACGGTCCGTCTTCTGTGCTGCGGGCGTTCCGGTATATTGAAAATTGCCCCAGCGGGAATCCAGTACGCTTTGTATCGTGCGAAAATATTTCTTCATCATGCACCTCCATAGAAAAGGCAGGGTGGGAAGATCCCACCCTGCACTGTCAGTTTAATAGTTCCCGCCAAAGTTCGGCACAAAGCTGCCGGGCTGTACATTTCCAAAGGTAGGCGTAAAGCCGCCCGACTGCGCAGGCACACCGAAGCCTTGTGTGGGTGCGGATGCAGAAGCGCCGTCGTCCTCCTTTTTGCTGTCGCCAAAATAGATGTTTTCGGCAAGAATTTCTGCCGTGCGGCGCTTGTTGCCGTCTTTATCCTCCCAGTTCCGGATCTGCAAACGTCCGGACACGACTGCCATGCGGCCTTTCGTAAAATACTTCGCCGCAAATTCAGCCGTGTTTCTCCACGCGACGACATCAAGAAAATCGGTTTCCTTTTTCCCGTCCTGCTGCGAAAAATCGCGGTCTACTGCCACGGAAAATGACGCAACGGAAACGCCGGAGGCCGTCTTGCGAAGCTCCGGATCGCGTGTGAGCCTGCCCATAACTACAATGTGATTCAGCATAAATTACCCTCCTTGAAAATCAGTCCTGTTTGGCTTTCATTTCTTCCAGCTTCTTTTTTATCTCGGAAATTGTAAAGATGCCGTGAAGTTCCCTTTTTGCTTCAGGATGCCGAAGAATCACAAACCAGTTGAATACGGTTTTATCACGCTCGGCTGCCGGCATACGATCAATCTCATCTGAGGAATACCGTGTATCGCGGATCTCCATAAATCGCACACCCGATTCTTCCTCGAAAAAAGTGTACATTTCCTGCACGGTTGCCTTGATCCTGATGTGACTTTCCAACGTTACACCTCCGAATCTTTACTGCAAGACTGCCAGCTGCTCCAGCGGCGTATAAGTAAAGCCAATGGCCTCATGCGCCGCCTTGCTGATGCGCTCCAGCTCGGAAAGAAGTCCATCCATAAGCGCCCTTTCGCTGTCAGAGCCGGCGTTTGCAGCCATCTCGGCCTGCATCTGGTAGAGCCGCACCAGCTCGCCGCGGAATTTGCGGAGCGCGGCCTGCTTTGTGCGTACATTTTCCGCTGCACCGCAGGCGCTGTCGAAATCGTCCTTTGCGTCCTGCGCCATGGCAAGGAGGTCGCTGACCTTTTCCTGCATGGGGTTGACGCACAGGCGCTCCAACGTGCCGGTTACAAATTCACGGTCACTCGGCTGCTGCCAGAAGTAATTCCGCAGCACCAGAAGATCGGTCGATGTGACCTCCGTATGTCCCTCCAGCCACGCCTTTGCCTGCGCAATGGAGAAGTAGCTGAGGAATTTTCGGTCGGACACGGGGAGTTGGGCGCGCAGCGCGCAAAGCACGTCGTCCATCAGGTCATGGATGTTATCCGGAACCTTGACGACCGCGACCTCCTGCTGCATGGCGCGCAGCTCCTCCAGTGAGATCGTCGCATGGACTGCGCCGAACGAGCCGCCGAGCTTGTCTTTCAGGATCGCCAGCCGGTGCGCCTTTTCGGAGATGTTTTCCGTGACGACCTTCAGTTCCAGCCGGTCATAGAGTGCCGAGAGGATCTTTTCCTCCGGGTCATTGAAATTCGGGATTTCATTGGACGCGGCGAAAAAGGAGATCGTCGGAATGGGATAGGTCCGGCCTTCATTGGTGTACTTCCGCTCGTTGAGTGCTGTCAGAAGCGCGTTCAGAACGCCGTCATTGCACTTGAAAATCTCATCGAGGAACACAATGTCAGCCTCCGGAATCTTGCCCGCAGTCTGCACGATCGGTTCACACGGATGCAGCGCGGCGACGGCCTTGCGATAGGCGTCCAGCTTGCCGCTGACCTCCGCCAGCTTCTCGAACGTTGCTGTCTCGTCTTTCATCTTCGGCAGACCGTTTAAGAAACTCTGCAAATCAAAGCGCAGGTTCTGGTAGACCGTATCGCCCTCAAGCGCTGCCTCCGACACAGAGCCGGGGATCAGGCTGGAGAGATCGAGCCGCCCGAATAGCTGTTCTTCGTCCGTCTGCTTGGAAAGCAGGCGTTCAAACTGCTTCGCACCCGTAATGCGGCTGCGGAAAGCGTTGATCGCGTAGCTCTTTGCCTGACCGGGATCGCCCAGGATAAACAGGTTCTTCCGCGTCAGAAGGGCAATGGCGATCAGCTCGACCAGTTCTTCGCGTTCCGCAACTGAGGCATTCACATCGCCCATGACAGCCAGCATTTTATCTCGTAAGCTCATGCGGCAGCCCTCATGCGGTAGGCGTCCAGCGAGATCACATTTCCGCGAGACTCCGCAGGCATTCCGGTCATGCCGTGCAGCCGGTATGGACGCTTGCAGTTGAGGAGTTCAAAATGGAGCTGTGCGAAGATGTGCTGCTCCAGATCGCCTTTTTCCGGGTCATACGACATGACCGCCCGGATGAGCCGCAGCGCAAGCTCCTGATACACGTCGTCCGCATCCAGCTTTGCCGCGCGGATGAGCGAACGGTTCTGCTTCATGACAGCCTTGATGCACCACAGATGGTTTTCCACGATGGCGTTTCTCTGAGAAATGGCGAAATTGTTTTTCATGGTCTTTCTCCTTTGTATTTGGGGAGGCAGACGCCTCCATTTGTGTTTTGTCAGGCGGTAGCCTTTTTCTGTTCTCTGCGGTTCTGTCTGGCGCGTTCGGCGTCAAACGTCGGGGTCGGGACAAAGCCGTCCAGCGTCTTATAGAGGATGACGGACTGTACGCCGTCAAACACCTCCACGACCTGATGCAGCCCCAGATGCACATTCAAAAGCTCTTCCACAGGTGTTGTGCGAATCTGCTTTTGGAACGCATATGCGTCCAGATCAAGCTGCCGCACCTCGGAGAGTGTATATCTGAATGCCGTGGGGCCGATCTCACGCCCGAGAGACTTGCAGAGATTTTCGTGCATGAGCCAGCTCTCCGTGCTGGCAAAATCATAGATGCGCACCAAGCTCGGACGGATGCGCTTTTTGCACCAGTCCGGAACGCGGAGCATGTTGTGCCAGCGTTTCAAAAGGCGCGGCTTTTTCTTCTTCGTGCAGTAGGATTCTCCGAACTGCACGACCACGCCGCCGAGCTGACCGGGGTTTCGGCCTCTGTACTCGAAAACGTGGTCACAGTCTGTGCATACGGGAACCTTTGGCCGGATCTTCATACGACATTCTCCTTACTTTTTATCCATTTTCGCGCGGCAGAGGTCGATCACGCGCTGACAGGTATCGATCTCGAACCCGCCGATGTGCGTCTCCTCCTCCGGGAGCTTTAATTCTCTTGCCAGCCACTGATAGGCTTTTGTCCGGCTGATGTGCATTTTCTGCCAGTAAGCGTCGAACACCTGATGGGCTTCGATGCGCTTGAGCCGCAGAATCTCATTTGCCACATCACCGAGCGGCCGCGTAGTACCCTTGTGGCAGCCAACGCGGGCATTGCAGTTCTGGCACTGATACAGATATTCGTTCTGCATTCCAAGCCGTTCTGTGGAGCTGCCATAGACATCAGCAGCCGGAACGAGCCGGATGATCCCGCCGCAGTAGCGGCAGATGGTCGGTTTCTTCAAATAGGCGTGTCCTCCTTTTTTATGCCGCCTCCTTGCGCGGCTTTTTTGTCTTTTGTGGCTTTACTTCAATGGCTTTCGGTTCACGCACCGCCATCTGGAAGCAGACAAGCTCGTCTGTTTTGAGAAGCAGCGCACTGTGCTGCACGACCTCCAGCATGAGCGTTCCGTTCAGCGCTTTCAGGCATTCCAGAAGCTGCGTCGGGCTGTACCAGTACACGCCCGCAGGCTCGCCGCTCAGCGCAACCACATCCATAGCCGTCTCCGAAATGCCATATTCGCTCTCGCAGCGAACAGTCAGCCGGTTTCCTGCAAAGGACAGGGAAAATCGGTTCTGCGTGCCGGTGACGCTCAGGGCTTGCAAAATGGTATCGCGGAGCAGAGCGCTGTCGGTCAGGACAGTAAACTGCTGCTTCAGATTGGACAGCACCTGCGACACGGCAAGATATGGCCCTTCCATAATTCGCGCGGCGAACAGGAAATTCTCCTTCCGAAAGACAATGGCTTTCCCGGTCGTGCCGACCTGCAATTTCTCGCGGTTGTCCACCAGCGCCGCCAGCTTTTCCAGCGAAGCGGCCGGAATGAGGAAGCTGATGTTCCCGCGGCTCTCGCGGTCGCCTTTGGCGGACGCAATGCGGAAGCTGTCCGTGCTGACCGCCTGCAGGCCGTCTGCGCCGAAGATCAGGTTCACGCATTTGAGCATGGGTCTTGCCGTGTCCTCAGAAACGGCAAACGCCGTTCGTTTGGTCAGCGACGGAATGCCGCCCACAGGCACGGTTGCCGCCGGGCAGGGAATCTCCATGCGCGGGTATTGTGCCGCGTCCATGACGGGAATGGCATATTCCGCGTTCCCGGAGGAAACAACGAGCTTTCCGCTTTTCATCTGAAACGTCACGCGCTCGCCATCCAGCAGGCGCAGCATTCCGGAGAGAAGCGGAGCTTTGACAACAACGCTGCCCTCATTCTCAATCTGTGCGGGGAGCTGCTGCTCCAACGCGATCTCCAGATTCCCGGACGCAACGGTGAGTGTGTCCTGCTCGGCCTGCAAATACGCGCATTGCAGAATTTCAATCGTGGAAACCCTCGGCGCAATGCGCTCGGCGTTCTGCGCCGCGGCAAGTAGTTCTGTTCGGTTGACGGTGAATTTCATAGCATCCTCCTTTTTACGCAACGGAATCGAATAGACTCAGCTGGTTTTCCACCTGCTGCGTTTTCTTCGTCCGTTTGGCTTTCTGCTGTTCCAGCTGCACCATGGCGGCTTGCAGCTTTTCCTCCTGCTCCGCCGTAAGCACGCGCTTCGGCTGTTCGATCATCGCGGGCACGGATTCCGGCGGCAAAGAGGTTCCTTCGGCGGGTACTTCTGATACTTCTGGTACTTCTGGTACTTCTCTGTCCGGATTCTCAAACGCCATCTTCTTGAACGCTGCCGCAATATCCTCTACATTGTCGCGGATGCCGAGCATCAGCTCCTTCGCCATCTGCGAGGTCATGTCCTGCACATCGCTCATTGCGGCAAGTCCTTCCTCAGAGAAGTTTCCTTCAATGAGTCCGGCGACCGCCAGCTTCGAGGCCATGAGCTTCAGGCATTTCTGCTGCATGGTGTCCTCGTAGTAGAGCATATAGACCTTGACCGCAGGTGCTTTCTGGTTGATGCGCCAGCTTCGGCGCGACGCCTGCCGCAGCGTAAAGAGCTTGTAGCCCATGCTGTAAAACACCAGCGTGGTAAAGGCGTTGAGGTCTAAACCCGTTTCTACCAGAGACGGGTTCACGATCAGCACCTGCATTCCGGCGGCGAGCTTTTTCTGCACCCACTCCTCCCGGTCGGTGGTCTTGATCTTGTCGGTCAGGATCTCCGTGCGATAGCCTTCATCCGTCAGGAGCTTTTTGAGCTTCTGCTGGGAATCCGTGCGCACCCAGCTTGTGTAGATGAGCGCACGTTCGCCGTTCTGAATGGCGGCCTTTACGATCTCCAGCGTTTTCTGCTCTTTCTCTCCGAGCGTGTCCGCGTCCCCGATGTTCTCAGGTTCGACGATGGGTACATTGCTGTCGGGGTAGAGAATGGGTTTCTGGTCATACGGCTGATCCGGATAGACAGTCAACAGATTCAGATACGCGGAAAGGATCTTCTGTGCTGCGCGGCGGTCCGACCGCAATACCCGTACAAGCGCATTCTCAATGCGTTTGTATTCCGATTGCACGGCCTCATCCATACAGCAGGCAGTGGGAATTTCTTCATAGCTGGGGAGCGCCTTGCCCATGTCGGACAGTGACAAAAACGCCGTCTTTTCCAGCAGAAACCGTGAAAACACCAGCGGCGAAACGCCCGGAAGCTGGCGCGTCCGAACGTTGCTTTTCTGCGATCTGCGCTTTGCAGCGTAGCTTTCATCGGCTTCGGTGTAGGTTGTTTCCACAACGCCATACTCCGTGTTGAACAGCGCGGGCTTTTCATGCGGCTTTCCGTCCGTCAGCATCAGCTGCGCCGACGTGCGGTAGAGCAGATGAAAAATGCCGGAGCTGTAGCCGTTGATGAGCGTAGCCGTCATGCCGATGACCTTTTTCGCCGTGCCGAACAGCTCCGCCATCGCGTCGCCCTGTCCGCTGTCGTTGTTGTACTCATGCAGCTCATCCACGATGAGGCCGTCAAGCCTGCCGCGGTACCGCTTCTTGATGTAAGAGCTGAGCGGATACCGCCGGCACGCGCCGCGCGTCGGGAAGTATCCGTCCGGGTTCTCGCGAAGTGTCGGCAAAGCGTCCAGTGCAGCGGGGTTCTTCGTCTTCTGTATGGCATGGACTGCCAGCTTCCGATGCACCCAGCCGTATTCCGGAATTTTGACCCACGGAGAAGGCACGCTTGGATTCACCGCTGTCCACAACGGTTCACCGCAATTCATACATTGATGATTGCGCCGGTTTTCCATGCGGAACGCCTCCGGTTTCGCGGTCACCCAGTCGTATGTATCGTCGCTGCTTGGCAATTCTATGACGGAACCACAGCCGGGGCAGCGGAACGCGCCTTTTCGCGCGTCAAACAGAACCGCCGGGCGGCGCATATAGCCGTCTCTGGCTTTTTCCTTGCTGATGACGGCGTAGCTGCTTTTGTCGCCCTGCAGGTACTGTGCGTACAGGCTGTCCAACTCTGTAATGCTGCGGACGATGACGCCCGCAGTCTCTGGCAGCGTTTCGGCAAGTTCGCGTACCCACTTCTTTGCGACGTGCGACGGGCAAAGGATGATGTTGAACGTCTTTTTCCGTTTCTGTGCCTGATACGCCGCCAGTGCGGTCGCACCGATCTTCGTTTTGCCGCTTCCGCACTCTGCCACGATGAACGCAGACTTTCCCTCCGAGAGCTTGCGCTTGACCGACTCCGCGACGGCAAGCTGCGCCGGGTAAAGGCTGTAGCCCGCGTGTTCGCGGATATAGTCGTTGATGTGCAGAATCTCCGGGAAAAGCTGCTCCGCGGCGGGGTCAAAGAGCGGTTGGAACTGATTACGGATTCGCTCTGCCACGGTCACGCCGAACGCGCTTAGATAGCTGGTGACAGAATGCACACTGTCAAAGCCGTTGAGGTTCTGAACTGTTCCGGGAATACGAATTGCGCCGCTTTTCAGGCCATCCTCCAGCACCTTGACGATATTGGCGTCGTCCTTCTTGCACAGCAGCAGCCACGCCTCCAGCCGTTCCCGGATGGAGATGACGCGCAGCGGCTTGAGAAGTCTGCGCCGCTGCAATTCGTCCAGAACATAGTCCTGAAACTCCGGGATGAGCGGCACGGCCGTTTTCCGGTCCAGCGCCTCAAACAGCGCCCGCCGGTCTCCAGCCGGACAAAAAAGAACGCACTTCCGCGGCGGCAGCTCCACATTTGTCTGCCCGTCCGCCTGTGCTTCTTCATCCTTTTTTGCCGCAGTGTCTTCATCGTCCAGCGAGAGGATGGTCGCCTCGGCATAAATTCCATCGTGGCTCAGATGACATTCGTACTTCTTGGGCTCGCAGGAAAGCATAGCTGTTTCACCGGCAAATTCCGTTTCCAGCGTCGCGCCGGCATAGATCGCATCCGACATGGCGCGTACCATCTCCGGGTAGCCGCCAAAGCGGATCGCCCGCAGGCGAGACTCGCACCCATCCGGTTCAAGGACGATCGTGTCCGCATACGCGCTGAGACGGATCGCCTGCTTGGGATTGTAGTAGCTGATTGGCATTAACCGACTCTTTTCTGACATTCATGGCTTCACTCCTTTCATCGTTTTGGGACGCAAAAAGACCGTAACTGCCAAGTGGCAATTACGGTCTTACTGGTCCTTTTGTATTTTGGTATTCATTGGCCTGCGCACGGAACCGGGGCATACCTGTCCCCAAGCTTTCACCTCCGCCCTTCATCTGCTCCGCCCTGATACTGCTCTGACCTGAATACAGGGATATTGTATAAAATCAGACAGGAAAGGAAAACTTGCGGATCGCGCAAGAACGGATTAGCAGCAAACAGGCAAATGCGTACTGTTTATGATGAGATACTATTTCATCGCCTCTTTTGTGAGGGGGCGGTTTTTATATAAAGGAAATAGCATATCAACTGGTTCTTAAACGTATATGGTGCCGTTGGAAAGACTGCCGTTCCAAACACTTACACAAGCGCATTGATAAGTTCTCTTATTCCCAAGGCCATTTGCCAAAGAGTTTTTTGTAGCAATCAGCACAATACAATTTTCCATCAGGCCCTTTGAAGCCCTGACACGGGGTACCACAACAGGCGCAACGAGTATCACCATTCATTTCAAAATTCTCCTATTTATTATTTATTGAAAACGCACATAAACGTTCTCTGAATATAAGACGCATATTTCGATATAATGCAACATATGCCAGAGAGAAATTTGGATTAATTTGAAATTATTTGTTGCATTTTAAAGAATCCTATGTCCTTATAACTAGAAGTATTTTTACACATTTGATAACAGGGGTTGCTGCTTTGTCACCATATGTACATAAATAGTTATATTATGGCTATCAAGCGTATTTTCATCTTATCGACATATGCATCATGCATCTACTCTGGGTATATTGATGCGGATTGCCTCAGGCTGTCAGCCCCACGAATTCATTATTCATAATGTAAAAAATGTTGAAGTGGTTTCAAATGGGATCAAAAGACAGCTCGATCTTATTTGCAGAAAATGTCTATAATTAGGAGCGTGATTACTTTGAAAATAGTTGAGGATCAGACTTTGCGAATGGAAAATGTTCTCTCGTATAGGCGAGAGCTTACGCCTTCCGATTTTAAAATGGCAGTAAAAGAGATCAATACCCTCATTACCGAGCTGAATGCAACAAAAACAGGTCACACCGTGACTGTCAACCATGTTGTATTTGTCGATAATGCCCCAAAAAGTGAATTTGAAATTCTTGTTCCATTGGATCGAAAGGTGGAATTTGTAAGAAATTTCTTTTCTTTTAAACCAGTTTTTTACTTGGAGCATGCTGTCAAACTGTCTTATTCAGGAAAATATAGTGAATTGAACACGGCTGCAGTTGCTGCGCAAAAATACATTAGCGATCATAATCTTGTTCCGGTGACTCCGGCTTATTGCGTTAATATTCAGGAATATGAACCTGAGTATAGCGACCGAGATATAGTGGAGGATATATACATCGGGATTAGCAGAAATGTGTTATAAAGAGCACTGTATCAAAAATATAGCAGAGAAGGAGTTGCTAACATGAAAGAAAAAAATCTTGAGTACACGAAGCCCACACTAACTGATATGACAGATTATGAGATGTTGGAAACAAATGGAGGCGGATTCCCGGTAGTAATCGGCGCTCTCCTTGTAGTTGTGGCAGTCGTTGCCGCGGTTAATGTCGCTGTTGGTGGTGTTTTGGTTGTTGCGGGAGCTATGTTTAATTATGCCGCGGAGGTAAACAAACTTACAGTTACTATGGGATAATGTTCTGGCAGAATACAGTGCTCTTTTAACAAATGATGTATGGAGGAACGCAAATGAATAGATTTGAAGAATCCTATAAATGTGATAGCAGCCCTCAGATTATTTCTTTTGATGTGACCGGGAGTTGTAATTATAAATGCCTTCATTGCTATAATGATAGCGGAAAGAAGCTCACAAATGAGTTAACAAATGAGGAAGTAATTGACATAGCATTGCAAATCAGGGATATGAAACCGTTCAGCGTGTGTTTATGTGGTGGAGAGCCAACATTGAGATCTAACTACATAGATGTGATCAAGATCCTTGCAGAGACGGCAGGAAATGTGAACATGGTGTCGAATGGCTCCTTTATCGATTATCAGGTCGCATGCGAACTAAAGGCAGCTGGGCTAAAAACGCTGCAGATCAGTTTGGACGGGTATTGTTCCATGCAGCACGATACGCTTCGTAGTGTCAAAGGTGCGTTTGATAAAGCACTAAATGCGATTCGCGGTTCTGTGGAAGCTGGATTAAATGTTGCGACATCATGTACGCCTAGTAAATTAAATTATAAGACGATAAAGCAATATATTGCTTTGTGTGAAGATTTGGGGGTGAATTCTGCTCGGTTTATGCCATTAATTCCGATGGGGCGCGGTAGTAGAATTGACTTCTTGCTATTAAGCCCTTTGGAGTATATGGAATTGCAAATGGATATTCTTTCAGCGCAGAGAGAGCAAAAAAAGAACACCAGCAGTTTTTATGTAGAATGGGGTGACCCATTGGATCACTATACTAGGATGCCGACAAATGCTAAACTTGGGATGTGTTCTTACACAATGGAAATAAAGGCAAACGGTAATCTCACCGTCTCAACTTATCTTCCAATTGTAATAGGAAATGTTAGAAAGCATAGCCTCCAGGAATATTGGGATGCAGGGGCAAAGCACATCTGGAGTAACAAGAAAGTCACGGACTATATTTCCAGGATTGAAAACATTTATGATATCAATCAATTGGAGCCACGGCCATACACAGGAGATTATTATTACATAGATATTATTTAAGTTTAACAGGGGGAAACTAGTATGAAATATATTTTTACCTCAAAATCTATCAGCTTTAAAAAAGAAGATACTGATGGTTCCGCTTTTTTGTGCATTGCAGATACTGGAAATCAGCTTTTTGTCAATTCTATTGGAAACAGGATATTGACATACCTTCCAGAATATGACGATACCGAAGAAGTTGTAGATAGGTTATCCCTTGATTTTCCGCAAACAGGGAAAGAAACACTTAGGTTCGATTTGCTTGAAATCATGCGTATATTTGAGATTTATGGAGTGGTCAATCTTATTGGGTCAAATAACGCCAACCCTGTGCAGGGAGTGAACCTCGTCTATTTAGGAGATATTAATTATACTCAAGCAAGCAACTTTATTTGCGAGCAATTTTCCGAGAATAATGTTTTTTACAGTCAGGTAACTGATGAAAATTATTTTAGCCCGGTTTCACTAAGATATAGGGTAATGCACAATTATGAGTACGCAGTTATGATGGAAACCGATGCCGAATTGGTCGCATATGTTTCTGTTTCTCTCCCTCAGGCGCAGAATAGTAGAGTCCTTAGCATTAGCAGTGTCTTTGTCAAAAAAAGCCTTCAGAATATATCGAAATGTCTTGATGATATGATTCAATCCATTTGCAAGGTGATTCAAAAGCACATCAAAGTCTCAAAAATACGTATTGCGCTCTTTTCCTCTGATGACAATACAACAGTTTTGGATGTTTTTTCAAAAATTGGTTTTGTACATGAATGCACTTTGCCTAATGAGGTAGACAGCGGAGATTTGCTATTTTATTCACGCTCCCTGGAATAAAAACTCCGCCCACTGCATTGCGAGTTTATCTGGGGCAAGTTGAATGTGAACTATAATTTGATGGATATTAGGGGGTAGAAAAATGAAACGGCGCAGAATTATGTATTTTCTTCTTCTATTTTTCGGTATTGCATCGATATTTGTTACTCTCTTTTTAATTACACTAATGCCTGATGAAGTGCCCATGCATTATAACATGAGTGGACAAGTTGATAGGTATGGAAGTAAATTTGAAAACCTGTTTCTCTCTATTTTCCCGATTGCGATTTCTTTGCTATTTTTCTTCTTGGCTAAGTCCGAGAAAAAGCGTGGCAGCAGTAAAAACGAGAGGGTTCTTCTTATTGCCGGGAACGGAGTGGAGTTGCTTTTGTTGTGCTTTATCATCTTGGATATGTCAAAAAGTATAAGTCAGGCTATGAATGAAAGTACGTTGGTTAAAGGGTTGTCCATGCTGATGGGGCTTGTTTTTTGCTTCATGGCCTTCTTGCTTCCTCAAGCAGAAAGAAACTCTGTTTTTGGAATCAGAACTAGGTGGAGTCTTTCTGACGATTTAGTTTGGGCAGAGAGTCAAAAAAAATCAAGCTTTGTCTTTGCTATATCTGGTTTGCTTTTGGTCATCTTCTCTTACGTTTTGAAAGGTTTTTTCTGTGTAGTATGCATTTTTGCAGTGTCAATTTTAGCGTGTGCCATAGTTACCATTATCACTTATGCTGTGTGGAGAAAGAATAAAAAATAGACATACTTATGAACCGTTTTTGCATTAAACAGTACGATATTACTGACTGTGGGGCAGCATGTCTTGCTACGATTGCAAAGCAATATGGATTATCCATATCCATCGCAAAAATCCGTGAAGTGGCCGGGACTGACAGGCATGGTACCAATGCCTATGGAATGGTCAAGGCGGCGGAGCAGCTCGGCTTTACGGCGAAGGCGGTGAAGGGGGGCAAGGAGGCTTTTTTCTCGGAGTTTCCTCTGCCAGCTATTGCCCATGTAGTTGTAGATGGCACCCTGCTTCACTATGTTGTCATTCATAAGATTACAAAAAAACAGGTTGTCATTGCTGATCCGGCAAGAGGCATCGTCAAAAAGTCACCGGAAGAGTTTTTCAAGGAATGGACAGGCGTTCTTATCTTGCTTGTGCCTGCACAAACCTTTCAAAAAGGTAAGGAAACGAAAAATATCTTTGAACGCTTCTGGGGACTGTTACTGCCGCAGAAGCGTCTTGTCTTAGATATATTTGTTGCATCGCTGGTCATTACAGTGCTTGGCATCCTCGGTGCATTCTATTTTCAATTCATCATTGATGACATCTTGCCTGCCGGTATCGAAAAAACGCTGACAGTCTTATCAATCGGTGTGATTCTGCTTAAGCTGTTTTCAGTTATTTTGTCCGTACTGAGAACGCAGCTGTTGACTTATCTAATCCAAAAGTTGGATATTGCGTTGCTGCTCGGATACTATGACCATGTTCTCAAGTTGCCGATGAACTTTTTCAGTACGCGCAAGGTTGGCGAGATCATTTCGCGCTTTCAGGATGCAGCCTCAATACGGGATGCCATTTCCAACGCAACGCTGACCGTCATGATTGATACGATTATGGCGTTTGCAGGTGGACTGATTCTGTTTTTCAAAAGCAAGGTGCTTTTTGCCATTGCCGCTTTTATGGTCGTTCTGTATGGCTTCCTCGTTCTTGTGTTTAATAAACCGTACAAGAAAGCAAATGAAAAACAGATGGAGGACAATGCACAGATGACCTCTTATCTTGTGGAATCTCTGAACGGTATTCAGACGATCAAGGCCTTCAACGGCGAACAGACCGTACAGGCAAAAACGGAGTTTAAGTTTATCCGGCTATTGAAAAGTATTTTCAAGCTGTCATGCATCGGAAACGCGCAGGAGGGGCTGAAAGCATTTATAGAATCAGTCGGCAGCGTAGTGATTCTTTGGGTCGGCGCACACAATGTTTTGAATGGGAATATGACCATAGGAAGTCTGGTTTCCTTTAATGCACTTCTTGTGTATTTTCTGGATCCTGTTAAGAACCTGATCAATTTACAGCCTACAATGCAAACCGCAATAGTTGCTTCTGACAGATTGGGGGAAATTCTTGATTTAGAAATTGAAAAGGACGAGAAACAGCAACACAAGGTTTCCCCCGCTTCCCTCAAAGGGGACATTTCCATTCAGGATATCTCTTTCCGCTACGGCACAAGACAGCTCGTCCTTGAACATTTTTCCATGGAAATCAGGAACGGACAGCGGATAGCCATTGTCGGAGAAAGCGGAGCAGGAAAAACGACTATTGCCAAGCTGCTTTTGAATCTGTACCCCTATGAAGCTGGAACGATTACTGTTGCAAACTACGCGCTACCTGACATTCAGCTCGAATGCTTGCGTGAAAAGATTGCCTATATCCCGCAGGAAACTTTTCTGTTCAGCGGTACGATTTACGAAAACCTTACCTTTGGCCTGGAAAGCCCAGATATGGAAGAGGTCATTCATTGCGCACAGATGGCACAGATTCATGAATTTGTAAATACGCTTCCGCTGCGATATGAAACACACCTTGATGAAAACGGCAGCAATCTTTCAGGGGGTCAGCGCCAGCGCATAGCCATCGCCCGAGCCATGCTGAAAAAGCCGGAAATCCTGATTTTGGACGAAGCAACAAGCAATCTGGATGCTGTAACGGAAAAGGCAATACAGGAAACACTGGATACATACAGTGACGGCATGACAACAATTATCATTGCTCATCGGTTAAGTACGATCCGCGGCTGTGATACGATTTTTGTCATGGAAAACGGTCGTATTATTGAGAGCGGCTCACATGATGAGCTGATGTGTAAAGAGAACGGATTCTACAGAAATCTGTATCGGGCACAGGCGGGTGAATGATATGAAGCATACATTGATAGACATAAACGAGTTGTCTGACAGCAAGGAGGTTTACGGGCAGCGCCCAAACCCGTTTATCTCTATATTTATTTATTGCATCCTGACGTTGCTTCTGGCGGCCATACTTTATAGTTGCTTCGGCAAAATTGAAATTGTTTCAACAGCCTCCGGTATTGTTCGTCCAAATGAGGATGTCAGTACGGTATCCAGTCTGCTCAGTGGTCGTATAATAGGAGTATATTATACAGACGGGCAGGCCGTGCGGAAAGGTGATTCTCTGTTGACGTTGGATACTTCAGAGCTTCAGATTTCATTTAATAGCCTGCTGTCAACGAAAGCGGAATACGAGACAAAAGCATCCATGATAGATCTGTTTCTCGATGGAATCAAAGAAGAGAAGAATCCTTTCTCATCCGATGAAAACAGCGAAGAATATCCTTACTATGTACAGTTCAAAGATTATGAACTTACAAAGAAAAACTCAACGGAAAAGTTTGATTACGATGCCGGGACTGCATCAGCAAGTATTACGTCAATCAATCAGCGTATTTCCGATATTGAAACGCAGCTTGCCGGATTGAATGCTTATAAGGCAAGTGTACAAAGCGGATTGAACCAGGTTGCTGCGTATCCGGAATACGAACATATGTACTTGCTTTATGAGGCATCAGTGGATGCAATGGAAGCAGATTATAGCTCTCAACGTGATAATATAAAACTGGATCAAACTGCGGAAAGCAACCAATATTATTTAAATTATTATAGTGAACTTGTAACTGACTACGAGTATTTAGTCAGATCCATTAAAGAAGGTCAATCACAGTTTCCGTCCGATAGTGACAGTTATTGTGTTTTACTATGGAATGACTATGTTGCTACGCTGAACGAATATGAACGAAAATATAATGCTGCAGAAGAAGCTTACGAACAATGTCTCAACAATACCAATTCAACCGCATACTCCGATGAGCTTTTGGCTTATGATCGCGCTATGTTGGAGGGGTATCAGTATTTTCTTCAGTCTGTTGAGAATGATATAGATATGTTCGATAACGGACGGGATAGCGTTTATTACAGAAGTCTCTACACAGAGTACAAGGCACAATATGATACGCTTCTTCAAGCCGTTCAAGTGGCGGAAGAAAAGTATCAGACACTTTTGAACGATCTCTTATCCTCAGAGGATGATATCAACATGGCTTCGGCTGCAAAAGCAACCGCAGAGACTGCCTGCACGTCCTACAAGACAAACACACTTGTTACCATCAACAACTCCATTCTGCAAATTCAGGCGTCCATAGCCGAAAAGGAGTTTAGTATCAACTCCGCTGCTTCCAGCAACAATGTATCATCTGCAAGAATACAGATGGAAAGTGCAGAAGCCGCCATTTCAACATATAGGAATCAGAAGCTCGCGGAATACGAGCGGGTGCTGGCTGACTATCGGATAAAGCTGCAGGAACTTCAGTTTTCGATAGCAGCCTCGCAGGATAGGGATGTGCTTCTTTCTGATTTGGAAAGCTCTTATGATAATGCGGTGGAACAGAAATACCATCAGACCATTACGCAGATCGACAGTTCAATACAAACTCTGCAATCTGAGCTTATTTCAGCTCAATCTAATCTGAAAGTATATCAGATTGCGAACAGTATGTATCAGTCAAATGTCGACGAGAACGGCGTTCCTGTCAGCATTTCTCTCGCAACAATGGAGCAGATTTCATCCTTATTGACACAGCAGGAAACTCTGGCGACGAAATTAAATGACCTTAATACACAGATTCGGCAGATTGAGGAAAAAATATCTCAGGGATCCATCGTTGCAGAGCAAGGCGGTATCGTGAGTGTTATAACAACTTTGGTAAAGGGGGACAGCATCGCTGCCGGGACTCAGGTTGCAACAATTATTCCTCCGAGCGAAAGTGAGTACAAGGTACAGCTTTATGTCAGCAATTCCGATATTGCCAATATCTCTGTCGGAGATGAAGTGAAATTTAGCTTGTCTGCATTACCAAGCAATCAGTACGGCATGGTAAGCGGAAAAGTTACACGCATTTCGGCAGACGCACTGGTACAGAATGGCCAGTTTTCCGGTTATTATCTGGTTGAGTGTAGTATTGCTAATACTGTGCTTACTGACAAGGACGGAAACAATGGCGCGGTGGTAATTGGAATGCAGGTTGAGGCAAAGATTGTGACACAAAGGAAAACCATTATTCGATACCTATTTGAAAAAACCAATCTATTCTGACGATAAAAGGCTGGGGAACGATTTTTCTCCAGCCTTTTGAATATTGATGACCTAAATCTAAACATGTATCTTTATTGTGAATATACAGAAAACCACCTTGACAAATCTCACCTCATTTCAAAATCCTACCATCTATTATTTATTGAAAACGCATATAAACGTTCTTTGAATGAATATAAGACACATATTTCGATATAACGCAACATATGTCAGAGTGAAATTTGGATTTTTTTAAAATTATTTGTTGCGTTTTAAAGAATCCTGTGTCTTTAAAGTAGGAAGTGTTTTTCCCATTTGATGATAGCAGGGATTGCAGTTTTGCTAACATATGTGCATAAACCGTTTAGCCGATTTCACATCAGGCGCAATCTGCCCCCTGTATTTGTAATTCGTTTTATCAGGAGGAAGTTAAATGAAACTCAAAGCACTCAGCCATTATGACAATGATATGGACACACGCTTCGGCGACTGCATTCTGCTCTACGACGAAGCATCTCTGGTCGTGTACGATTGTGGGCACTCGCGGCACGCGCAAGAGGTTGAAGATTTTCTGGAAAAGCATAGCGCGATTAAGGTAGTCGACGTTGTGGTATCGCACAACGACTCTGACCACACCGGTGGTGTCTGCGAGCTGCTGAACTGGCTGAAAGACAGTGGAAAATATACCGTCCGGGTGTTTACGCACCAATATTTAAAATACGTCGACAAAATTCTTGATACTGTAGACGACGGACGCAGGAACCGGGAGTCCCTGAAAAAATCGCTGCTGGAGAAGTTTGACCATATTAAGGAAATCATCGAGACGGCAACGGATTGCGGGTTTGGCTGCGTGAACGCGGTTCCAGATACCGCAGTCGGCACATGCACGATCGTCGGTCCGACGGAGGATGAGTTTATTGAAGTTGCAGCCAAGGCAATCGACTCGCGGGAAAGCGATAATATCGGCGAGGGCGATGCGCAGGAAACGGTTATGAATGCGGCCAGCGTTCAGCTGAAGTGTACGCTGAACGACGAAAATACAATCCTGCTTTGCGGAGACGCATCGCCAGATTACCTGCACAATCTGGACAACTATATGTACGTTCAGCTTCCGCATCATGGGCAACTGGATGATGCCACAGCCATTTTTGATGAGCTGGGCGGAGACGCTTATAAAAAGCAGTACCTTGTGTCCGACAATAGCGGTTCTGGAAAAACGAGCGGCGGTTCTGACAAGCTGGTTGATTTCATGAAAAAAGAAAAATATAATGCGGCGCACAATACGAAAAACGGTGTGGTAGAGCTGCCGCTGTTGTCAGCGGCTGGAACACTGAAGAGCGCTGGAAAAGAGAGGGTACGCCTGAGTGATTTGGATTGTGTCAAGTAGTATTGCCGGAACGGAGGAAAATTTAAGCGCCAGACACGAGTATATTGAGATGGTGTCGCAGGCGCGTGTTTCCCCTTGGCAAAAACGGACAGCGGTGATCGCCGACAAGCGCTATTTGAACTATTACCAATGCAAGTCGGAAAAGGGCGAGTACGGACTTTTTGTTTCGGCACACACGCCTGAAGTGGCTATCATTCTAAGTGCGACCTTAAGCTGGAAAAGGGCGATTTGTGCTATAAACTCGTGCCAGATTTCTGATATGCACAAGCTCAACCTACTGCGCACTATCAAGCAGTATAATCAGCAATCCGAACTATATCTGGCTCAACAGGAAAAGGATCAACGCAACGGTTCCTTTAACTATGCCGAGGACTTTGGAACGTTTGGATTTCTCACAACAAAATCCGAGCGCGAAGTGTTCATGCATCGGAAAGAGGGCCTCATTCGTGCAATTCGCTTGGCCTTTGAAAAGGTAACTGCGACATGAAAGATCACTATGTCAAAGACTACAAAGAAAAAGAACTGCGGCAGTACATTCTTGCGTACCTACTTATAACAGTTGCATCCATTGCACTGCATACGGATTTCTCTGCTGATAACGAAAATCTTCTGGATACCTTGCTCAAAATGGCAGCTATCGATATTTGGGTCAGTGGGCTCAGCGTTCTGGTTGTAATCCTGAATGAGATATGGCCAGATGCGATGAAGACAGAGATTGTGTATGGCAGTATGCCGAGTGATACCATTTTTTCCGAGATTGCAGCTGAGGAGAATGTGTTTTGCTTTGACGTTGATGTGGCAAAGGAAAAGTATAAACGCTTTTCTACGCTTCCACCAGACAAGCAGAGCGCAGAGTGGTACAAACTGCTGCACGCAAGAAAAGAGGCCGACTGCGGGAATGTCATAGAGGGACAGCGGATGCAGCTGATGACGCGCGATATCTGCATATCCACGCTGTCCCTGCTCATCTTGACCCTGCTAACTGTGGCGATCTTTACTGCGCTGAAGCCTGATGGTCAGGAGTACTGGCGGATATTTGCCGTGCCGGTGCTATACTTGTCGGTCATGTTCTTCGTCACAAAAGTGGCTGCAAAGAACAGGGCGAGAAGATTTGTAGAGTTGGTAATAAGGGAGGATCTGATAAAAACGCATATGCACGAATGTACATACCGTCCTTGCATGACGGCAGAATGCCCGCACTGCCCAATTGTGTAGCAGTCATTGGCACCTCAAAGTGAGTGTCCTTGCAGTGTTTAAGAGCGTTGAACTGCACGAGTAAGCGACCATGGAACTGATAAAACCTTTTTGGGCCGTGATTGAGCACGTTTTTGCGAAAGAAGGCAATATCTGATCACTATCAATCGTGGTCAATTATACCTGCGACAGTTTGCACTTCTTTGAGAAAGTGATATTACTGCGAAAAGAGAAATAGTGAAGGAGCGCTATAAAGTATGGCACCACAACAAAAGTCTGAACAAGGAACCGTACACGAGATTACAGAAGAAAACAATATTTTTCGTCTAAGGGTGGCTGATTCCCTTGCTTACTTCGTTTTTTATGTAGCCATTCCAATATTCACTGCATATGCTAGCCTTGCTCGCCAATCAATGTCAAATATCGAACGAATATATAGCTATGTAACAATAATGATTAGTTCATTAAACTGTATTTATGATGCTTGCTCACGAATAAGTAACACTCCCCGCGCAAAAAAGAAATTACTACTAATTATATGTGGTGCGGGCACGGTTTTCCTTTATTGCTTGTATATCGTATGTACCATACCTTTAGAAAATATGCAGTGGCGATGTGACTATTTTCTTTTAGTCTATAGCCTAGTCTTTATAATTGCTCTAAAAGAAATTGCTCCATGCATTGCAAAGATTATAAAATAAATTGGCAACATTTTTGGTAAAAGGAGTTTGTTTAAATGAGCGCATCTCTTTTTTTAATAATTACTTGTAGTGTCTCACTTGTTTCTTTTTTCTATTCATTGGCTTCTTCTATTTCTTTTTTTCACAAAGGGAAGAACTCCGTTTACAAAAAACGCAAAAAAAGAATGCAGCGAACGAAAAATACCGAACGAGCGCAAGAAGCCAGCATGGTCAATAGCAAAATAATTTACCATAATTTAACTGTTCGTTCCATGCCCGGCTTGACTTTGAAACGTTATACAAAAGAACAAGCGCAGGATATGTTGACCCGTATTGCGCTAAAAAGCTTGAGAGAGCAATTCCAAGATGCGCGCTTTGATGTATTTATACAGACTGATTTTTCAACTACACTTCAAGACTATCTTAGAAAGAGCAATTATTCTTCCGCTAGCCCTCACGAAAAAGAAGAAATAGTTGCTTCGCTATCTAAATGTATCAAGACGCTGAACCAAGATAGTGCAATGCAAAAAGTAGTACAGCACAACGAGGCAACCCAGTAATGGACTTTGCTATTCTAGAAATATAAACCATGCCTTATCCGAATGTGAGGAATATGCCTGCTTTATTACCGTCCCACAATCTTTCCGAAAATCTGCTTCTTCCCCTCATCATACCGCTGGATCACGACCATGACGGTATCGCCGGTTTTGAAATCCGAGTCCTCGTAATGGAACGAATATCGGCACATGACGACTGCGCCGTCGGAGAGGTTGCAGAACACGCCGCCGGCGTATTTGCCCGCGATACTCGCCCTGCGGCGGCAGCCGACAGGGTGGCGCAGGCTGGCTTCGTCGAAGGGATTCGGAACGGTCTCCTTGACGGAGATCTCCAAGGTACCGGTTTTGCGGTCAAACTGCTTGATCACGCAGGTCAGCTCATCGCCCGGATGGTACTGCTCCCGCAGGTCGGGGATAGCCGCGTAGCTCATATCGCGCTGCGAAAGATTCACGTCGTAGCCATAGCACTCGACCAGACACCGGCGCGGGCCGACGGCCAGCACATGGCACGGCACACGGCTGCCCGGCTGGTGGAGCGGCTGCGTCGAGAAGAAATAGCGCCGAGAGGCCAGCGCCAGACGGCGGGAGCCGATAGCGAAGCCCGCTTCACGATCCACATGGGTAATGACAAAATCGATCTGAGCGCCCGGCATGTTCCGTAAAACGAACGCTGGGCGTTCGTCGTTTTCTGCCCACATTTCCGTTTCGGGAATCAGAATGCGGGCGCGGAACGGCACGACGACCGCGCAGTACATCCGCTTGGTCTCTATCTGACCGGTCTGTGCGCTGCGGATGGTCATGGAATGCGGATCGACGCCGATGATCGTGCCGCGCATGACACTTCGGCTGCGGAAGGAGGCGTAGATCGTGTTCCACTCCTGCCGCTGTTCCGGAGAAAGATCCTGATCGAGCGCACGGAAGTCCAGATCGTAGAAGGATTTCTTCTCCGGTTCGCTTGGTTCTGGCAGTTCTTCCGCTGCGCTCGATTCTTCTTCGCCGTATGGCTGCACGGGTTCTTCGATTTGCGGCGCCAATCCGGGCCGTTCTGCGGGGGTGAGTTCTTCAATGTCGGTGATTTCCGGCTGCACAGTTTCCTCCTGCAGCACTTCGGGTTCGGCTTTCTTTCTGGGCATATGTAGTTCCTCCTGTAATAATTATTTTCTGGCAAAGAATCGGTGTGTGCCGTTCTTTTGCCGGATCGCAAAAATGGCGGGTCTGGTGTATGGAAATGTCTCTGGTCGGATGTCATCGGGCAGCAGAACGATGATCTTTTCGTCCCGCCGGATCTCACGTTCCGGCGGCGGATCACTGCCGGACACGATGACAAACTGCTTGAAGCTGGGTTCTCCTAGCGAAAAGCGGAGCAGGATATGTTGATCTACGGCGTAAAAATCCTCCGGCTGCGTCGCGGACAGCTCCAGCATTACGGCAATGGCTTCTATCCGCTGTGTGATAGGATTCTCTCCGGTTCGTGTGACAATGCCATCTGCGATTTGCAGCAGTCCGCCCATCTGCATCTGCCGCACGCAGGCATTGGTCACGCGCACGGCGTCGTCAATCGATGAAAAGGCAAACGTCTTTTGCAGCAGTGCGGCAAGCTGCCGCTGCTCCGCGCAGCCGAGCTTTTCCAAGACCGCCAGCAGATATTTTTGCTGTTTCGTCAGCAGCATCAGCCTCGCCCCTTTCCCGGCGGCGAGCGCAGCGAATTGAGATACGGATCGACCAGCAGGTCACTTTCCGTTTCCGTGATGCAGTTATATATGGTTGACATAACGTATTTCGTAGAATCCCTGACCGGCACATTCCGGTTCGCGTGCAGCTTGATCTCCGCTTCCTGCAAAACGAAATAATTCAGCCGGTGCAGCCGCGAGCGTACCCGGCTTCTTGGCAGAACGGCCTGCCCGATGCGCAGATTGTCCGAGTAAAACAGCCGCTCGATGGCATTTTCAAAAACACGCGCCACCTCCGGCTCGAAATACGAAAGCTCACAAGCATCCAGAATGCCCGTGAGCTCTTTTTCATCGTCCGCCGGCCCGTCCTCCGAAGGTACGGATGGACTGACATCTGAGAAACTGGTATCAGGTTGACTAAAATCAGTATTACTTGCGCCCGGATTTTGCGGTTCTGGAACATCAGAATCTGCGGTTCTAAAAGCAGGGATTCCGGGGTTCTGGGGCTGCGTATCCTGCGGTTCTTCCGCATCAAGAAACGCAGAATCCGCGGTTCTGGAACCGCAGGATTCATACGATTCAGAGCAGAACGGTGCGCATTCGTAGTTGGGATCATCGATAGGCGTGACGCGCGCCAGATAGATCTGATTGGCGTCGCCGCGGCCGCAGCGTTTTTCCCAGATGAGCTGAAGCTCCGCCAGCTTGCGAAAGGCCGCCGTGACGCGCTGCTCGCAGATGCGAAGCTCCTTCGCCAGCGCCTTGCGGGGAAAGATCACGAACACCTCGCCCGCATCGTTCACCCAGCCGTTGCGCCGTGAGAGCTGAAAGCGGTTCAGAAGAAAGGTATATGTCACCTTTGCGTCCAGACTCATATCCGCATATCGCGGGTCGGAAAATAACCATCGCGGCATCTGCATGTACCAGACGTTCTGTACGTCCGTCTGCCGCATAAGGCGGAAACTTGGATGCTCGGTCAGCTTGGCTGCTTTCATGGGGATTCCCTCCGATTTCTAATTGCATTGTATTGACGGTTGATAAAATGGCATAGTTATGATAAAATAACGCCATAAGAATTTGACTTGCTTGGGAGGTGTCAGTATGATCACGATTCGGCCGGTATCAGATTTACGAAATAAATTTACAGAGATCGAAGACTGCGTCAAAAGCGGCAAGCCTGTTTATCTCACCAAAAACGGCTATGGCTCCATGGTCGTTCTCAGCCTGGAGCAGTACGCCGCACTGACAGATGATATTGAACTGAAGCTGGATGAAGCGGATAAGGCTGCGGCCGCAGACCCCGTTCGTTATACGGAAGATGAAGTTTTTTCGAGAGTGAGGAGCCGCATCCATGAACGAAAAGCATTATAAGTTGCGCTTCCTCCCACTGTTTGAAGAAGACCTCAATGAAATCGTAGATTATATCACGAATCGTCTGAAAAACCCAATCGCCGCAGACGCATTGGTTTCTGATGTGCAGACGGCGATTCGGAACCGCCTTTCCTGCGCAGAAGCATTTGAACAGTATCACTCGGCAAAGGAGCGGCAGTATCCGTACTATCGGATCACTGTCCGCAATTATACGATCTTCTATGTCGTCATTGATGATGTCATGGAAGTCCGCAGAATCATTTACAGTCGGCGCGATATCAAGCACCAGATCTGAATCACTGGTTCAGGATACTATCCACCGTACACTCCACCATTCCAATCTCATCATCCTCAGCCAGATCGCAGGCGGGCGGCTGCTCGCTGCGGTCTGGCTGTTTTTCGTTGTCGGGCGGTTTGGGGATGTTTGACGGTTCTTTCTGAACAGGTGCTTTCTTTTGCGGTGGTGCTTCGGCTTCTTTTCTTCGCCATTCCGGGATGTAATCAATGACGCGGCAGGTGGTGAGTCCGGCGTAGTCCGGCAGCTCCTCCGGCGTCATTTTGTAGAGGAGCGCGGGCTTGTGTCCCTTGAACAGCGCCAGACACTTCCGGTTTTCCAAGCGCAAAACTTCATCGGGGTTCATCAGATCGCGCTGCGTGTTGCTTCGCGTCTGGGAGTACGGCCGCGTGGACGAATACACCGGCGAGAACAGCGGCATCATCGGCATCTGGTTATTGAGAACGGAGATCGTCACCTTACCGCATTTTTCGGAAATGTATTTGGCCGAGGTCAGATCGTTGCAGCCCATATAGAGCGTCTGGTCGAACGTTGCAAGCTGATTTTCCCATTCCTTGCCCGGATACTTTTCCTGCCACTGTGATAAACTCTGCACGACGATCTGCGCGGACATATTGAAGCCGCGGATGCTGTTCAGACTGTCTGCCACGCCATCCAGATAGCCAATGTTGCAGTATTCGTCGAGGCAAAAATTTGTCAGCACCGGCAGCCGTCCGCCCGCACATTGCAGGCGCGCGAAGTTGGACAGCTGCGGCAGAGCCAGCGAGAAGAACAGCGAGGATAAAAAGCGATAGGCGCTGTCCTGCGCGGAGATGATGACAAAATACACACAGGGCCGCTTGCCGGGCAGCAGAAGGTCAACATCGTGGTTGCGCGTGATCTTATCCACTAGGCGGCTCTGAAAGACCGCCAGCCGGTTGCCAAGACCAATGACGATATTGCCCCAGAGATTTTCTTTCGCTTTCAGGAACAGTCCGTGCGGATACTTGGCCGGATGCTCCGGCGGCAGAGCTTCGAGCTTTCGGTTGATCTCCTCGATACTCTCTGTCGCGATCATGCGGTACACATCGCCGAGGCCGCGCTGCTCAATGGGGAGAAGATTCCCGTCGGCATCGCGCAGGTTGACAACGTAGTGGATGAGCGCCATAAGTAAATTCAGCTCCGCGCGGCTCCAGAAGTCGTTGGCCTCCTTCGGGCCTGACGTGTTCTGCACGATCGTGTTCGCCACCGTCTGCACGAGCTGCGGTTGGGTGTCCAGACCGTACAGGCAGTTCCAGCCGTCAGAATGTTCCATATCCAAGAAGTTTACCGCTTTCACATAAAAGCCGTGCTGTCGGAAATACGGAGAAAGACGTTCAAACAGCTCGCCCTTCGCATCCGTGATGAATGCGGACTCGCCGCGCTTGGCGCAGCCCATGAGGAACGGGATGATGAACCCGCGGGACTTGCCGCTGCCCGGTGCGCCGATGCAAAGTAGATTATTATTGTCTCCGGCAACCATCCGATGCGCGGCATAGAGCGCGTAAGCGTCCGGATCGTCCGGATGCTTTTTGATTTTGCCGAGGATCATACCCTCTGTCTTGCCTGCGGGCGACAGCTCCAGAAACTCACGCATTTCTTTCTCCGTCAGGAAACCGGACGTACCATGCGTACCGTCCGGGAGAATGTCAAACCCGCGCGGGTCATGCGTGTATTTGTAGCCGGAGAACCAGATGTAGCCCTTTTTCGTGATGAGGCAGATGATCAGCACGATCACCAGCGTCGTCACAAGCCCAAAGCCTGTGAATACCGCACCCCAGTTTTTGAACGGGTTCAGCACCCAGATGCTTTTGATTTCTTCGCCCGTTTGATGAAAGGTCGAAGTGATTCCAAGGCGCAGGGAGTTGAGAAACATCCCATAAAAATACCAGCCGACGATCACGGCTGGCACGCGCATGGGCAGCTTGGCTTTGTTTCGGGCAAACCAGCTTTTGAATCTTGCGTCCAGTTTGTCCTCCAGCTTTTCAAGGAGCTTTGAGAGGCGGAACATCCAGAACACTTCCTTCCGATGTGTAAAATGGCAGGACAGGCGGCGCATACGGTGCGGTGCTTCCAAGCAGCTCCCGCAGCGCTGCATCCGTAATGGTAAAGACACGCGCCTTTCCGGTCTCACGGTAGCGGCGGTTCAGGACGGTTTCCACCTGTTCCGGCAGCGCAGCCAGCACGATTTGAGAAAGTCCATCCGAACGGGCGGCCTCCACCGCCGCGTCGATGCGCCGCAGATCCATATCAGCTGCCATGACGAATGGGATGCCCTGGTACAGTGCATCATACATCGCTCGATTCGTGGGCGGCGGAACGTAATGCGACTTCAGGATGATTCTCGCCAGAAGTTCGCGGTAGTTGGCTACACCCATGATACGGAGCTGCAAACAGCCTGTACCATTGCACGGCAGCAGAAACAGCGGCAGCTTCAGGCAATCGTAGACCTCTCGGTAGGATTGCAGGCGCGTATTTTGCTTCTCTTGCACGGTATCCAGCTCGGAAAGGATTTCCTCATAGCTGGACGCGGCAAAAATTATGACGCGCTGCTTTGCGGGAATTGCCGCCGTGTGATTTTGAAAGGCTGTCAGCTCATCCGTGAGTGCGACGCAGCCGATACCGGGATTGACCCAATGGATCGCGCACATGAGGTCGCCGGTATGGAGTAGCGCCGCCACACGGGTGCTGCCCCATGGATTGGAGCCGCGATTGCGATGTAGAAAAGGTAAAAACAAAGATGGCTGAGATTGCAGTTCAGATTCCTTTGTCAGAAATATGTTGACACCGGCGGCATACGCCGTTGTGACGATCTGCGCCAGCCGCAGTCTGCGCGTGATATCCGGTTCCCGGTACGTTGGAGCCTTGGCAGGCGGCAGAGTAACCCCAGAGGAACCCAGAACACGATTCCCGCACGGCGTCAGACACCAGGCTTTTGCCGCATCAGAAAACCGGATCATCTGCGCGGCGCTGAGATTCATAACTTCGTCTTCGGAGAACGCTTCACAAAGCTCCTTTGGCCGTATCATCCGGCACCAGCGGAGCAGCCGCAGAATATCAAGGTCACGACAACTCAGCATCATGCAGCTTTCCCGCCTTTCCTTTCCTGCGGTTTGCCGAAACCGTTCTTGCGCCGGTTCCGGCGCAATCACGCCTGTTTTTCCTGCCGCGCGTGATGGGTTTGCGTAGATGACAGCTTTTCTCACGGCTCGTGATGGGTCGGCACATAAAAATCCATTGATTGATAAGGACTTTTTGCCGCTCCAAGCCATCAGCAGATCGCCGGTACAGATGATGCCTCCGAAACCAGCGAAAAATTGACCATTACGGATGGCTCCAAGGGACTGTACGCAATGCCTTTTTGATGATATTGAAAGAACTCATCCGTGGATTCCGGCAGCACCAGACTGATGTGACAAACATTCTCCGCGCTGCGGCTGGACATCATGTGGACGGATAAATGGTACTGGTCGTCATCGTCAATGACCAGTCCTTTGAGCGCATTGCTCACGGCTTTCCAACCCTTGTTGTCCTGATCGAATACGTGCCGCCCATCCACGTCGCTGTGCTCATCAATGACAAGGAGCATCTGCTTGAAATGCAGGCGGAAATTCGTGTGCTGCGTATAGGCCGTCAGAAGCTGCCGCACCGTGTCCGTCAGCCACGTTGCGGGCATATACCGGCAGTGCGGCAAAAGCGTGTCGATCTGCATATGCACCCAGCCCGCGCCCGCGATCTCGATGTGCCCGGACGGGAGCTGGAACTCCAGCCCGTCGCGCCGCCCATACCCGCCGATGCCCGGCATCTGCGTTTCGCAGAGGGCGCGCAGGTGGAGCGTCGCTGCCTCAAAGAAATACGCGGTTTCCTCCAGCGTGAGCTGCAATTTCTCGCGGCTCATTTTGCCGCCGTCAGAAAGTGCGGACAGAGCGCCTGCTTTCTGCGAAGCTTTGGCAATGACGGACTGAATCTTTTTTGTTTCTGCTGTAAATCTTTCCTCGTTCAACGTTCAAATTCCTTTCTGTTGTATTTTTTGAAAAAGACTGTTATACTAAAATCAGAAAAGCACTGGGAGGTGACGCAAATGCCATACACGATTGAAGAACTGCGCAGAATTATCACACCAATCGCACAAGCACATGGGCTGCGCAGCGTCAGCCTGTTCGGTTCGTATTCCAAAGGCACGGCGCGCCGTGACAGCGACGTGGATTTAAAAATCGAAAAAGGCAGCGTCATGTCTTTGTTCCAGCTCAGCGGTCTGCGGCTGGATATCGAAGATGCCTTGAAAGTGCCAGTCGATCTTGTCACCAACGATTCCTCCGACCATGAATTTCTGGATATGATTGCGAAAGATGAGGTGCTTTTATATGGGTATCCCGGAAATTAAATCTGTTGTTTCCAGACTTGGGCGGGAATATGGCGCACAGCGAATCTGGCTGTTTGGCTCTTACGCCCGCGGGGATATGACGCCGACAAGCGACATTGATCTTCGCATCGACAAAGGCCGTATCCGCGGCATTGAAATGGGCGGCTTGCTTCTTGATCTGGAAGACGCGCTGGGTGTGCCGGTCGATTTGATCCCGACTGGCAGCCTGAGTGAGCGATTCCTGTCCAGTATTCAGAAAGACGAGGTACTGCTGTATGAGGCTTGACCGCGACGCCAGTATTCTGGAACACATTGTTTCCTACTGTGAGCAGATTGAGCTGACCGTCGATCGGTTTGGCGACAGCTATGATACCTTCCAGACCGACGCAATTTACCGCAATGCGGCCGCGCTCTGTATTCTTCAAATCGGTGAACTGGTCGGCAAGCTGACAGAAGACTTCCGCGACAGCCACGATGCAATTCCGTGGCGAAAAATCAAAGCCATGCGCAATATCGTCGCGCACAGCTATGGCACTGTTGACTCTGAAATCACTTGGGAGATCATCAAGGATGGTATTCCAGAATTGAAAGCCTACTGTCTGCAAGTCCTTTCAGATGAATGAAGCCGTCTTGCCTTTTGGTCAAACGGTTTCATTTTTTATGTTCCTGTTTAACAAATCTGTTGGCGATGTTGTAATGGCATCGTATTCTTTCTGCGTTGCGTAGAACGCAATGGGTACATGATTATAACCGATACACAGAAGCCCCTCGCCGCGGCGGAATCTTGTGATCTGACGGACTTCTTCCTCGGAAAGATTCAGAACATTTTGAATCAGCCGGGCTTCCTGTTCCTCCATCTGCATAACGATCTTGATGCGGCTGGAATCCAGGATGCCTTTGCCGTATTTGCCGTTGTCGAGAGAGAACAGGTCTTGCATACCCTGTGTGGATGTGATCGCGATACCGCCGAGGCCGCGGATGGTCTTGACCATTTCCTGAATGTACCCAGCCGCCAGCGGGTTGGAGTTTGCGCCGACGAGCGACCAGAGTTCGTCTGAAATGAGCGCGGAGAGCTGTCCACCTGCGCCAGAAATGAGGTCGTTTGCAATGTCTGTCGCCCAGAAGATACCGGGCAGAAGCAGATCGTCAGGCATACCCGACGTGTCAATGACGATGTATTTGTTATCGAGGTCAATTTCATTTCGGCTGCCCATGGCAGAGGCAGAGCCTGTCACATACCGTGCCAGCACGACGGCCAGATGCCGCGTATCCGCGCGCTCCTGCAGCACGTCGTACCAGTCTGCCAGCACAGGCATTTCGCGAAAACTCCCGTCTTCGTTCAGAACGGAAGTGTTGTCAAATGTGATACCATACCGCCGGTAACACTCGACCAGCGACGTGTCCAGATAGTTCCGGTCTTCATCGCTGAGGTCGCGCTTTTGCAGGCTGTACCAGATGATGAGCCGCGAAATTTTATCCGCCAGCACGGAATCGTCACGGGAGGCAAGTCCCTTGAGACCCGCGTAGGTGTCGAGGGATTTTCTGCGGATGGCCATAATATTGGGGCAGTCCGGCGAGGATGGTGACATTCGCAGGTAAAGCCCGCCGAGCTGTTCGCAGCGCGGACGGAACTCGTGGCCTTTCTTCGGAATGATGTAAATGACGCGCTTGCCCTGCTGCCGCAAACGGCCGCCGACACATTGGAGCGTAAACGTCTTGCCAGCGCCGGACGAGCCGCCGATCCAGATGTTGCCGTTCGTGTATTTATAGTCGTCATAGGGATTGAGAAAGACCGGCGAACGGTTATACATATTGAGTCCCAGGAAAATGCCGTTCCGGTCGGACAATTCATACGATGCAAATGGGAACGCTGCCGCCACGCCGCTGGTAAGCGCATTGCGGCGGGATTTGCGTTCAATGTCCGGGTCGAGGTAGAGAATTGGCAGCATGGACAAAAATGCCTGCTCCTGCTTATATTCGCAGCGGCGGGCGATCATGTCCACGGAGACACACAGCTTTTCAACTGCCGTGACACGATGCTCCAGCGTCTCCGGATCACCGGCCGTGACCTCAATGAGCGTGTGCATATAATAAAAATCCTCACCCTGCCGGTTCATCACATCCTTGAGGTACATACCGGACGCGATGGCACTGTCCAGTTCCTCAAAGTCCTGCCGGGTGTCTGCAACGTCGCGCATCCGGCTGCGGTTCATCATGGTCTGCTGGGAGATCTTCGCTAAGATTTTTTCCTTGGATTGCTTGTCAAAATGGAACGAAATGCTGACGCCCTCGCCAGCCTCGACCAGCGGAGCCAGCCAGCTTGCGCCGACGGTCGTGGAATACCCGTAGCCCGTGATGTAAAGATAGGCATGAAAAATGCCGTCCACTACGATGTAGTCCCGGCTTTTGGTGTCCACACTCGTGGGCGAGAGAATGTCTAAGATCGTTGTTGAGCCAGCCTCCAGCTCGCTCAGGTCCGGCGTTTCTTCGCCGAACAGCAGACGCTTGAGAAACGGCTGCTTCTTCGGCTGTTCCTCAATGGGCGGCTTCTCCTCCGGCGGCAAGCCGGGCGGCGGGGCAGCAGACTTTTTGCGGTTCTTTTTCAAGTGGATCACACTCCTTGAAATTATTAGGGTTTTGGATATAATAGAATCAGAAAGGGGCGTTCGTATGAGCACATTATCCTTCAAAGCGTTTTGTATTGAATACTATGCCGCGCACATCGGGCGGCCCAGCAACGAGGTTTACGCACTATTTGAACAAACGGGACTTCTGAAACTGCTCGACGAAGATTATGAAGATTTGCACGGCATGGGCATGGAATACCTGATGCAGTTCTTCGACCGATATCTGGAGGGCGCAGCATGATTTTGTATCACGGAAGCACACTGGAAGTGCAGCAGCCGCACATTCTCAAATCCGAAATCGGCCGTGATTTTGGCTTTGCGTTCTATACCACGGATATTCAGGCGCAGGCTGAACGTTGGGCCAGACGCCGCGCTATGATCGAAAGCCGCCGTACAAAAACAAAGGTTCAGGCTATTGTCAGCGCCTACGAATGGGACGAAAATGCTGCAAAGCAACTTCAGTTTTTGAAGTTTGACGGTGCGAGCATGGAATGGCTGGATTTGGTCGTTATCTGCCGTAGCCAGATAGACTATTCTCACGGCTATGACATTGTCGAGGGCAAAATTGCAAATGACAACGTCGGCGAAACGGTTTCTTACGTCATGCAGGGGATCATGCGCAAAGAAGACGCCATCGAGCGGCTGCGGTTTGAGCAGATCAACAATCAAATCGCATTCTGTACGGAAGATGCCTTGCACACGCTTCATTTTCAGAACAGCTATATTTGCGGGAGTGTGAATCCATGAATCACAGCACAACACGCGCAATGATTCTGCCGGAGATTATCCAGAAAATTATGGCGCACGATCATCTGAGCGAAGATGAAGCTCTGAAAGCCTTCTATTCATCAGCAACTGGTGCGTCCTTTGCCGACGACGAAACCGGGCTTTACGGTCAGTCGCCAAATTATATCTTTGGCTTGTATTTGGATGAAATGACTGCAGACAACAACTGATAGCATTTGTTAAAAAAGAATGCATAGGCTATAAAGCAAATAACAATCACAATATATGCTAGGGCAATTACGACAGCATGGTTGGGCTAAAGTATAGATCACGCGTTAGTTCAACGCAGATATCCAACAATAGCAGTTTTTGAGGAACGGATTCATCCGTTCCTCGTTTTATTCTCCATACACCCCATGCACTTCCGTGGTCATGTCAAACACGCCCTCCGGGAGCTTGACACGCAGACTCGTTCCCTTGTTGATGAGTTCATACAAGAGCTTCAGCACGAAATCATCTGTATAGCGCGGCTCTAAGACCTCCAGCTCGCAGATATCCAGATACCGCCGCGCGGTGTCCGCTTCTTCGTTCAGGCGCTGAATGATGCCCTTGACGGTGTTGCGCTTGGCGCGCATCTTGGCTTCGTACTGGAACACGAGAAAGAAGCGATGCCGGATGGACTCGCTGGCAATGCCGAGACCGATCTTCTCAATATTGTCCTCGATCTCCGCGCGGCAGTTTTCGCTTTCTTCGCTTTTCTGAAACTGCCGCATCTGCTCGACGTATTCACTTGTGTCCGGCGGGAGTGTGCGCACCTCGCAGCTCATGCTGTCCGGTGCGATCTTCAGATACGCGGCGTAGGACGTAATGATATTCTGCTGATCGGACGGGGATTTTAGATAAAAATTGACCGGCAGCACCTCAAGGATTTTAATGAAACGGTTGTCCTTCGTGATGACCACGCCGCCGATAATATTCTTGACCGGCAGCCACGCCTGGATGCTGTCACGATAGGTCGCGCCGCCGTGACTGGTCGGCGCGGCCGTGCCGAAAATGGCGTCTTTCATGCTCATGGATGTACCTCCCCGCGGTAAAAGATCATGCGCCGGTGCTTGCGCCAGTTTATCCACGCCTTGAGCCATCGGGTGAGGCTGTCGCCGCCGATGCCAATGAGCGCAAAGCCGCCCACAGGGACGAGGATCGTCATCGTGACGATGATCTTCGGCATAAGCGTCAGCGGCAGCAGCGCCAGACAGAGAAAGAGGATGGGAATACACAGCAGCACGGTTTCGACCGCATTGCGGATCTCAAATACGCCGAACAGTTTGCCCGCGTCCGTAAAATTTACGGGAATGTGGTAGGTTTCATAGCTCATATTCGTATTCTCCCACGCGCTCCATCAGGCTGTTTTTGCAAGCAATATATTCTTGATGCAGCGTATCAAGTTTTTCTCCGCGCTGGGTGATGATTGTTTCAAAGCCGCTCTGGATTTTCTGCACAGTCTCCGCCGACGGCTTGTTTTCGCTCAGTTCCAGCTCGCTGATGCGCTGCGCGGATACGCCGCAGGCCCGGCCAAGCTCGACCATGCTGACATGGTGCCGCAGGCGGAGAATGCGGAATTTTCTGACCTTCATAGGCCCTCCTTTAGTCGTCATATTGTATGTATGGGATCTTGCACCAGCCCTGCCAGCCGCGGCCTTCAACCTTTGTGCGGACAACACCGTATTGGGTTCCCATCGCTTCAATGGCATAGCCGTTCCCGACGTAGACGCCCCAGTGTCCCTGCTTCCAAAGACCAAGTCCAACGATATCGGGCATCGTGTCCATGCCGCCGTACTCCGTGCCGTTTTCCTTAGCAGAAGCATACATCTGATCTGCGGTATAGTCCGGCATCCCGTTTGTATTGTAGTCAATGGTCAGTGTGTCGGGATTCAGCCAGCCGTAGCCTTTGAGAAGGCCCACGCAGTCCGTTGTGCGTCGGCCAAGCCAGTGTTCGCGGATAAATGCCTCCGATGCGCCGATGTCCGGATACTGCTCCAGCTTGTATTGGAGCATGGATTCCGTCAGGACGGTTCCAAACGTCCCCCACACATACCCCCAACCGTGTTCCCACGCCTGTATCGCATAGGCGGCGAGATCATGGTTGTTTTTTGTGCGCGGATTTGTAAAACCGGAGATATCAATGGTGTTGTCGGCGCTGCCGCCGCTCTCCGCACTGCCTCCGCCACCACTGCCGCCAGGGGCGGATTCCGCCGGACCGGTATAGCTGGTATCGCCCGCGTAATTTGGCTTGTATGCTTCAAATTTATCTTTGTATTTGTTAAGCGCGTCGCTTTCGTAGATCGTTTCAAACAGTGCGCCTGCCCACGTTTTTGCATCCTCATCGAACTCCAGATCATCCATGAGCTTGTCTTTATCGAGCGGCTGGAAGATAATACGGAGGACAGTCTGGTTGCCGGAGGATTCCAGCCGCGTCGTGTGCTTGAGATTGGAGATCAGAAGTGACTGAACTTCCTCCGGCTTCATTTCTGACAAGTCCTGCTTGTGGGCGACGGAGTTGATAGCGATGTACCAGCAGAGATCTTCGTCATCGAACTTGCTGGACACCCGAATTTCGTCAATTGTGACGCCCTGATTCTCATACGCGGCAGCTTCGCCGGTGATGATGGCGTCCTGCTGCGTCTTTTCAAAGTCCTCCAACGATAGATATGCGCCGCCGATGGAAAGCGCCTGCTCCCGCATGGTGATCTGCGAGTCCTTTTCGGACGTTTCGTAGCCGAAAAACATATTTGGCATCGCGGAGATCACGAACATTGGGATCACGATGATGGCAATGAGAACGCCGACGGCAAACTTGATGATCGTTGGTAAGAGCTCCTTCGCAGCGGCGGCAGCCGCGCCGTGAAGCCCTCCTGCGATCGTCGCCCGCACGATGTTGACAGCTGCTTTGACCACGCGCGCCGCATTCGCCATGACCTCCGCAGCGGAGCGGCGGTTCCGATCATTCATCCGATGCCACCTCCTGGTTGTTCTCCTGCGGGCGCTTCGTCGTCTTCTGCGAGGCCTCATGCAGATCGAGATGCGACGGAATGGATTCCGGTGTTCTGCCGGTCAGCGGAACAAACGGCTTCTTGACCGCCTTTTCCGCAGCAGGCTTCTGCGCCGCCGATGCTGCTTCCGTGTTGATCCCAACTGCCGTGGGCGCGATTCCTGCGGTACCGGGGCGATGATAAAGCGTCTGATCCTTCTTCTGCGGCTCCGGCTGTGCGCCGGCCTTGCGTTCCTGCGGTACCGGACGCTTGGCGGAGGATTCTGCTGCAGGGCTTCTTTGCAGCCCGCGCGATTCCTGCGATACCGGAGCCGACGCAGTCATGCTTCCCATAGCAGACGGGGTCGCCGGTTTCCTGCTCTGCCGTTCGGAAGAAGCGGCGGAAACAGGAGAAGCTTGTGTGCCAGTCTGCGGTATCGGCTTTTCTGCGCTGCCGCTTTGTGCGGGAATTGGGCGCTGCGAAGCGCGCTGTTCTGCCGGACGGGCCGCATCAGACCGCGCGGTCGAGCGCGGAGGCGTACCAGTTTCGCGGTTGGAAGACGGCGCTGCCGGAGATGCCGGCGCTGCGGGTGCGGGATGCTCCCGATTTGTAGAGCGGCCATCCATGCGCGTTCCGCTGGTCGGCTGCACCGTGCCGCCGGACTGCTGGGCTGAAACATGGTTCTGCTGCGTGATCTGGGTGTTTCCATTCGTAGAAACGCGCGTCGTCTGCTGCACCGGCTGGGTATAACGCCCGCCGATGGACGTGCGCTGCGTTCCTGCCGTACCGGGCGCTGGCGTATTCTGCGGACTGCCCGGTTGCTGTGGCCGCGCACCAGTTCCTGCGGTATCGCGGCTTGGAGCAGTGCGGCTGCTCTCTGCCTGGTGAGAAACCGTTCTCGTTCCTGCCGAACCGTTTGGTGCAGGGGTTGGCGGCGCGCCAACGTGCGGCGCAGGTGCATTTCCTGCCATGCCGGAGCGCGGAAGGACCGGCGAAGCTGGATGCTCTGCCGCCGGCTGCGAATTGCCCGCCGCATTCGGCGTCTGAACAGCCGTGCTGCGCTGCCGGGTAACTTCTGGCTGCATATTTCGCATCGGACTGCCGTTTGGGTAGTTTGGCATTCCTGCGCTGCCGATGGGATTTGCAGGACTGCGGGAAGCTGCATTCGGTGAAGCAGGCTTGCTTGGCATCGCGTTTGGAGCTGCCGCCATTCCGGGCGCGGCTTTCTGCGAAGCCGGTATGGGCAATTCAGGCGGCTGCACGAACGTGCTGCGCGGCTGCGTGGATTCGCTCTGCATGGTTTGTCCCTGCACATTGGTGGTGTGCTGTGGGTTTCCTGCCATGCCGGTTGGATGAACAGAACTGCGCGGCTGAGTTGGCGCTGCCTGTTTTCCTGCCGCACCGAACGAAACCACGCCAGCGTGATTCTGTACCGATGCGCTGCTGCGCGGATGGGATTCCGATTTGGAATGTACGGTCTGCTCCTGCTGTGTATTTTGCTTGACCGCGCTGCCCATGGCAGGTTGCACAGCTCCTGCATGATGATACGGCGCGCCGGGCGCGGTTTTTCCTGCCGTGGGCGCTGCATGGTTCTTCGGCGCTGCCACATGGCCCGGCGTACGTCTGGTGCCGGGCGGCACGGCGGTTTTGCGCGTGGAGTTCGGCTGCTTTCCGGCTCCAGCAGGCGCGGCTTGTGGGAATGCGCCCGCCATCTTTTCGGCGGTGGATTGTACGGTATCCGTCTGTGCAGCAACCGTCTGAGCCGAAATAGATTCTTGATTGAATGCAGGATTCGCGCTGCTTTGCTGCGCAGACGTGCTATGATGATAGCCGTTTGCGTGCGAGGGCGCATTGACATTGGAAGCGCTGCCAGCGCCGCCAGAGCGCGGTCCGGTCGGTGCATTCGGCTTGGAATTTCCGCTGCCGCTGCGCGGCTGATTGCCGTTCCTGCCGATAGTATGCGCTGCATTGGACACCATTGAGCGAACGACCATCATCGTCATTGCGCCGGGGAGGCCGCGGCCTAATGGATCGCCCGTCATGGCAGGGTTCAGGCCGATGCGCGCAAGGATGCTGTCCGCTTTTTTCGCCACCTTGACGATGGTAATGACCAGCACCATCCACGGCAGCACGTCAAGGCCGCTCGGATAGTACGACAGCACAGAGAGGAGCATCTTGACGAACATCACATTCGTCGCCATGAGCAGACACATGGAGCCGAACATCCGGCACCAGCCGGTAAAGATATCTGATGTGTTCCGGCTGCCGCCCATGCCAAAGGCCAGCGGCGAAGTGATCGTCAGCACAGCGAGGATAAAATACCGCTCTGCCATTTCCATAATGAGTTTGAACGTCTGAAACATGACGATGATGCCGCAAATCACGACAAGCAGCCAAGAACCGGTCAGACCGCCGAAGGATGCTTCATCCGCGAACGTAATATCCACAGCGTCCGGCATTTGCAGAAGCTCGATGACAGTTGAGGTCATGTTCAGCCCCAGCTCGCAGATCTGTGGGCTTGCCACCAGAAGAAACGAAAAGGCAAACGTCCGTGTGAACAGCAGTTTCGGGTCTTCGGCATCAAAGCCAAGTCCCGCCGCCATGCCGCGTGTGGCCTGAAAGACAAGGTTTCCGATGAGCAGCGCCCAGCCGACGCCAAGCATGATCTGCCGGATGGTGTCGATGATGGGAATGTGCTCCCGCAGATACGCGAAATCCAGACTCATGAGGTCAAACAGCACGGACGCAAAATACTCCCAGCATTCCAGGATCAGGCCGTAGATCCATTCGATAAAGCCCTGAAAGAGCAGTTCCAGCAAGCGGTCCGCACCTCCTTTTCCACCGGATGATTCTGTTTAGCCTTGGATCGTTGCAAGACCCTGAAACAGCGGTGCAACATAGGCGATAAACGCGCCGATGCCGTTGATGACCGCCCACGCGATCCAGATGCGGCGCAGCCAGTCCCACGCCTGATCGACCTTGTGCTGGTTGTTGGAGAGCTTCGCGCCTACAACCGCGACAGCGGACATCAGGCCGGCCAGCACTGTACTGATGCCTGCGATCTTGTTATAAACGTCCACGATGATGCGGTTTGCCGCCGTCCACATATCCTCGACGGCAAACGCCTGCACACAAAACAGGCTGACGCACAGCAAAAGCAGCAGGCAGAGTGTATAAAAACGATATAGCTTTTTCATTGATTCCTCCAAAAATGGATGTACCGAAGACTGAGCAGCCCCCGGCGTTGAAATGTTCACATTTGAGCGATAAACTAAAAATATAAAGGAGTGAACGCCATGCTCTACGCATGTAATACCTGTGAGCAAACCTTTTGGGGCTTTGACCGCTTCATGCCGCAGCAGTGCCCGGAATGCGGGTGTATGACAGTGCGCAAAGCAACCGAGGAAGAACAGATCGCCTATGAATTAGAGCAAGCCCTATCCTGGCAGGCTGCGCACAGCAGAATAGAAGCATAAACCTGAGAACGGAAACCCGTTCTCAGGTTTTTTGATCATTCACCGCGCCATTCCAGCACAAAGACGATGGAGAGAACTTCCTGCTCTGTGACCGCTTTGGATACGGCGCTGACAACGGCATCATAGGCGAGCGGCAACCGGCTGTTCTCCGCAATTTCCCACGGGGAGGTCAGGGAGAATATCTCTGTATCACCAGTTTTGTTGGTCTGCGCATCATTGATCTTGAAACCGAGGAGCTTCGCGTCAACCTTTTCATGCGCCATGTCAGTCGTGTAGGGAACGAGCTGCCAGCCATTCTTCGTGCTGATGCTAACCGAAGATACAACAACTGTGCCGGTAGAAGCATTGATGATCTCCGCGCTGCCCGTGTGAACCTCGCCGCTTTCATCGACAACGAGGGGCAATGTGACCGGAACAGTGACCGAGAAAACCTCGGTGATCTCCCAATGGGCGTAATACGTTTTATCTGCGGTTTCCGTGAAAACGTCATTTGCTGCTACCTGCGTACCGCCGTTCGCTTCCGTGAACCAACCAAGGAACTCCGCATTTTTGCGTGTCGGCTCAGTCGGCAGCACCAGCTTTTCGCCGTAGGTCTGATTTGTGGTTTCCGTTTTGCCAGTACCCAGATCCCATGTCACGACGTATTGGTTTGCTTCAAACTGTGCGTAAAACGTCGTGCTGGCCGTGATCGAAGTGACGGTATTGTAGAGCCTGCCGCCTGTCTTGACCGTGTACCAGCCCTTGAAGCTGTGTCCCTTTTTGACCGGTAGCGATGCAGGGATCGTCGGCTTGCTGTTCGGCTGAACAGTTTCACTGTACGCTGCTTTGCCGTCAATCGTGCCGCCGTTGCTGCCCGCGTCCCACGTGACGGTCAGGCTGACAGTTGCACCGCAATCGTCGCACTTGCCGTCACCGTTCGCGTCGGTGTGGTCAGCGTATTCATAGCCAGAATCGCCGCAGGCCGAGCAGGTTTTCGTGCGCTTATGCTGCGTGTCATCTGCTTTCGACCACGAACCATACGAATAGGTGTGGTTTGCGTAATCGTATGTGCTTGCGCCGCAGCCGGAACAGGTTTTTGCGCGCCGATGCTGGGTGTCAGAATACTTACTCCACGCGCCGGTAGAGTAGGAATGCGAACCGTAGTCCGTAGTACTATATCCACAGGTACGGCAGGAAGCCGTTCGGCTGTGCTGACTGCTGCTGTAATTGCTCCACGAACCGTAGCTCATACTGTGGCTGGCGTATTCATAATCCGAATCGCCGCAATTCCGGCAGTACGATTCGCGCCGGTGCTGTGACGATGAATACTGTGTCCAGCTCCCATAGGAATAGCTGTGACCGCTTGCGTAGATGGTTTCAGACTTCGTTTGACCACAGACACAGCTGTAACTGCGGTATCCATTGCTGGTGCAAGTGGCGGCGCTTTCGTAGTCCAGCACCCATGTGTGGCTGCCGCAGTCCGGGCAGGTGTCCGACCCATAAGCACCGGATCCGTGGCTCTTGGTAGTGTATGTTCCTAAATATTGAACGTAATGGCAGCTATTGCATTCATTATAGTTGGCATGACCACGCGAGGAATGTGCGACTTCGACGTATGTTCCCTGGAATGAATACTTCCCACACGACGGGCAGTTGCCGATAATCGAGCCAGTCGAGGTGACGGAAATGCCCGGCGCACTCATGATGCCAACGGCTGCGGGGGTATCGGAATATACGCCGTACAAATCGTAGAAGTATTTGTTGTTCCGATTGGAGCCGGCCCAATCATAATCGTAGAACGGCACCGACGATTTGGGATACCCGATGATATAGCCGATATAGAGTGTATCGCCGCTGTCGTTTTCCCGCCAGAAGGCTTCTTCGCCGATGGATTCCAGAATGTCCTCTCCGTAATAGATCGTGAGCGTGGATAGCTTCGGGCAGTTGTAAAAGGCGTGTTTGCCAATCGTCGGCGTGGTGCTGGGGATTTCGGCTGTGGTCAGATGGACACAGTCTTCAAACCAGTACGCAAGGTCAGCGATATGCAATGCGTCCATATCATCAAACCAGACCTGCGTGATCTGATCCCGGACAGCCGCCCACGGCTGATCGTCCGCACTGGTAAAGACCGGAGCTTCGCCGCTGCCGGAGATGGTCAGCCAGCCCTTTTCATCCAGTGACCAGCGAATGCCGCTGTTCTGGATCGTGCCGGAGGTGGCAGCTTCGGTGGAAATCGCGGGTTCTTCGTCAGGAGCGCTGTCATAGATCGTGTGTTCGTCTGCTTCGGCGGCAAATGCCGAAATGCTCAAAGACAGCAGCATACAGAGGACAAGCAGAAGTGCTGTGATTTTTCTGAATTTCATAGCTTAACCCTCCATGACGGCGGCGATCGTGAAAATCACAGTTGCCGCATTGACGTTGGTCACGGCTTCGCTCGCGGAAACCTTTGCCTTGTAGCGAATTGCCAGCGACTTTTCTGCACTAATCGCTGGGAACGCGCCGTCGACAAGTGTCAGACTGCCAGCACCTTTTGTCGCACAGCCGTTGATACTGAGTGCAATACTGTTTTTGGAAGCCGAGAAATCGTCATAACTGCCAATCTCAAACGTGCCTGCCTGAACGTCTACTTTAGTCACGCGGATTGCACCGGTTTTGCCGGTGTTGGTAATTGCCGCATTATTTGCGCAAACGACGTAGCCATCTACCAATGAGACAGGCAACGCGGCAGGAACCGTGCATGAGATCGGGGAAACCGTATTGACTACGGTGAGCGTCACCGGCACGCGCGCCTCGGTCGTTTCCGCTGCCGATGCAGGCACGGGAAGCGCGAAAATGAGTGCCAGCGCCAGAAGCAGCGCCGCCGCTTTCTGATAGGTTTTCACCATGTCACTGCACCTCCTTCGGCCAGAGGTACGCCGTGTGTAAGGTCAGCTCTGTGTTCAGCGTGCCGATCTGCTTGCCGTCACGATAAGCCGTAATTG
>OKTO01000039.1_pt1 | contig 69343 bp, 79 predicted proteins | sample 1606101 | NCBI WGS metagenome assembly OKTO01 (sample SAMEA3879513, study PRJEB24766) | human gut metagenome | biome: human-associated habitat; feature: feces | place: USA | collected 1985/1987
AGATATCCCACACCACACACATGCCCACATAACACACAGAGAAGCCAGAGACCAAATATCCCACAAATACCTACCCTTCACTTATCCCTTTGGTATTGGCGATATCAAAGTTCTTTCTATAAACCAAAAGAAAAAATAACAATGAGTACTATAACTAAAGCTTTTAAATTACCCTCGAGTGGGGGGACTTTCTATTACCTCCTCGAATCTTATAAGAAAAAACTGATAAATGGGAATCTGTCAGAAGAAATAGGAGTAAGCTTCACAGGCGACTATTCTAACCTTAACTGGTTTACTACTTCCCTGATAGAAGTCACAGATTGGGGAACTGCCAACCAGCTTGGAGTCACCGAATTGGGATATTACGTAAAAGCAGTATGCCAAGAAAATATTACAAGCTCTGAGAGAAATGCTAGCAATAGATTTACTCAATCCGAATCAGGTAATATGACCATCGTAAATCTTCTAGACATATACCCCCAAATCTCAAGGAGAGCAAATTGAAATTTATTCATCGAATAACTAATCTAATATTTAAAGTGATTATGGAAGAAAAAACAGAATTCAGAATCAGTAGTAGTAGGGGTGAAAGATCCACCCAAGATATACCTATTACCATCGATATGGGTAACTCTGAGAGATGGACTATCCAATCCCAGAAAACTAAATATGTAAATGGTAAAATGTCCGGAGTTATTGGGGTTGGATATACTGCTAGCATCAATAACTCTGACTATCTTTTAGAAGAAGACAAGAGTAACAATGAGATTCAGATTACTGCACAAAATGACGGTACTTCTGGGCTTTGTGTACTTACACAAAACGAATCTGGCAATAAAATAAATCTACAGCTTACTACTCCAGAAAGAGAATATTGGGAAATACGTCTCACCGCAAATCCCTACTCAGGAGTCAATATGGATTTGTTTTTCTTCGTGAGTAGTAATATTAGTAATGAAAATGGGTCAATGGCCGATGGTACCCAATATAAGAATTGGATAGTAAATCAAAATAGAAATACGATTAATGTCTATATTTCTCCTGCGTACCCCGGAAATGATTTTGACATACTGTCTTGGTCCTGCCTTGATAAGGATGGTAATGCTTTTAGCCCTAACTACAATTTACCGGATAATTCATACTTTACAACAAAAACAATCGGATTGGGTTCCTATGCTCTTAAGAAAATTTCAACTCCTCCTTCCAGTAGTCAAGATACCATAGTACTTTCTAGTAGATTTAATCCCACTAAAAAGTATCCATTAGATTTGAATTTCTATTGGGCTATTGGGGGAGTTTAACCTAATGTTCCCATTATAAAAGCAATTACCCAGAATATAAGAGCCAGTGTATATGCAACAGAATATCTATGCCAGGGATACCAGCAAGTAATATAAGAATCTACTTTTAGTATTTCTGGATGTTCTTCTTCGTATTTTTTATCTTCTTCTCTAGAATCATACTTATATAATATGAAGAAAGGTAAGAATACGAAGAAGATTATTAATGTAATTGGGAATAAGAGTAGGAGAAGTATCTCCCACCCTTGCATTGATGTCCCAGCATAATCACCGTCTCTATCAAAAAAGAATCTCATAGCAACTTATGTTTTAGGTACTTGGTTAATAGGTAAATCGAAAATAGTGGTAATACTATCCATACCGAGATGAATAAAACGAGAGAGTGTATTTTGTGAGTGTACGGTAAATAATCTAAGCAAACCTTTACGAAGAATACCGTGAATGGCAAACATACCAAATAAATTATAGCTAATACCGTAGTCATTGTTCTCTGAAGTATTTGTTAATAATCTTGGTAAGCTTCTTATCGAAATCAATCATCATATCAAAAGCATCGGTATCTTTCATACTTTTCATTTCCTTGTCAAGGAACTCTATGTTTCTCTTGATTGAGAAATAAGCCTTGTATGCAAGGAATGCCTTCTCATTCTCTTCCGTAATAGGAAGAACTTCCCCCTTTTGCCCATCCAACCTTGGATATGTATTATCAGGACCGAGAGTTCTTGCAACTTTTACCCGGTTACTGAGCATTGCAAATCCACCTTTCTTATCGATGGATTCTACTGTTACTTTCTCTGTGATGGGTCTTCCTGATAATACGAAGATAACTTCATCACCTTCTTTGAGCTTTTTAGCTTCTTTCTTTTCTTTTTTCATATCTATTTTTTATTTAGAAATTTTCTTTATGCAAATATACGAAATTATTCTTTATTTATTGCATTATCAATCATATTTTTAATAAATTCATAGGCATTGCCCCGGTAATCTTCTAGCATTTTGTATTCCTGTGGAGATAGAATTACTCCGTTTACTTTAAAAGCATCTCTTAGATGTTCTGGTATAGTGCCTTGATGAGCGATGTTATTATAACGGATGATGAAAAGTTTCTCTTGGTCTTCATCTATAACACCAAGAGTGTTGACTGGTTGGAGTTTAGTTTGGTAAATCCCTCCAAAAGCAGAAGGAACCATTAGAATACTTCCCGGTATTCTAGTTATCCAATGGGAATAATCGGGAGTAATTACGGCAATTTTCTTCTCTTTTTCAAGTTCTTTATCATAAGCTAATCGATTAAACCAAAAAGCACATTGAAAACAAATTTGTTTTCTTGCCATAAGTTGGGGAATCTCTCTAGTTTCATCGAATTCCTCTAAATTAATTGGTTTGCCACATATCTGGCATTCATTTTTCTTGCCCATATTGCATTATTTTATAAGTTATATATGATAATAGAACCTCGAAACATCCTAAAAATGGGTTATAAGCAATACTTTTGTTACTAAAATTGAACCATTAAAACTGATAAGTTATGGATAAACTAACAAATGAAATGATTAAAGACCTTGCTATTCGCTTAGGTCTAGAACCTGCTCTATTGAAAGCTGTTCAATTGGTAGAAGCAGCAGGTAGAGATGGGTTTTTAGCTGATGGTAGGCCTCAAATCCTCTTTGAGGGTCACATTATGTACAAAGAAGTACATAAGAAATTCCCTGACAGAGATTTAGCTTACCTTTGTAAGAGATATTCTACGATTTTCTTCCCTAAATGGGATAAATCGAAGTATTTGGGAGGTGTACACGAGTATAAGAGACTCGAATTAGCCAAAGAAATTGACGAAGAATGTGCATTGAAGTCTGCAAGTTGGGGAATGTTCCAGATTTGTGGGTTCAATCACAACCTCTGTGAATGTAAAGATGTCTTCGAATTCGTTCATAAGATGTCGGAATCTCATGCAAATCAACTAGAACTCATGTATTATTTCATGAAAAACTCTGGTTGTTTGAGTAATCTCAAAGAAAAGGACTGGGCTGGCTTTGCCAGAAAATACAATGGTCCTGGGTATGCCCAGAATGCCTACGACCAAAAACTAAGAAATGCTTACGAAAACTTCAAAGATAAGTTATGAAAAGATGTCATTTTAACAGCTGGGTAGCAAAAGTATTTCTTTTCCCCAGTTACAAAGCAATTACTCTGGTGTATAACTCATTCTTCAAACACAAAATAGAAGAGTGTAAACCTGATGATATCAATCATGAGTGTATTCATCAGATACAGCAGATTGAGTGTAGTATAGTGGGCTTGGTACTCGGTATCATACTCTGGTTATCCTTTGATATATCCTTCTGGTGGGTAGTGGCTCTGACTTTTGGATTCTTCTACCTTTGGTATGTTATCGAATACCTAATTATCATGTGCTTTGCCAAGTGGGATAAACAGAATGAAAGGTATCATGATGTAAGTTTCGAAGAAGAAGCTCACAACAATGATAAGAATCTGAGTTATTTGGAAGACCGTAAGCCATTTGCTTGGATTAAGTACATTAAATTGAGAAGCTACAAGAAATGAAAAAATTAAAAGTATTAGGGGTGTCTGCTGGTGCAGGCATCCTTTTGTTCCCTTTTAGAAAGAATTTGATAGCTAATATAGAAACTCGAGGAGTATTTTATACTAAAGGCTTAGAGCAGTGGAAATTGAACTTTGGTGGTATACCCTATTATAAAGATGAAACCCTCCCAGATTGTAAGCCAGACATTATACTTTCAAGTCCAGACTGTGGAGCATCTTCTATTATGAGGCTTTCAAAAGTAAAAGAATTGGGCAATCCCCAAGAGAATAAATCCCTGAATCTAGTAATTCAATCAATCTTACATTATAAACCTAAGATATTTCTTATTGAAAACTTACCTCGTTTGCTATCTTTGCTCCCAAAAGAATATCTTCAAAAAACCTTTGAAGACTATAAACTTATTTTTCACGAAAGGTCTGTTTTAGACTATGGAAACTCTCAGGAGTCAAGGAAGCGTTTACTCATCATTGGAGTACATAAAAAGACCGGTAAGAAATACTTGAATGCTTTTGATGAAGTATTCCAAGTAAAAACTCCAACAACTACTAGAAATCTACTAAAACCCCTCACATTCTCTCAGGAAAATAATACTAACCAGATTCCATTCATGAGTAAAACTCTGGCAATGTATGACTATCGAAAACTCCCTGAGAAGAAAAATCTCACAGTAGCAAAGATACATAGGCTCTGGGTTAGGGATTTCAAGAATGAAAAGAAGTGGCCTATCAAAACTGCAAAGATGAGTACTCTTCCAGGAGTGTATCGATTGGAGTATGATAAACCTCCCTTAACTCTCAGACCTGCAGATAGGCAATTTAGACCAGATGGCTACCCTTTGGGAATCGAAGACTTCAAGGCAATTATGGGATTCCCCGATAAATTCGAAATTTACCTTCACAAAAATGGTGATACCTTCGAGGGTGATTTTAAGGATTACCATTACTGGCTTAACAAGGCAAGATATACAATTGCCAAAGGGGCAGTAGGTGAAATAGGTTATTGGTTTAAGGAATGCCTCAAAAAGGCAAATACCAAGAAACCATGAGTTTCAGCTTTATATATAAAGTCTTATATATAAGTTTCTGGGGTACCTTGAAATATATAGATATATAATATACTACGTATATATATCTATATATTTATCTGCGTATATATAGCTATTCATATATCATATCGTAAGTAGTATATTTGGATATTATCTCACTTCGTTCGATAAAGGTAATCGCTAAGCGATTACCGATAGATAGTATCATTAAAGCGTACGACTATTTCGATTTGAAAAACTTTAATACACCGAATTATGAGAATGATTAATGCAAAGTACCCAATTACCGAATTGAACATTAATAACATCATTAAGTTCTTTCGGGTTATCTATCGGAATTTACCTTCAATACGTTTTGAGATTATTGAAACCAATCGTACTTTTCAATTCAAGTTCCACATTATTAAGTCAAACTTAAGTTCAGTAGAACGCTATTGGTTGAAGAGTAAGATTAAGAAATTCATCAAGTATGAAGACATTTAAGAAGGCCTTGTTTATTGTACTTCTAGGATTTACTATTTATCTTTGTTCCAGGAATTACAAACTTTCTCGAGAGGTTGATTCCCTGGAACAAGCGGTCAATGAAATCCCAGATACAGTATACACAAAGAAACCCTTCAAACCAGAGAAGAAGTACTCAGAAAAAGTTGAACCAGGTAAAATCTTAGTTCATGATAATAAGCAGCCAACTCTCTTTCCTGATTCCATGCTAAGGCAGCCAGTTATCAGTAACCAAGATTCCCTGGTTCAAATTGTTTTGAAGAAAAATAAGTTGAACTTAAGTCTGTTCAATAAGGAGACTAACACTTATTCAACTAGATTATTCCCAATCGACTTAGATAAGTACAACTACAACTGGTATGAAGGTCAATTAACTCGAAAGAAAGTTGCAAGGTTATCACTTAGTCCATACATTTATGGCAAATATAGACCTTTCAATAATCTCTTCGATATGGGAGCTGGTCTTTCAATCAAGACTAAGAGATTTAATTACAAATTCGGAGTCAATACCTTTTACTACCCAAAGATAAAATCTGGTATAGGTACTGACATCGAATTTCAAATAACGTATAACTTTTAAGTAATGGCAAAGACTATCTCAGAAACTAGAACTACATTAACTCGGGAAGAGCTATCAAACCTATCCCGAGTTTCTAGTGATGTTTTCTTTTTTAGCCTTTTTTGCTATGTGATACATCCAGTAAGAGGAAAGGTAAGATTCGATTTATACCCATTTCAAAAATCGGTTCTCTACAACTTCATTGCCCAACGATTCAATATCATCCTTAAGTTTCGTCAGGCAGGGATTACAGAACTTATTTCTATGTACTGTCTTTGGTTGGCGATGTACCATCCCAACAAAAAGATAAACATCATCTCTATCAAAGACACAACCGCTAAGAAGGTACTTAAGAAGATTAAGTTTATGTACAAAAATCTTCCATGGTACCTTCAAACTCCCATAATCAACGGTAGAGCTGGAGAATATGGTTCTGCTTCCATGATAGAATTTGATAATGGGTCATTTATCGAATCTATTCCGACATCATCCGAAGCCGGTCGTTCGGAATCCCTTTCTCTTCTGGTAATTGACGAGGCAGCAGTAGTAAGATGGGCTGCTCAAATTTGGGCTGCTGCATTTCCTACTCTTTCCACTGGTGGAGCTGCCATAGTCAATTCCACTCCTTATGGAGTTGGTAATTTCTATCACTCAACTTGGGTAGATGCCATTGCAGGAGGTAATCCATTTAACCCAATTCGATTATACTGGCAAATGCACCCAGAACGAGATATTAACTGGTATAACCAAATGTCCTCTGCTCTGGGAGCAAAACGAACTGCACAAGAAATAGATGGTGACTTCTTATCATCTGGTAATACAGTCTTCGACTTAGCTGATATTAAGGCTATCGAAGACTGCCTTAGTGATTACCCGGTTATTAAGAAAAGGTTTAATGGTCAATATCGACAGTTTTGTGAACCAGAACCAGACAAAGAATACTTTATTGGTGCAGACGTTTCAACTGGTAGAGCTTCTGACTACTCTTCATTTACTTGTATGGATAAGCAAGGAGAAGAACAAGTAGTATATAAGGGGAGAATGGCAGTGGGAGCTTATGCTAAGTTACTTGGTGATACTGGGAAATTGTTTAACTGGGCAGTAATAGCTCCAGAATCCAATGACGTTGGTTTATCGGTAACCTCTAAGCTTCAAGATGAAGGCTACCCTAACCTTTACTACTACCAGAAGATGTTAAAGAAAAAGGGTAAAAGTAGACCTGAAATGGATAAATCCCCTGGTTGGTTAACCACCCAAAAGAATCGTTCAGTGATAATAGAAAACTTAGAAGAAGATATTCGATTAGATCACGTAACCATTAAGGACCCATTCTTTGTACAAGAAGCTTATACCTTTATATACGATGGTTTGGGCAGACCTGTTGCAATGGGTAAACATAGGGCTAATAATTCAGCGGTAGATGTAGACCTTGAAGGAGATGTATATGCAGATGATGATATCTTCGGAAAAGCAATATGTAATCACATAAGGAAAGGAAAAACTAACGTAATCGTACAACCAAGATGAAAAAGTACTTCAATTTTAGTTGGGGTTGGGGACGTAAGAAGGACCCTCCCAAGAATGGTACATCCTCTAATAAAGAGGAAAAGCCTGCCACATCAATTTCACCTGGTAGGGTTTCAGTTGACGATGATAGTGATAACTTAATTACATCATTACAAGGGTTGACTAAATTAGTTGAACCCTCTTTTCGTGTTGATGTGATACCTTTAATTCGGGATTTATATAAGGTAAATCCCGATATGGGCATTGCATTACAAGATATGTTTAAGTTAGCTAACACCAGTCATACAGTAACTTTCCCTAATAACACCGATGAAGAGGCTTCAAAGATGAGGGAACATCTTAAGAAAGCCACCAAGGGATGGACCAGATATACTGCTGGTATAGATGGTTTAGTTAACAAAATGATTGTTCAACTTCTTGTAAGTGGGGCAATATCAGTAGAAGGAGTACCAAATGATAAGCTTGATGGTTTGGCTACTGTATTATTCCTTAAGCCAGAACACATCAAGTTTAAACGTGAATTAAATGGGGTGTATTCTCCTTACCAAAAGAATATGAATTTCTTTGTTAAGCAACAAGATTATATTAAGCTTAACCCAGAAACTTATTTCTATGTTGGTATGTTCAATGATACCGATGAACCTTATGGAGTTCCTCCATTTATGCCAGCATTAGATTCTCTCAAGGGTCAGAATGATATGAAGGTTAACTTCAAACATATCATGGAGATTTGTGGTATGGTTGGTTTCTTAGAAGCTAAGATGCAGAAATCTCCACAAAGACCAAATGAGAGTATCAAAGCTTATGAATCTAGATTATACCATGAACTCAATATCCTTAAACGTAATGTTAAAGAGGGTATGAAGGATGGAGTAGTTGCTGGTTACATAGATGACCATGAATTCAAACTTAACTCTACTACTAAGGAACTCGGTAATATCGAGAAGCCTTGGAATATGAACCAACAATCTGTAGCAAATGGGTTGGGAGTTAATGGCTCTATCATTGGGGTATCATCTACTACTGGTGAAGGTGCAACGGGTATAATGCTGTCTAAGATGATTAGCCAGTTAAAAAATATCCAAATGCTTGTAGCTTATGTATTGGACCGACTTTATTCTCTAGAACTGCGTCTGGCAGGCTTTAATAATAAGGGAATGAAGATTGATTGGGGAACTTCTACAGTTTCTGATGAAGTTAAAATCCAACAAGGTCTTCAGTATAAGATACAGAACCTTGACTTATTGTATAAGGCAGGTATCATTAGCCAAGAGCAATATGCTTGGGCAATGGGTTATGATTCACCAGATGAAAAGGAACCAAGAGTTTCACTTGAGGACCAATTTGCTAAGGGTGGTAATATAGACCCACAAGAGGGTACCAAGAAGAAACAAAGGCAGGATGATAAAAACCAATCTGCTCGTAGGTCAAGAGATAAGACAAACCCGGCTCCTTCTCGAGGAGACCAAAATACTAAAGCAAGATGAGTAAATTCACAAAGAAAAACAAAGAGCATCTTGATTCTATGGTGATAGGTCAAGGCCATACCATTATGGCTGGGTATATCCCAGAAGCAGTGGGAGCCAAGGCTTTCTCAGAGAATTATTACAAATGGAAAAACCCTACACCGGATTCCATTGCTCAATTTGGGTTTTGGGGAGGGGATATAGATTATAATACTTATTATCCCAACCTGGACAAATCGGAATTAACTCCTAAGGATGAAGAGTTTATCGAACCTATGTTCCGATTACTTTCGGAAACAATCGTATCGAAAAATTGGAATCCTACAGACTTCGGTCAAAATGGAGTACTAAAGGCTTCTATGAAGATGTTGCTTGGTCAAACAGTAAACTGTGACCATGAAACCAACATTGGTAATGCTATTGGTGCTGTATCACAAGTAATGTGGCAGGAATCCTATAAAGACGGTAGCTTTACTATACCTGCTGGTATCAACGGTATTCTGAAAATTGATGGTAAGGCAAATCCAAGAATTGCTCGAGGAATTCTTATGGAGCCACCCTCAATTCATAGTAATTCGGTTACTGTACAATTCAAGTGGGATAAATCTCATCCCCAAATGGAAGATAACGAATTTTACCAGAAACTTGGTACTTATGACTCTAAGGGAGTTATGGTACGTAGAATTGTTACTGAAATTGTTCGTTACCTTGAGACCTCACTAGTTTCACATGGTGCTGATTCATTTGCCCAGAAAATTGGTTCGGATGGTAAAATCATTAACCCAACCTTTGCCAAAAGAACTTGGGCATCTTATGAAGAATACAGAGATGATAAATCGAAGCAATACTTCTTTACTGATTATAAATCAGATTTAACATCATATCAAGAAAAGAACGATACTCAGGGTTCTTTTAATGATAATGATGCCAATGATAATCATTCAAATAAAGATAACATGAACGAATTACAAAAATTTCTTGAAATCCTTTTTGGGGATAACATGCTTACCCTGGAAGAAGGTAAAGAGATGAATCAGGAAAATGTAATTGCCTGCATTCAGACTTTGGTATCATCCAGAAACACTTTGCAAACTTCAGTAGATAATCTTACCACAGAGAAAACTTCTCTTACGGAACAGATTACCAACTTGAATGCCGAAGTAGCTAACTTGAAGGAAATGGCAACTGTAGGAAAGAATCACATTGCTTCTCTCCGTGAAAATGCCGTAGAAACCTACAAGAAGTTAATGGGTGATAAGGTAGATGAGACAATCGTTACGATGCTCAATGCCGAGACTACTGGTATTACTACTCTTATTTCCTTGACCAAGGATTACCAAGCTCGCTTGGAAGAGAAGTTCCCTCTCACTTGCTCAAAATGTGGTTCTAAGGACGTCAACCGTGCTTCCTCAATTGCTGAGGATGATACCGAGGGTAAAACTGGAACCCAGGGTACTGATACCCAACGGAATTCAGAATCTCCGAGTACTAAGAATGTAATCGATAACTTGTATCGAAACAAAATCAAATAACTAATATAAATAATCCGCGTTATGGAAAAAACTAAAATCGTAAACGACCCTCAGCAACTTACTCTCTTTGGGGAAAGAACCCCGAGAGCGGTGATTTACAAAAGTGAGTCACACAAATTGCACCAGGCTTTCAATGTTAAAGCTGGAGAGAAAATCGTACAGGGTATGCCAGTGGCTTTGAATGAAGAAGGTTTGATTTACCCTTGCACTGATACAGCTACTCAAGTTTATTTGGGTGTAGCAGTAACGGATAACGTTAACCCTGCTTATCAACCTCAAAGAGATTTCCCGGTAGAGGTAACAGTAGCTATGGAAGGTTACATGATTTGTAACTGGGTATCAAACGGAAATATCGATGCTGGCTATGTAACTCCCGATGGAAAATTGCTTAACGATAGATTCGTAAAAGCTAACCAAGCAACTTCAACCCAGTTCATTGCCCTTAATCCAGCAGAAGAGGCAAATGAGGTAATTCAAGTACTCATCAAATAAGAGAAAAGAAGTTATGGAAAATAAAATAGATATTACAAAGTTGAAGGCTCAGGATTTTATGAATGAGCTGCCGGAAATGGTAAGAAGCTTGGAAGCTGTTCGTTCCGGTTCACAGGACAAGAAGCCTGTAGAGGTAACTTTTGGAGAATTGGTTACCGGTAAATGGGGTATTTCAGAAGATGAACTTTTTGAAAAGATGGGCATCAATCCAAAAGTGGACACGATGCAGAACATCTTTACAATGCCTCAACAGAATGTTCGTTGGATTGTTCCGGAAATCATCCGTGCTGCTATCACATTGGGTATGCGCCAGGCTCCGTTCTATCCGAACATCATTGCATCTGATCAACCCATCAATGGTTTGCAAGCAATCATGCCGATGGTTAACATGTCGGATGCTGCCCCTGCAAAGGTTAATGAGGCAGAAACTATCCCATTGGGTGATGTTAGCTTCGGACAGAAATCAGTTAGCCTCTTCAAAATCGGAAAAGGTTTCAAACTTACTGATGAAGTTCGTAACTATGTTTCACTCGATGTCTTGGGAATCTACCTTCGTGATTTTGGTGTTCAGTTGGGTTATGCTCTGGATACTTTGGCTATGGACGTTGCTATCAATGGTAACAACCCTGATGGCTCTGAGTCTGCCCCGGTAATCGGTGTATACGAAACAACTAACGGTATTACTTACAAAGACCTTCTGCATATTTGGGTACGTGCTGCTCGTATGGGACGTAACTTCCAAACTATGATTGGTGGTGAAGACCAGGCAATCGAAATGCTGAACTTGCCGGAATTCAAGGATCGTCACTCTGGTACTACAGAAGCTACTCTGAATGTTAAGTCTCCTGTTCCCAAGAATGCTGATTTCTACATTCACCCGGGTACACCAGACCAACAGTTGCTGTTGATTGATACATCTGCTGCCTTGATTAAGCTTACTGCTCGTCAGTTGATGCTTGAATCTGAAAGAATCGTTTCTAACCAGACTCAGGCCATCTATGCAAGCTTGACTACTGGCTTCTCTAAGATGTACCAGGATGCAACTCTGTTGCTGGCTGCTGACAAGAAGTTCTCAGAATTCGGCTTCCCCGAGTTCATGAACGTAGACCCCTATTTGATGGTTAACCTCGAATAATAAGGACCGTCCGGTTTCATCTATATAAATTCCCTGAGAGGGTAGGTAACTAAAAAGACCTATCCTCTCTTTAATCATTTTTAAATCTTAGGAAATATGGCTAAAGATAAATATACAGTAACTGTGGGACCAAGAGCTTACAGTTTTCATGACCAATCAACTGGTATTACCGTTTGTAGAGGAGAAGACAAGGAACTCTCTCGTCGTCAATTCCGTGCACCAAAGATTCAGAAGGCAATTGCCTCTGGCCATCTGATTATCATTGCTGATAAATCAGAAATCGAAAAGTATTCAGAGGCCGACATCGAAAAGTTGGATAAGAGACTGAATGCTCAGTTCAAGAAAGGCATGACTCTTGAAAAACTTGCAAAGGGATATTCCCTGGAAGAACTGAAACTGGTAGCAAGTCTTCATGAAATCGTTGCCGAGAAAGATGATACAGTAGAAACAATTCTTCAGGCTTTGCTAGAAGAATTCGAATCCTCTTCTAAAGGGTAATCTATGAAAATTACATAAGACAGACTAATATGAATAACAATCTGGACTTTTTGTACGTTACGTCAGGTCTGGAAGTTTCATTCAGAGTCATATCCAAAGTCCCGGCCAAATCTATTTTTGACTGGGACTTTGGCGATGATAAGGGAGAGGTTTTCAATGGTGGAAGACATGTTTCCTATTCTTATGAAACTCCCGGTTTCTATACCGTAACATTACATGTAACTAACTCTAGCGGTTTAGATATCACCGTAGATAAGACTCTGGTAGTTTGTGATTATGGGCATACGGCATTAGCCGATACAATATATAACTTAATCGACCATTATATCCCTTCAGAAATATCTGATGGGATGACCAGGGAAGAGAAATCTATTTACATCACTAAGTGGCAATATTACATTGGACCTCTAGTAAACCATACAATTGCACCAGATAAGTATACAGATGAATTATGGTATGAAGCACTAGAAAACCAATTAATAATGGAATTGGCTGCCTGGGATTTTCTCAATGTGAAGATACTTAATCTATTAACGAGTACTTCCGAATACTTAAGTCAATTAACCTCTACCAAAGAACAAACTGGTGATGGTACTTCTAAACCTGAACTTGCCCGAGGTGATAGGATTAAACAAATCACTACTGGGCCTACTGAAGTGCAATATTATGATACCTTGGCAGATGCTACAAGTTCCCTATGGAAAACACTTTCTCAAGCAATGCAACCAGGTGGATTAATAGATGAATTAAGGAAGAATCTTTGTATGTTAGCTTCACGATTGGAAATCTACTTACCGTTCTGTGATGAAGTATTTAGAACCGTAGTCCCAAAAGTAGTTAACAGAAGGCAACCTGGAGTATTAGATGGGCCAAATCCAAGTGCTCCAGTGAAAGGTGGTAAGAAATCAATTCTAACTAAGTTATGACAAAAGAACCCTGGAGAATGGTAAAGAACCGCTCTTGGGATAGATACAAGAAAATTATCACTGACTTCTTAGATTGGGATGCTGGTAGGCAATCCATAACCTGGGCCAAACATGTTAATCAGCTTCTCAGTCATGCCGAAGACAGTATACCTAAATATTATAACATCCAAATCGAAGCATTGTGTTACTACAATGCTTTCAGAAACTGGCCTATCAATAAGGCAACTATTTCAGGAGAATTGGATGATGAAAACTTATCAATACTAATTTCTAAATCTTATATAGAACAAATCGGTTATCTTACACCGGAAGGTTATTGGGATTTTAATTGGGAACAAGATAGGTTTGTAATTAATGGTATAACGTATAAGCCTTCTGGAGATACTCAGACTGCTCAGGCAAAGGATGAGGCTTTAGTTTTCATGATTATCCTAAAGAGAGACCGAGATACCAAAATCGAATTTGTAGATTAAAAATTAAGTATATGGCAAAGATGTTAGTACTGAGGTGGACCCCAATTACTACAAACAGTGGAATTTGGTTTGATAGTAATCTGGTTATCCTCAATGGTACCTCTGGAGTTCATATTGAAATGAAAGGTAATGGCAATGATGTAACGGCATTTCAATCGATGACCGGAAACAAATTTGTCACCTGCTTTCAAGATTACTTCGGGGATATCTGGGATAAAATAATACCTCATCCTGGTATAGGCCAGGTAATAAAGTTCCGTGTAAATAGACTTCCTGATTATGCTTGCATACGGGGAGATATTGAGGACGGTGGAGATGTAGACCCCGAAAATCCGGATGTACCAATGAATGCCTTCTGTGGTTCAGAGGGAGAACCATTCAGGGATATCAATTCTGAATTCTTACTGGGTCGTCAACGTGCAGTAATTAATCCTTAAATTTTATAAAATATGTATGTAAGTAAGTATTATACCTGCGAAGAAATAGACCAGCGGTTATTACAGGGTTACTATGATGACTTTGTTAAAGCTGGCTTTGGAGGAACTATAAATGAGTTCTGGGCCTTCGTACTTTCTATCAAGAATAAGGTAGATAAGAAAGAAGGATACGACTTATCGAAAAATGATTTTACCGATGAGTTGAAGGCTAAACTTGATGGCATCGAAGAACATGCAAATTACATCACCAAAGTTTCTCAGCTTGAGAATGATTTGAAATATCAAACTGAGGAAGAAGTTAAACAGATGATTAGTGATTTGGTTGATGGTGCTGATGATGCCCTTGATACTCTTAAAGAGTTGGCAGAGGCATTGGGTAATGACCCCAACTTTGCAACTACTATCACTAATAAATTAACCGACCTTCGTACTGCTTTAACCGAAGAGGTTAATCGTGCTAAGGAAGCCGAAGCTGCTCTGGGTGCTGCAGTAGCAGCAGTTCAGGATAACCTCGAATATGGGTTAGACCAAATCAATAAGAAGATTGATACTGTTAAGGCAGACTTAAAAGCCGAAATCGACAGAGTTGAGAAGAAGGTAGATAAGAATGCTGAAGATATCAAAGACCTTGAAGATAAGGTAAATCAAGATAATGATGAACTTGAGAAAGAACTTAAGGACCTTATCCAAAAGGAAAAAGATGAACGTATTGCTGCCGATAATGAGATTAAGGAAAGTGTAAATGAACTTAAGACTCTACATATCAATGATAAGGCCGCACTCGAGGCAAAGATTGCCGAAGAAACTGCAAATCGTACAAATGCAGATACTGTACTGGATTCTAAGATTAACGAGGAAATCACTAATCGTCAGGCTGATACTTTAGCTCTTCAAGGTAAAATTGACCAAGAGAAGGTAGACCGTCATTCTGAGGACCAAGCTCTTCATAATGAAATCTCTAAAGAGGTAACAGACCGTACTAATGCAGACAATGCTCTTCAAGGTAAAATTGACCAAGAAGCTCAAGCACGTACTGCTGCAGACCAGGTATTACAGAACAATATAGATTCAGAGGCTACCACTCGTGCTGCTCAGGATTTAATTCTTGAACACAAAATTGACGATGTAAAAGAGCAGGGTGTAGAAGACAAAGAACAATTGCTCAATGCTATTGCTGTAGAGGCTGCTGCTAGAGAAAAGGGTGATAAGGACCTTGATACTAAGAAGGTAGATAAACGTGAAGGTTATTCTTTGACCAAGAATGACTTTACTGATATCCTCAAAGCTAAGCTTGATGGAATTGAAGAGAAGGCAAACTATATTACCCATCTCTCCCAGCTTATCAATGATGCCGGTTTCCAAACTGAAGAAGAAGTAAATGCTGCTATCCAAAAGATTATCGGTTCTGCACCAGAGGTACTTGATACTCTTAAGGAAATTGCCGATGCCCTTGGAAATGACCCCAACTTTGCAACTACTATCACTAGGAAGTTGGCTGCAATCACAGAACAGGTTAACCAAGAAATCGAAGACCGAATTGCAGGCGATGAAGCAAACAGTGCTGAGGTAGCTGCTGAAGTTCAAGCCCGTAAGGATGCTGACACTGCTCTCGAAACTAAACTGAAAGAATATGTAGACAATAAGTCTGCTACTGGTGATGCTGCTATTGGAGTTGTAAGAGATAACCTTAACAAGGAAATCCAAGACCGTAAAGATGCCGATGCCACAATTCAGGCTAACTTGGATAAAGAGATTGCCGAAAGAAAGACTGCTGATGAAGCATATACTCAAAGTTTGGCTAATGTTAACCAGCGTATCTCAGACTTGGCTTTGAGTATGCAAGAGTCTATCAATACCTTGCGTAATGAGCTTACCGAGCAGGTAAATGCCAATACTACGGCAATCGCTACTAACCAACATAATATCGAAAGAAATTCAGAGGCAATCACAAATTTAACTAAGACTGTAGGGGATAACTACAAGGAAGTTAAGGATATGATTAACGAGGAAATCGTTGACCGTACCAATGCAGATAGTGCCTTGAGTTCTCGTATCGATACCCTTAATATCGACCTTAACACTGAAAGAGTAGAAAGGACTGCTGCTGACCAGGTTCTCCAAGTAAACCTTGATAAAGAAGTAGCAGACCGTACTGCAGCTGATAAAGCCTTGAGTACTGAGTTCACTGCTAAGTTGGATAATACTAAGCAGGCTTTGGAATCTGAGGTAGCTAGCCTTAATACTAAGCTTGAACAAGAAAAGGAAAACCGTATTGCTGGTGATAATGCTTTGGGAGCTCGTATTGATTCTCTAGAGGCAGGTAATACCGATGCTATGAATGAATTAAAAGCAAAGGTAAATGCTAATACTACTGCTATTAATGCAGAGAAAGACCGAGCAATTGCCAAAGAGACTTCTCTTGAGGCAAAGATTGATACCAACCTTCAGAACCATAAAGATGATATGGCGGGTATCAACCAAAATATACTTACCGAAAAGAATGACCGCTTAGCTGGTGATACTGAGTTGCAGAATAATATCGATAAGGAAGCTACAGAACGTGCTAACCAAGATACTCTTATCAATAATGCTTTGGCTCAAGAGAAGGCAGATAGAATTGCTGCTGACCAAGCCTTAGATTCTAAGAAGGTAGATAAGGTAGACGGTAAGGTACTTTCTTCAAATGACTTTACTGATTTACTCTTTGCTAAGTTGGATGGCATTGAGGAACAGGCTAACTATATCACAAAGGTATCTGAATTGTTGAATGATTCGGATTTCCAAAATTCTGAACAAGTAGAGGCAGCTATCCAAAAGATTATTGGCTCTGCTCCAGAGGTACTTGATACTTTGGCCGAGATTGCTAAGGCTCTCGGTGATGATCCCAACTTTGCAGCAACTATGACTGCTAAGCTTACTGAGTTGGAGAATAAGCTTGAAGCTGAAAAGAATCTGCGTGAACAAGGAGATAATACTCTGCAACAGACTTTCACTAACTTAAGTAATACTCTTACTACTACGGTAAATGAGTTGAGAACTTTCGTAACTGAAACTCGTACGGAGCTGTTAACTTCCTTGAATGCTACCAATGCTCTGGTAACTCAGAATGCTGCCAATATTCAACGTAATCTGGAATTGATTCAGGGTATTCAGGATAACATTAATGGTAACTATACTGCCATTACCGATTTGCTGAATAATGAAATCGCTGCTCGTAAGGCTGAGGATATTCGATTAGAAGCAAAGATTGACCAGAATACTTCTGACTTAAATACAGAGAGAGAGGAAAGAAAGGCCGCAGATAAAGTTCTCCAGGATAACATCGATGCAGAAGAAGCTGCCCGTATTGCTGCCGATACAGCTTTGGGTAAACGTATCGATAAAGAAATTCAGGACAGAACCGATGCTGATACTGCCTTAGATAATAAATTCACTAACATTACCGATGACCATGAAGAAAGACTGGTAGCTGAAGAAAGTACTTCTGATGCTTTGCCTGATACCATGGTTACCGATGTTAGTACTGTAACCCGAACAGGTACTCAGCTTTCTTTCAAAGTAAAGACTTCAACCAAGGATAAGGCAAATAACCAATATGGTGAAGAAGTAGAAGCTACCAAGAATTTACTCCCGGTAACTCAAACTCTTGCTGGAGTTATGTCTGCTGCAGACAAGGTTAAGTTAGATGGGTTAGACCCAAATTCTTTAACTGATCTCTCTGCAGCTTCTGATGCTAATAAGGTAACAGTAACCGTAACTAAGGATAACGGTTTGAATGCTGATACTACCGAAACTCTCGATTTGCCTCAGGTATCGGCTACTAAGGCTGGTACGATGACTGCTAAGGATAAGGTTGAGTTAGATAGAATCTCTACGGCTAACTTTGCTCTTGGTGCAGTAACTCCCAATGAAACTACTGTTGGCATAGCTGCTACTAAGACCGTAGTTGAAGATGGTACAGTAGAACAGAATCCTATTACATTGCCTGCCTCTACTGCAGAGAAAGCTGGTGTACAAACTGCAGCAGATAAGAAGCTGTTTGATTCTATACCAGATAATATTATTATCTTATCTGGTGATAAACCAGTTGAGGTAGGTCAACAAAGCAGTCATGTTACTTTAACTCATAATTTCTCTTCTAAAAAAGAAGAGGGTATTTATACTCATGAGCCTGAAGATTATAAGACTACTTATATCCCAGCAGCTACTACAGAGAAAGCTGGTGTAATGACCGCCCAAGATAAAGTTAATCTGGATGAGACATTACCCAATGCTATTGCTCAAGAGGTTCAGGACCGTAAAGATGCTATCGAAGCTTTGGACGGTAAATCAGAAGCCGCTCTTGCTCAAGAAGTAGCTGATAGAAAAGCTGCAGATACTGCTTTAGATACCAAGTTTACTAAAGCTGTAAACGATGAAGCAACTGCTCGTACTTCTGCTGATACTGCATTGGGTGCAAGGATTGATAAAGAGATTGCTGATAGAACTGAGGCAGACACTGCCCTTGATAATAAACTGCAGAATAACATTAACACTCTAGAAGCTAAGCATGATGCCTTTGTAGCAACTAAGGGTAAGGCTGATGGCTTTGCTCCATTGGATGGGAATGGGTTAGTACCTGCTAACCATTTGCCTTCATATGTAGATGATGTACTTGAAGTATATGCTACCTATGATGTAAGCCCCACTGGAGGTCTTACTAATGTTCAATTGTATACGGATGCAGGTCACCAAACTCCCGTAGTTGGAGAATCTGGTAAGATTTATATAAATGTTGCCGATGGTGAACCTCCATACCAATTCCGTTGGTCAGGTACTAAATTCGTAGACAGTAATACTTCGTCTCTTATCATTGGGGAAATCGCAGGTACTGCTTTCGAAGGTAGTAGAGGTAAGCATCTTGAGGATGTGGTATCTAGCATGCCTAAAAATTTAATTAGTAAGGTTTCAATAGCTAACAAAAATAAGAGTAATGTTATTATCTTATGTAACTATTCTGCTACGGATGGTCAAGGGCATTACATTGATAAACCCGATGGGATGGTAATCCCTCTAACTCCAGCCACTACTAAAGAAGCTGGTCTGATGGATGCCGATAGTGTAATAAAGCTTAATCAAACCTTACCAGATGCTATTGAAGCTGAACAAGAGGCCCGTATTGCAAAAGATAATGCTCATGATACCTTTAATAGTTCTCTTCCAGGAATTATTCTTACTGGATTCACTCTTACCCATAATTCAACTAATGTAAGAGCTACTCTTAATAATAAAACTAAGAGTGCAGAGGGTAAGACTTATGAAGGTGCTACAGATTTAATTAGAGATATACTTGCAGCAACTAAGACTACTGCAGGTGTAATGACTGCAGCAGATAAGACTAACTTGGATAATACCGTACAGGGGTTGGCAAATGAGATTACCAATAGAACTAATGCCATCAATGCTCTTCGTACAGAATTGAAAACTTACGTTGACGATTTGATTGCCGATACTGGTTCAGATGTAACTGCCTTAGAAACTAAGGTAAATAATCACATTGCCAATAAATCTAATCCTCATGGAGTTACCAAATTCCAGGTTGGTTTGGGTAATGCTTCCAATACTTCGGATGCAAATAAGCCAGTATCTACTGCTCAGGCTGCTGCTATTGCCGATGCTAAGGCTGCAGGTACTGCTGCTCAAACTTCTATCAATAACCATGCAGGTAGAAAGGATAATCCTCATACAGTAACTAGAGCTCAATTGGGATTGGCAACTACTGACCAGGTAGTATTTGCTAAGACTACTGCTCCTTCCGGTTTCTGGAAAGAGTCTTCAGATATTCGACTCAAAGATAATATCCGAGATTTGAATCATACTCTAGACCAGATTTGCCAGATACCTACTAAGTCATTTAGTATGCTTGGTAAGGAAGATGAGGGAACTATTGCTCAGAACCTCGAGGGCTTAGGCTTTGGTAAATATGTGGAAGAAGTTCCAGTAGAGAAATCTACGGTACTCAATCCAGAGGAATTCGAAACCTTGGAAATCAACGGAGAAGAATACGTACTCGTAAAACAAGTTAAATATCACAAGATGTCAACCTTGGCAATCGAGGGTGTTAAACTTCTCTACGATGAAATCAAGGCTTTGAAGGCAGAGATTCAGGAACTTAAAAACAAATAAATCTTATGGGAGAGATAGCAACCTGGAGTGCTGTCAAAAGTAAAGTAGGCCTTGGTAAGGATGGCAATGACTGTCCTACCAAGGCTGAATTGTTAGCACTCTCCCCTACAGGAACAGGGGAAAATTATGTGGGGTTGGAACTATCCAATGCCGGTTCCTATGGAAATAACGAAACAGTAAAGTTAGAGGATATTCATAAGGTAACTTATAAGTATACTTTTACTTCTAGATACAGTAGTGTAAGCTTTGATGCTTTGGGTAACCCAAGTTCTTCTAATCAGGGGTTTGGTTTTATTTCTACAAAACAGAAATATTGGGATGGAGTAGCTAATGGGGCTGAAGTTACGGTAAATTATGTTATTAGTAATAGACCTGCATGGGTAGCTAATCATCCTCAAACACCTCCTTGGACTGCTTCAGAGAATTTGGGATTAACCCCTCGGTCGGATTCCAATACTCTTGTTACACAGGATGAATCGGGTAAAACTTTTAAATTAACCTTTATTCAAGCAGCAGCCTCTCAATCTTGGAGTTATGGTTGGAGTGTAACACCTACTTCTATGTCTTTTGGGGCTACTGGAGGTACCAAAACCTTTTCAGTTACTTCTTACAAGCAAGAATTAAGAAATGGGCATAATTATGGTAACCAAATTACTCTAAGTTATACTAGAGCCAACTCTGGTAGCGTATCCGGAAGTGGTACTTCTGTAACTATGGGTAATAATACTTCTACCAGTACACGAAGTGGTACGGTAACCTTAACCCAAGCTGAAACTAATAAGAAGGCAACTATTAGTTGTTCTCAATCTGCAGGTTATAGGACTTACAGTGAAATCACTGCCAGTGGAGGAAGTGTATCCGATATACCTGCAAGTGGAGGAAGTAGAAGTTCATTCTCAAGTATGCCATCATATTCTCAGACTTGGGGATGGAATGGTTCTACAACTGGAGGTGGCACAATTACAAGCGGTGCTAGCATTAGTTATGGTACTGCAGTTAGTGCAGGTTCTTTGGGTACTACCGTTAAATCTAGAACCAAGGTAGGAATCCTTACTGGTACCTTATCACTAAATGGTAAAACCAAATCTGTAAGTGTACCAGTATACCAGGCAGCAAACGAACTTACTGGGTATACCTATGGCTCTTGGAGTGTAATCTTAACGGCAAATTCTTATACTATCGGTAATACTGGAGGTAGTGTAACTTTGTACCCAAGTGCTAGTAGACCAAGATATGCGAATTATACTTCGGGTTCAAATACAATGGATGGCTCTGATAGTGCTACTCCAAGTTTAAGTACCAATGGTACCTCAGGATTTAGTCTATCAGGTACTACACTTAGTGCTTCTGAGAATACCAGTACAAGTAGTAGGTCTATTAGAGTTACTGCTTCTTATGGAGGGGCTTCTGATTATGTGGATATCACTCAGGGAGGTGCAAGTGTATCTTATAATTATTATTTTAATTGGGGGAGTGCTCCTGGAAGTCAGACTTCTAAATCTATTGCTCATCCAGCTTTGGGAAAAACTGAAGAGGTTCCATTTATCTCTTATAAAAAGAAAGTGATAAATGGTACAGAAACCTCTGATATATATCCGGTAGGAGCAAGTCAAAATGTACCGAGTTGGATTACTGTTAATATAGTAGATAATGGGCTCTCAGTTAAAACTCATGAGAACACTGCTGAATCCTCAAGGTCTGCTACAGTAACGGTAACTCAATCAGAATCCGGTAAGAAGATAACACTTAATATTAACCAGAGTGCTGCAACTATAACCTATGAGTATGTATTCAAAATTGCACAGGTTTAATTACAACACTAGAACATTTTTAGAAGTAGCAAACAAAGCTCAGGTACTCATAAATCAATTTGGATACTATCAATTCTTAAACCTGGTAGACTTCATGCAAAGGAATCCAGGTGCAGTTTCATTTGGTTCTTAATTAATAAAAGATGATTATGGACGAAAGAACATTGATTTTCCAAAAGGTACAGAAAGGTGAAATGATTTTCACATTAGAAAAAGACAGACGGTCTGGTTATCCTATTTTTGATACAGCAAGAATCGTAAAGGTAGGAGAAAGTAAACCAATGGCCTCTGGTGCTAAAGACGGCTTTGTTAACAGTGTCGAATTGGTAATCCAAGATTCGGTATCACAACTCACCGTATACTTGCCATCACAATCTGATGAAGGTATTTATAATGGTGTATATTATACTACCGATGTAGTGAATATAATTAATGAGGTTACTATGCAGAAACATAATGCCTTGAATATACTTAACAATCGACCAAAGTTTGAGGCAATTGTTTCTGAATGCGATAACATTCTCAATTCAATTAACCAATCACCTTCTGCTCCAAGTAAACCTGCTCCAGGGTTTGAGGAGTTCCGTCAATACATGGACCAACGAATATCCACTCAAGAGACTCTGTTACAGAGAATTGCTCAGGAGCTGGGATTGGATAAACCTAAACAACAGTAAGAATTATGCCAAGTAAGTCGGTTAATATTACACTATCGACTCCAGTTGGCCCTCTAGAAATATACGTAGATAAACGAGAACAAGCTCGTGCAGAAAGGTTGATTGCCAAAACTCCAAGTATCTTAACCGAAGGCTATGCGAAAGGTACAGAAAAGTTTGGTAATCAACTTCTTCGTATAGTAAGACGAAGTTTGAATACGGGTGTTCCACCACCCGGTACCCATACTTCTTGGCCAAAACATGCTCCAGGTACTGTAAAGAAATATGGGGAGCATACTCTATTACGACTCACGGGTCAATATGCTAAATCCGTTACTGTAGTAAAGACCAAGAATAGAACTTTCGTTGGTTTACCAATTGGAATCAAGAAGATTACCTATACTGGTAAGACTTCAAGAAAGACTTTGAATCAGATAGCTATCATGTTAGAGTATGGTAGCAGAGATGGTAATTTACCACCTCGTCCTCTTTGGAATCCTGCATTTAAGGCTGCTGGTGGAAAAGCTGCCTTACAAAAGGAAATACGAAATGAAGTTAGAAAAGAAATAAGGAAAGTTAAAAATGGCAGCAGACTTTGAAATATCTTCATTATCCGGAACTGGTACTGCAACTATTAGGGTAAAGCCTAAGGCAGTAAACGAAGACATGAATAATATAAAAGAGCAGGTTCTCAAGGTAGTAGTTCAGGGTGTAGAAAGGGAAGTAACTCTGGTACAAAAGGCCGCTCCTAAAATAGTAGAGACCTGGGGAACTTATTTTAGTATCACTCCAGAAACTACTTCCCATACTTTCGATGGTACTAAAATGGGTGAGACCCTAGAAATAGGTGTATACAGTTACCAACAGAAGTTTATCGATAATAAGCCTCAAGATGAATATCGTGCTGTAGATTGGAAAGTTGAAAGCTCCTCAGATTGGTTAGGGGTAACCCAAAAAATTGGAGAAGCTAATGCCGCAGGTAAGCTTACTATCAAAACTAAATCTACTAATCAAGAACATAACCCCAGTAACTATGACCCCTTGGAAAGAACTGCTATAGTTAAGATTATCTCACAGCAAGAACCTAACACTGAGATAGTTTTAAATATAACTCAATCTCCAGGTACTAGAACTACTAAGTATGGCTTTGAACCAACCCCGAATATACCATTCCCAAATCTTGGTCAAAATACTAGTACTGCTCAGATTAGTAATGTAAAGGGTTATCAGTACTACCTTATCAACGATATTCAAGTTGCTAAATTTATAAAACAATTTAAGATAACCGATATAAGTAAGACAATAGAGGGTCAATTCTCTGGAGGTATTGGTTTAGAACCAATACCCTTTAAAGTATGGCTTACCGATTATCCTTCAAATATTGCTACTCAATGGGTTAGTGAATTAAATTGTGTTGGTCATTTACAAACCCTAACGAGTGGTTTTGGAGGTATTCAGGTAACTTATAATGGGTATATTAATGACAATGGCAATCAAAGTGTTCAATTAAATATTAGATTAGGACTTTAATGGTAAACTCAGAAGAAATAGTAGAAAGAACTTTTTATATCTCTCTACTTAGTACAATGTTGGAAATGGGTCTTACCTTAAACCCAGAAGACTTCTTACCTTTGTCTCAAGAAAACGAAAAAAGATTTCAAGAGGCAATCAAAGGTATGAAGAAGTTTATACCACTTTTTGGTATAGGGAATAATCAAGTAAAAGGCCCAAAGACTCTCCCAAGAATAACCATAGAACTACAGGGTTATTATGCTGGAGATATTGGTGTGAATAAATACATCATTGGTGATAAACTTGAGGAGGGTAATTACCAAGCTTCAGAGTTTCCTTATGAAACTAAGGATATTACCATAGATGTACATCTGGTTTCTCAAACACAATCAGATATGAGATTGCTACATACAATCTTATATACTGGCTTACCTGCTAGAGGATACGTGAGACCATACTTCAATGATTTAGAGGAATGGGAAAAGGGCAGGCTTGCTCCCACCGGAAACCTATTCATTGAGATTGGTAATTATTATGACCATCCAGATGTAGAGCATGGTATACTTGAGAAGGTATACACCTATGTATGTAAGGACGGTATTCTTCCAGAAAAAGCTTTGGGAGAAGGTACTCTTACACCTATCAAGGATATATCGGTTCTTATTGGATTGTTCGAACAAAACGAAAATGAGATGCTAGAGTTAAAAGTACCTAAGGTATAGGTACAATACTCTAGGGTATAAATTAAACGAGTAATTAACTTTAATCACAATAGAATTATGCCAACTTCACCTCATGTTGATTTTAAGTTTAAGAACAACAATGTTCTTCAAACTACTCCCATGTTAGGAGTTTCTTGTGTATTGGCTAGAACTACTAAAGGTCCATACGATGACCCTTCAGAAATCATCTCTACATTCTCTCAGTTCCAAAGAATCTATGGTTCTGAAATTGTACCCGATGGTTCTGTATCAAATATCGAAAAGGCTTTGCAAGGTGGTTCTAAGCTTCGTGTTATTCGAGTACTTGGCAAAGGAGCTACTCAAGGTACAGTAACTGCTTCTCCGGCTGCGGCAAGAAAAGCTAAAGATTCAGAAGATGAAATCTCAGTTGCTTCTGCTGTAACTGACCCAGCTAAACCCTCTGCTTTGATTACTTTAAAATCTGGTAGTACTACTTATAGTTTTGGATTAGTAACCAAGGGATATGGAGATCCAATTGGTAGTGCAAATACTTTCCAGGTTGGTTTTTATAAGCAAGCTAATACCTTGTATTATAAAATATATTCAGCTAATGGGCAAGTACTTGAACAGGGACCAGTAATAACCTACAAAACTGCCGATGATAACAATAACACTTCGGTAGATTACCTTGCTCTTAGTGCATTTGCTAAGAACTCGGAATATATTAAGCCGGTAATTACTGCAGGTTCCTCTTTTGAAAACCTAATTAAGTGGCTTACCGATGATATTGATGGTACTAAGAATGCTATCACTATTACCGTGGGAGATGCTGCACCCTCCGAAACAGAGAAACTGTTTAATGGTACTATCGGTAGTGCAGGTTCCACTCCAACTGCCGAAGAATGGATTACTTCCTTGGATTTGGTAAAAGATTACACCGACTTCTACCAATTATTTATTTCACATATCTCTCAACACCTTACTACCGATTCAGATGTACTCAAGGTATATAAGGCTGCTGCAGATATGGCAAAGGAATTGATGGAATGGGTACTGTATATCGAAGTTCCCAAACATTTAACCCATTATACTCAAGGTACTCAGGCAAGAGATTACAAAGCTCAGGTAACTTGGGTACAGACTTGCCTTGGTACTGTAGGTAACTCTAAGTACATTGCCTACTTTGGTGGTGGACTTAAGTACTACAACGAAAACGGTAATCTTCAGGATTCCGATGTAGTGGGTACTATTGTTGGTTTGGGAGATGCCTCTGCTACTCAATATGGTCCTTGGAAATCCTTTGCTGGTATGAACCGAGGGGTTATTGGAGATGCAGTTGGTCCAGTATGCCCCAACTATGGTTCTCCTTCTCGATATAACGAACTGAACACTCTTGCTCAGAATTATATCAATGAGATGGTAATCAAAGATACTCCAGATTCAGGTAAGCAAACCATGCTATGGCATTGCTTCTCTTCTCAAGTGAAACAGGATTCTGAAAGATTCCTTTCAATCGTAAGACTGAACCTTTACCTGAAGAAGTTCCTTCGACCGGTACTCAACAAATATATCGAAGAACCAAACGTTTGGAGTACTTGGAAGAGAATCTGGTTGGAGGTTAAACCTACACTGGATTCATTGGTAGATGAAGATGCCATGACCGAGTATACCTGGATGGGTGACCAAGATGCAACTTCTTGGGATGACCTTTCGGTTAATAACGAAGCAGATGCTCGTCAGGGTAAGTACCGTGCTATCCTTAAGTATAAGGATGTAGTTCCTATGCAAGAGGTAACTATGGAGATTGTAATCGATGCAGCTTCTAAGGCAGTATCAATCGTAGAAACAAGTAATAACTTATAAACTCATAACACAATGGGAGCAAAAGTAAAAAACCCACGGAAGAAATTCTTGTGGAGCATCATGTTCCCCAAACACCCTATCAATACTTATCTATTCCAAAGTTGTACTTTGCCAGATATTGAAATTGACCAGGTTGCTCATGGGGACGTCAATAGAGACGTTAAAACTGCAGGTAGGGTTACTATAGGTAATCTTATTGTAGAGAAACTTATGACTACTGCAGGTTCAGACACATGGCTTCATGATTGGCTTTATGCTTGCCAAGACCACATAGTTGGTGGAGGTTTGGTACCAAGCCAATATTGGGAAACGGCTATTGTAAATGAACTTGCCGAAGATGGAGTCTCGGTTCTTAATACCCACGTCTTCGAAGAGGTATGGCCATGTAAGATTACCGGCTTAGACTTGGACAGAATGGCTTCAGAGAATACCATTGAGTCCATAGAGTTCTCAGTTGGTACTGCAGATAAATACTAATTCCTTAGTCTATTTTCACTAAGATTCGGTGGAGGGGTGGGATTCCTGTGATAGGAGCTCACCCCTTTCTTGTTGTTATACGGAGTACTATGAACATTTGTAAACATTAAATATATCAAATTATGGAATTTAGAACATTTAGATTTACCGGACCTTCTGGTTTCGAATATGAAATCAGAGAACAGAATGGTGCTGATGAAGATATCCTCAGTAACCTTTCAGACATGAAGACTTTGATGAACCTTACCAAGTTCATTGCAGCAATTGTAATTAGAACTACGGCTACCCCTAATGGGAAATTAACCGTAGATGATGCCCTTAACTTACCAGTCAATGACCGTTATGCTATTATCTTTAATTCTCGTATCTTCTCTTTGGGGGATGAGGTAGAATTTGAATATGATTGGGGCAAAGAGAATGGAGGTAAAGTTACTTATGGCCAAGACCTTCATGAGTTCCTTTTCGATTACGGTACTGCTCCAACTGAGGATGATTTGAATCAAAAGCCCGATGCTATCCCTTACTATCCAGAAGGGGTTAGATTGATAAACCATGAATATGTTCTCTCCTCTGGCAAGAAGATTAAATTCGATTGTATGACGGGTAAGGGGGAACAAGATTTCATGAAGTTGCCATTGGATAAGCAAACTAAGAATGCTCCTCTTCTTTGCCGTAATCTTCACTTAGAGGTTGATGGTAGTTGGGAGAAGGTAGAAAACTTTACTCCGTTTACTGCAAAGGATATGGCTGAGATGAGAAAGCATATCTTATCTATGGACCCCATTTTCAAAGGTGAGTCTCACATCACTAATCCAACCACTGGAGAGGAAAGAACTTATCCTATAGTTTGGGCACCGAATTTTTTCTACCTGACGGAAGAGTAATGTTAGAGAGTGATTTTGTTTATATCACCAGAGCCGAGATAGCCTTAGACTATTTCGGCTTTTTACGTCTTCCGTATCGAATAAGGAAAATATTCAAGGAAATGGCCGAGCAATATTATAAACAATTAAAGAAAAGAAAATAAATTATGAATACCAGTAGGAGTATAGTAGAGGTCGGTGTTGCCATGGTTTTAAAAGACCGATTCTCTCAAGAAGCTGGCAAGATATCTGGGTCATTCAGAACAATGATGAATGATATGAATACCTGGAATAGAGGTATACAGATGTCAGCTTCTAATACAATGGACTTCGGAATGCAGCTCGTAGGGGGAATGGCAAGGGCCTATAAATACTCTGCGGGTGTTCAGAATGAAGTTTGGACTGCTTCGAAAATTGCTGGTGCTACCATTGCAGAACAAAGGGAGATGTTACAATTGGCAAAGGATGTCAATGAGATAACTCCTCTTACGGCTTCGGATGTTGCATCAGGACAAAGATACCTGGCTATGGCGGGTAATAAATTCGATGCTATTAAAGAGATGATTGGGCCAGCATCTAAGCTGGCTTCAATCTTTACAATGCCAGTGGGACAGAAAGGTGGTGTAGCTGACTTGATGACTAATATCATGTCAATGTACCAAATCCCAATGGGGGAAGCCGCTAGAGTAACCGATGATTTATATACTGCAGTTACTAATGCAAATATATCTTTGACAGACTTAGCCCAGTCCATATCTTATGCAGGAGCAGATATGGCAACTGCTGGAGTAGACCTTCGGCAAACCGCTGCTGCTATTGGTGTATTGGGTGATATGGGTATACAGGGTTCTATGGCAGGTACCTCACTGGCCAATATGATTCGTTACTTACAACTCTCTCTTGTTAACCAAAAAAAGAAAGGCTATAACGCTTTAGCAGACCTGGGCTTAAGTCCAGATGAATTCTTCGATGCTCAGGGTAATCTTATAGACCTTTATACTATCTATCAGAAGTTTGCTAAGGCTGCAGTAGATTTACCTTCACGAATTGAAACACCAACTTTCTTCAATATCTTTGGAGTTCGTGGTAATCGTGGTATGCTCCCCGTACTTAGGGATATTGCTTCTGGTAGAGATAAGATGGGTAAGATACTTGCTACTTATGACCAAAACATTGGGGCAGTAAATCGACTCAATGAAGAACGTCTTAAAACTGATGCAGGTGTAATTGACCAATTCGAATCAAGTATAGAGAACTTAACAGTTACCGCAGGTGCAGCTTTGGGTAGAATCTTTACCCCAGTACTAAATGTGGGTAACTCTATAATCAAAGTAATTAATTCTATCTCAGAAACTTGGGTTGGAGGTTTTGGTCTTAGAGTAGGAGCTACTGCAGTAGTAGTAGGTACTATTGTTGCAGGATTTAATACTGTAAGAGGTATTATTAGGTCTGTTGGGTATTTACAGACTATTGCTACTGCTTCTACTGAAGGTATGTCTGCTGCAGCAATAAAAACTAATACTCAGTTTGCCATTATGGAAGCACACATGGTAAGGATGGTTAACCTTATGAGAACCATGGTTCAACTCCAAATGATGTCAAGCGGTATTGGTATGAATTCTGCTGGTAGATTTTATAACACTAAAACCGGAAGATATGTTAAGACACCAAATCCTGGAGTACCATTAGCAACTACTATGGCGGGTAATTTAGCTGGAGGGGCTTTAGCTGGAGCAGGTGCCCAAGTTGGTAGTCAAATGGCTAGGCAAGGTGCTATAAAAGGTTTAACCTCTATAGGTGGTAGACTTATGGGATTACTCGGTGGACCCTGGGGATTAGCAATTACTGTAGGTCTTCCTTTATTAATTGAGGGTATTAGTTACCTTAGTAATTCAGTAGATAGGAATACTGAAGCTCAGAATAAAGAGAAAGAAGACCCAACTACCATTAGAGCCCAGAATGAAGAGAGATTTATTAATGCTGTTAGATTAGCTATCAAGGAAGGTATGAGAGATTCTCGTATCAATATCTCAGTAGATGGTCAAGCAGTTGGAGATTATGCTCCAGGTTCTCAACAAGATTTTACTGGAGCTGCATTTGTAATGGGAATATAAAACTAAAACACTATGGCTAGAGTATTAAATAAAGCAGCAGGTAAGGTTGTTGAAAAGTACAATGACCTTACAAGAGATACAGCAGGTGTTCTTACGGGTCCATTAAATAAACTATGGAGAGCTCGGATATTACTCAATCGAACTCTTTCTACTCTTCCCAAAGATGATGCTCAAAAGGGTAAACTCTATACTCCCAATGGAGTAATCGGAGAAGCTCAAATATCGTCTAAGAACCCTATTCTAAACAAACAACTCCAGGCTAAATGGAGAATGGAATTACAATTCCCGAGATTAGAGGAGAGTGAGGGAGTAGACCCAGCAAAGGGGAATAAGAATACTACTAATTACAGAAACTTCGAGGCTAAAGCAGATGTTATATATCAGAATGAGGTAAGGATATATAACATGACTGTTAACCCTACTCAATATATTACCCTACAGAATAGACCTCCAGAGTTGGACTTCAGAGGAGAAACTACATGGGCAACCATTAAATCAATGGGTCGCAATGTACCAATGTATCACTTTACTGGAGCTGAAGACATTATTCAATTCAATGTGTCTTGGTACTGTAATGACCCAGAAAATCCAGAAGAGGTAATCAATAAATGTAGGTTATTAGAGGCATGGTCTAAATCTAATGGTTACCAAGCTGCTCCTCCGATTGTTAAGATTGAGTGGGGGGATTCTGGTATATTCGATAACCACAATTATATCCTTACCTCAGCAACTTATACTCTGAAGAACTTTCAGAACGGTTATCGAATAAGGATACCCGGAAAGCCAGCTACTTTTGGTAATGGTAGGTTATTGCCTGCAGCAGCAACTCAAGAATTGATTTTCAAGAGAGTAAGTGCATATAACTTATCCTATGGAGATTTTATAAATTCCGATTCACTTAAAAAGACAGGAGGTATTAAATATGATTGATGTTAACCAATATATAAAGGGAGCTAGCCCATATAATAATGCCTATGCTCTGAAGTATAACGATGGGGATTATTCCTTAGAGGCTAAACCTCCAATAGTACCAGAATCCCCTAACGATATTCAACATACCGTTAAAGATGGGGAAACCTTGCAGAACATTGCTTTCAGGTACTATGGTGATTCTGGTAAGTGGTACATTATAGCTGAAGCTAATAAGATACTGAATCCTTTTAAGGAATTAGAAATGGGAACTCTAATAAGAATACCGACTTATGGCAGCTAAACAGAAACCTATATTATATAATGGAATGGGTCAACCTTATTTGGCCCTTTTCAATTTTGGAGGTATGCCTATAATGAATCCCATTACAGGTATACCCCTTGGAGCGTATATAAGTACCTGGAGTTATAGATATGATGAAGAAAAAGAAAACTTGGCTACCATTACTTTCGATACGGGTAATCCTGATACTGTAGATATTGCCGAGATTCAAGAGAACCAAAACATTTGTCTTCAATGGGGATATATATACCCTGATGGCCAATTTATATCTGGGCCCATAAAAATAATTAAGGTAAGAGAGTTCGAAGCCGTATTCGATTCTACAGGTACTCATGTAACTATTAAGTGCATTGATTCTTCAGGGGATTTAAGATATCAGCCTGCTTATGTTCATTCGGACATGGAAGGTTATAAATTATCTACCTATTTAGACAATGGTTGTGGGAATGCTACTGGTGTAATCATAGAAATATTTCAGTAATGGAACAACAGATAATAAGTAATAAAGTATACGAGTCACTACAAGTACCCACAGAAAATACCCGTACTACTACTGGTAAAGTACTCTATGCTAACAAATACAGTGGAGTAGCAGAAGTAGCTATGCCAGAAGACTTGAAAGCTTTAATTGATAGTGACTTTGGATTAGTGGGCAAGAACGTCTTAGTTCAATTAGAACAGAAGATGAAAGGGTATACTAATGGGCCATGGTATGTGGATTCAAGGGATGGTGTTATCTATATACATAATCGGAAATTCCATGAAGAACCGGTATGTACTTATACATATCAAGGAGAGAATGGGGAAGTACTTAGAGTATCTTTTGCTACTCAGAAAATAACTAAAAGAGTTAAAGCAGTATTAGCTCCATCTCTAGACCCAGATAGTAAAGATTTATCGGTATTATCAACTAATATAAATGAGCCAGAGGATAAACCTCCATTAGCTTTAAGACCTCCTGTGGCTCAGGTAGATAACCTTATGGTGTCTAATATTACTGGCAATGGGTTTGAAGATTATAGAAGTCATCCTACTACTCCTACAGAGGTAATGGATGCTTGGGACACTCAGCTTCAGTATAACATGGAAAAAACTGCAGAATATAAAAAGAGAGTAGAAGAATATGAAGCAGTGGGTCCAGTAGGTGCTTATGAAGCAGGTAAGCAAAGGAGATTTGATGAAATGTCTACCGAAGAAGTACGAGCTACCATTAATCAAGCAGCCAACGAGTTACCTGATGATAAGAAGAATGCCCTTAAGCAAGTACTAAAAAATTCTAAAAATGGTAAAGAGTTAGAAGCTAATCTTAAGAAGCTATTAGAATGCGAAATGTATCTTTTCGAAGATGAAGATGGTATGGAATTTATGGTAGAAGAGTATGTAGACCCCTTAGATTATGACCCAGAGGGTTATACCTCTAAACAAGCAGGAGCGGGTATAGCTTCTGGTATCAATTTTCAAGCTGGAATATTACCTGCTTCAGAGAGAGGTTTCGAAGCTTTAAAGAAAGACCCCTATACTGAAGTATTATCCGATATGGAAGTTGATACTACTAAGGGTTATGGTCAAGGTCAATATGGTAAGAGGGTTAAGGTAAGACATATGAAAAGGGTAAATCTCAAGGTACCTCTTTATAAACTTTACCATAATTTATTTAGTAGATACGGTGGTGCCGATAAGTATGCTTGGGCAGCTAATGCTAATGCCAATGGTGGTTTAAAGCAAACTGAGAAAAGGTTAGTATGTCAACTTCAGGTAGTAGGTAGACCTATGCTAGCAACTTCTCAAATAATCCGTATAGATAATGTAGGAAAACGTTGGTCAGGGCTTTGGTATATAAAACAATGTACTCATTCTATGGACGCTGGTCAAGGGTATATAACTAATATGGAATTAGTAAAGAACAATTCCAAGTCTGGTTCTGTAACTTCTAAAACTGATTTATCTACTCAAAATATCGTAGCTAATGATGCTAAAGCTAATGCTAAAACTAAAAAGGGGCAAGATAAAAAAGCCCTAAGTACTTCTCAGAATCTTAATCTTAACTTTACTTATAATGAGAAGGTATATTACAATGAGCATTTCTTGAATGATAAGGGGGACATAATTGATATCAAGGGTCAAGCTGAGTTTATTCGAAAGAAGGCTTATTATACTGAAGTAAATGCCGATAATCCTCAAGCCTTGGCAGAGGGTATAGTATTATCTACAGGTAATACAGTTACCTCTAAGGGTAAGTTAATCCCGGGCAAGGTATCAGTTAAACAAATCCAAGTGCCTGAAGATTATGGGGTTAAGTTTAATTATATGGCCATAGCTAATCGAGTATATCGAGACATAGCTAAAAGGCATAAGCGAATTGCAAGTCAAATCTATGTAGAAAAATAAGGATATGAGTTACGAAACAGCAAAGATAATAACCGACGAAGGCTTAGAGGGTCTTGGTCGGTATTACTCTGTTTATCGAGGCATTGTTATTGATAATGACGATGTAGAGAAACATATGAATAGAGTAAAGGTATGTGTTCCAGAGGTAATGGGGGGAGTATTTGCTTGGGCATATCCTAAAGGACAACATGGTTCAATTAGTTCTGGTTTCAAATTCTTAGCCCCTAAAGTTGGGGATACGGTATTTGTTACTTTTGAATTTGGAGACCCAACTAAACCACTCTGGGAATACCATGGTTGGGGAATGAGCCAAATACCTCAACCATTAGATGGTCCTAATAAAATGGGGATAGTTACTCCTGAAGGAAACCTAATAGTCATAGATGATGATAACGGAGAACTCAATTTACATTTCAATGGGCCTGTAAATGTTCGTTCGGAGAAAGAGATAGTAATAAATGCCGAGGGAGATATAAATGTATCTTCTGGCGATTCAGTGATACTTAATACTGGAGAAAATGGTGGAGTAATCAATATTTTTCAATTAACCGAAAAACTAAATCAAACTATCCAAGAACTAGAACAACTTCGCAGTATGTTCAATTCTCATGTACACTCAGGTGTAACTACTGGACCCGGTTCTTCAGGTCCTACAGTAACTCAAGTAATTAAACCTTTCTCACAATTCGTTGTAGACGATTATGAAGATAAAACCTGCATACACTAATGGAAAAGAATTACTTTACAGACTTAGTTGGTATAGGTGTAACTTATCCTATCCAACTTACAACTAATGAAAAGGGTGAAAGAGGTTGGTACCCAGTAAATGGAGATTTCAAACTTATCAGAGATAATATAAGTTCGATATTATACTACATGATAGGCCAGAGATTTCGACAGGAAAACTTTGGTAGTAAACTATGGCAATGTATTGAGGAACCAAACTCACAAGCCCTGAGTTTTATAATTAAAGAGTTTTTAAAACAGGCCATAGGTGCTTGGGAACAAAGGATAACCTTCCAAAATATCACAGTTACTAGAGTTGATGCAAAAATACACATAGAAGTAACCTATGTAGTAAATGGAACAAATTCTAGTCAGTACCTCGATATCACCTATGACCGGTCGGATAATTCATTAAATACACAATAATATGGGAATCACAAATAAATGGCTTAACCCATACCAGAGGTCTTATCAACAGATTAAGGCCAAGCTGGTTGAATCCCTTATGGGGCTCAAAGACCCTCAAGGTCAGAAACTCATAACGGATTATTCGGAGGGGAACATCTTAATTATCATCCTCTCATTGTTTGCGGCAATTGCCGAAGTACTTCACTACTATGTAGATAACATGGCAAGGGAAACTTTCCTATCTACGTCAAGAAGGTATGATTCGGTAGTTAAACATGGGGCTTTGGTAGATTATCATGCTCGAGCAGCAATTGCTGCTACAGTAGATGTAATCTTATCCAGAAGTATTACTGGTAATTCTATCGGAGCTAAATTAACTATACCCCAAGGTACTCTGTTTACAGATTCTAGTGGTAATTCCTGGTTATCTGCTAGAGACGTAACTTGGTATTCAAATGTAACTACTTGTAAAGTACCTATAGTTCAACATGAGAAGTATACTGCAAGCGTTCTCAATAATATGGTAATACCCACTGGAGATAGAGTTATAATTCATCTGGGTACTCTACCAAATGGTAAGTATTACGAACAAGGCTCTATGTCATTACAGATAGGTGGGGAAACCTGGGTATTAGTAGATACCTTTGCAAAGTCTAAACCTACCGATAAACATTTCATGGTTTCGGTAGATGAATCTCTAAGCCCCTATATAATGTTTGGAGATGGCACCTTTGGTAAGAAACCCGCTGCAGGTGCAAAGATAACCAATGTAGTATTCTATTTAACTAATGGTACTCAGGGTAATGTAAAGAGTAATATTATTACTTCTGTACCTTCAGTAATCTCTTCTTCAATTACTGATGCTACCGTAAGTAATGCTTACGATGCCGGAGGTGGTTCAAACTATGAAAACTTTACAATGCTCAAAGAACATATACCTTTGAGTGTAAAGACTTTGGGAGTAGCAATTACCAAAGAGGATTTCGAAAGTTTGGCCATGTTGGTTGATGGGGTAAACAAAGCTAAAGCCGATTATGAATGCGGTAGAAAGCTTACAGTATATATTAGCCCCGATGGTGGAGCTGTTGCTTCTTCCGAATTAATCAATAGGGTATACAATCTATTATCTCAAAGAGCTCCTATGACCACATGGTTAAAGGTTAAATCTGCAGGTAAGGTTCAGATTATTCTAGAGATGGAAGTTACTGGTAAGAAGTCTTATAAGACTCCCGAGATACAAACTCAAATTCTTACAGCATTATATAATGCCTATTCTCCGGAGCAAGCTCAGATAGGTGGAAGCGTAAGGTTATCAGATATTTATGCCCTGATAGATAACCTGTCAACCGTAGATTACTTACATCTAACTAAGTTCTACATTAAGCCATGGCCTACTACCATCTACGGTAATAAGGAACTAAACCTGGGCCAGTTTAAATTAAACAAGGCAAAGGGTTCTATGACCTACTACATAACCTTCAATTCTTCAACTACTTTTACAGTACGTTCGGTATTGAATGGTTATGTAACTACTGGTTCAGTCGGTAGCTCTATTCAGATTATTGACAAAGCTAATGGTTTTGATTTCTCTTTGGACATTCAGAACAATAGCTATCAATCTGGTTATCGATATTCTATTACGGTATCAGAACCCAACCATGATTATGAAGACCCAGGTTTTAATTTACCGGTATTTGAAAATGCTTCACAATTGACTTTAACCGTAAACGAAATAGTATAAGATGATAAACCTCAAAAATCTAATCGACTTTTTGCCATTCGAGTATAAAGCTCAAGATACCTATAAGGTAAATGGCAAAGGCATCTTAGAGAGGTTTCTAGAAATTTGTGGAGAGCATTTTGAAGATTACATTACAAAGGATATTGAGAATATCTTGGACATTATCGATATAGATAAGGCTCCGGATATGTATCTCAATTTCCTTTGGCAATTCCTCGGAGAAATGCCCTTTGCTTATGGGAACACTATAGATGCACAGAAATGGGCAGAGTACTTTAATGGGTTCTACTCCGATGATAAACTCCAAGAGTTATCTAAGCTTTGGATAATACCAAAGGAGGGACCCTTTACTTTAACCAGTACTCAAGTAAGAAACATCCTGAAGTATTCGATATCTCTTTTTAAAATAAGAGGTACCTCTGAGTTCTTCGAAATAATGATGAGGCTGTATGGGTTAACCTGCGTAGTAACTGACCCTGCAAAGGCTGATAGTTATGATGGTTGGGTAAAAGGTAATCCGCACTTTGACCAGTATTACCATTATGACGATAAGTATACCTATGATAATACTTTCGATTGTTCTCAATGTATACCGGTAACCTTTAGACTTACCGGTCATGGATATACTTCGAACTCGGCAGCTTTCAGAAAATTTAGAGAAGCCGTAGAGGCTTTCTTTAAAAGATTCATACCCTATCATGTATCTTTCGATATTCAATATGGGTTTACCGTAAATGATGGGTATACAATTAAAGCTGAGTTAGTAAATCCGGACCAACCCAATCTTATTACTTCAGAGGTATATGAAGTACCGGTAAAGGTAACTGTAACTTCAGATTGGATAAATGCCGACCTAAGATATCAGATATCCAGTGATAATATAAATTGGGGTTACACTAAACACGAAAGTGGTTCCATTTTTAATATACCCAGAGCAGGTACTTATTATTTTAGAAGTGTGGGAGACCCTACTAAGGTAACTCAAATCACGGTTAATCAAGAATCTTATAATCGAGTATATTCTATTACTTGTGACCCTATTACTGGAAAGATAACTCCTACTAACCTAAAAGTAAGTACAGTAGTAAGGGCAAACGTATCCTATAAGGGTACCGTGAAAACCTGTAATGTACGATTATCCGGTACTGATATAGTGAAAGTCTCTGGCTCAACTTGGGAATTTTCAGAGCCTGGTACCTACATCTTTGAGATTGTAGAGTTCCCAGTAAAGCAAACTTCCTTTGTTGTAACTCGAGAAGAGATTACATATAAGGTAAGATGTACACCTTCTGAATTTAGAGTTAGGGATAAGCAAAGTATCAAGGATGCTACTACCACTCTTACCATCGAATCGAATTACCCAGAATCATTTACTGGTGAACTATATTGTAGGCTAATTGGTGATACTAAGTTGTTTAAGAACGGTGATAAGTTTATTGCTAATAGTTATGGTACTTATAAGTTTAAATGTACACTGGATAAAAGGGAAACCGATGAAGGTGTAGGTATATTCGAAGTAGTATCTGGTAAGACTGCAGTATATAGAATTACTGTTAGCCCACCAACAGTTACATTATTCAATGGCTCTGCCAAGACTACCGTAAAGATACAACGTATCTCTGGTAATGGTGATGATTATAGAGTAAGGGTAATTGAAACTGGAGAAACCTTTGATGCTCAGAATGGATATGTATATACTGCAAATAGGGCAGGGACTTATACCTTCCAGTCAGTAGCTTATCCTACGGCTAAGACTACTCTGGTAGTTAATAACTCTCCAGTAGTATATCAGAACAAGTTAAAGATAGTACCTTCGGATGCTACAGACAGTCATTGGAAAGAACCCAACTGGGCATTACCAGAAGACCAGATAGATGATACTTATGCAGTATACCAATTACTGGATGAGAAGTCTGCTTGTAAGTTCCATCTTGAGGAAATGAAAAATGGGGTCAATGTAAGTGGTACTGCTACCTGTGATGAGAACGGGGAAACCTATAACCTTAATGAGGAAATTGTTCTTACCAAGGCTGGGGCTTATACCTTTGTGGCAGATGATGGTTCTTCATTAAGATGTCAAGTAATACTGGAAGATTATCCTACAATCATCGAGATTTCTTGTACTCCTACTTATGCAGAACTAAAGGGGAATGTTAAACAAGTATCTACTTTAATCAAGTGTACTTCTAATAAACCTGACTTCGATAGTCGAATAAGGGAAGTTGGTAAAGTAACTACTTATGACGCAGGTGGTGCTGGTTATGAATTTGTAACTGCACAAGCTGGAGAGTATATATTCGAATCAGTGGTAGATACTTCGAAGAGAACTAAGTTCACCGTAGTAGATGCAGACCTTTTAAGTGTTAGTCCTCAAAAGTTAGAATGGGAACATGATGACCTCTCAGAGAAAACATTTACCATTACAACTTACAGTAATCAATCTTGGCAAATAGTAGAACAATGATAAATTCAACAGTCGATAGAATAACAGAAACCACAACTCAGTCTTTATTCAAGACATTCACTGTGGGTATATTGGGAGAGTGTACACAAATATTGTATGATTTGAGATGGATGATAATCCTTGCAATAATTCTAATCCTATCAGACTTATGGTTTGGGTTATCTGCAAGTAGGTTACAGAAAATCGAAATTCGAAAATCTAGAGCTGGAAGAAGAACTCTAAACAAGATAGTAGATTATATCTGCTATGTTCTACTTGGTGCTGTACTTGGTAAAGCTATTGGAGAACCCTATGGGATGAACCCAATAGTGGTATCAATAACGGTTATGGTAATATGCTACTGTTTCGAAGTAGATAGTATATATGGACACATCTGTGAAATACATGGTATTAAGAAACGGCATAGTATATGGAGAATACTCTTTAAATTGTTAACCTTAAAGTTCAAGGATGTAGGTGAAGCATTTAAAGATATGTCAGAACAAAAGAATCAATTTAAAAATACTAAGGACAATGAAGACGTACTTTAAGTATGAAGGTATTATTAAATCAAAGGAAGCAGCAGAGGCAATTGCTGCTCCTTCTGGTTTAGGACCATTCTGTGGATTTGGCTCAGCTACCATAAATGGTAACAAGTTAGTGGTATCTCCTCAGGGAGTTGCTGGAAGTAAGTATGCCAATGTAATCAAGGATAGGATTATGGCAAGGTATATGGCAAAGGCTTCAGAAGATGGAGAATTGCCAGATGTAAACTTTGGGTGTATTTCAAGGGATGGGTATGTATTTATATCTGATGAACAAACTATTACCATTGAGAACATCCAAGGTACCCAAGGTTCAACGGAAGAGGTATTACTCTTTGCAGTACACACTACTATCTCCGAACCTGTAGATAACCCAGTAGACTTTGTAGCTTATTGGAATGAATCCTCCGAAAGCTTCTACACCTTGTTTAAAAAGTCTCTGGATATTTATTATCCGATTGCCGAAGAGAATCGTACACCGGATATCATTAATAATGATGTATATTCTAATTACGATATGACCTATAGCAATCTTCTAGAGATGGTAGAGAGTGCTTGCCCTTATTACTCTAATAATAAAACTTCCGTTGTTCTTATCGGAGTATATGGTAAGGGTACTGATGCAATGACCAAACGAAATGAGAACTTTGCTATCGTACCCTATCAAGGTAAGTTTCAAGAAATCCCTTATACTACTGCTGCTCAGAGTATGATGAGGGAATCAGTGAAAAGAATAGAACAGATAAATTCAGGCTTTCCAGCAGTAGATGAATCGGGTACTAAGTTAAATATCAAGCAATACATTGATAGTCAAATTGAGGCTATCAGAAAAGAATTCTCTGAATCTCTGAGTACTGCTAACTTACCAATCGGTTCTATTATTCTTTGGGAAACCGATGTAATACCCCATGGTTGGGCAGAATATACTAAGGCAGCTGGTAGAATAGTTATTGGTTACCAAGCTGGAGGTGTTCAAATTGGGGATGAAGTAATGTTACAGAATGTTGGAGATTACTATACACCAACTAAGGGTAATTTCTTAATCTCTATTAAAGGTGATGACCTTCCTAAGCATAGGCATGCTCTTGGTGTATCTAAAGGTAAACAAGATAATTCCAATAACTGGGAGAACGTTCGTCCTCAATCTTTCTTTAATAGGGAGACGGGATTGAATGGAGATTTCGGTAGAGGAACTCCTACCAAGGGTATTCAAGAGGGTGCTATCGTAGTAAGCTGGAACCTATTAGGGGAATCTTTCTTACAAGAAACTTCGGTAGAAACTTTGGATATTGAAAAATTGCCACCGACTATTACATTACGATATATCCAAAAGATATCATCATAAAGTTGTTATTAGTTATTTAGTAGTATTAAAACTCATGTGTATTATTTGTATTGTTTAAGAGTAAACATTTGTTTACAATCTGTGTTTTGCGTAGTAAAAATTAATTGGGAGAGGGACGTTGGGAAACGCCCCTTTTCTTTTGTGTTAATACTTAAGTTCTTCTTTAGCTCGGTCTTCCCAATATTGTATATCTTGTCTAAGTTCTGATATATATCTCATAGATTCATTAGTCTTAGGCATTTCGAAAAATTCGATAAGCATTATATTAGTTATTCGAGTACTATTTTCAAGCCTTTCCTTGATAAAAGGGGGAGGAGTAATTAATACCTCAAACAAAAGATAGGCATCTGGAGAAAGCTTATCCTTCATATAAGTATACATCATATCAAGCATTTCTGATTTAGCTTTCTCTTCTTCGGTATCATCCTCTAATTCTTTGTCATTGTCGAATAAGTCATCAAGTTTAAAGAGGCTTTGATTATACTCTGCTTGTTCTCCGTATGCAGAACGAAGCAATTTGTTTTTGAATGTACTAAGTGATGCAAGGATTCTTGCTTTAAGATGTTCTTCAGTACATTCACCATAGTATTTGTTGAAAACAAATAACATCTTATCCCAGAAATAAGATTGGATAATATCCGGTGTAAGATTAAACCGTTTATAATCAATCTGACGGGTAAGATTTCTGATTACTGGCTTACAGACTTTATAAAGTCTGTTGAATGTAGCTTCATCATATTCCTGCATAGGTTTTAATCTATGAAGCTCTGAGCCATTATTTCCTTTACTTTTTCCCATGTTTTTAAATATTCGTTATGCAAATATAAGTATTTTTTCTTATATAAAATAATAATATTAAATAATCTGGAGCTTAAGGTAGTGGATTAGTAGTTTCTAGATAGATGTCAACATGCTCAGAACTATCTCGGTACTATCAAAATCTATTAGTTTATATAATATTGCAATATAGATATGAAGAAGTTTAAAGACAAAATCAAATTCAGTTTCACTCCGGATTTTCAGTTAGAGATACTCCGGTTTGTTTTAAGAGATAAGGAAGGAGGCTTAGTCCTAAAAAGGATTAAATCTAATTACCTGGTTCTCATAGAACACTCTCTTATCTTCGAGGGTATATCAAAATATTTTAAGAAGCAAGGCAGAATGCCCTCCGAGAATATCTTAAAGGAAGTATTAAAAGAGTTACTAGAATCTAAAACCTATGTGGATTTGGTAACTAAAGATGATATACCCAATATCAATAAACTAATAAGTAATCTCTATCATATACCCCTATCGGATTCTGATTATATAAAAGAAAAGATATATCAGTTCTCTACTTATGTTGAGATGAAGAACTTAAATGATTCCTTCGATTTGGATAACTTTGAACAATACGAAGAGTATTCGAGGAAGATTGAAAAGGTACTTCAGAAAAGTAAACCTAAGAAAGAAGATGAACCTTCATATATGATTCGGGATATTACCGAGAGACAGTTTAGAAGACAATCAGAACCTTCAGTTATACCTTGCCCATTTAGGCAGTTGAATGAACTAACTAATGCAGGAGGTTATCCAGAGCATTCAGTTAACGTGATATTGGATAAACCCAAGGCAAAGAAAACCTTCTTTATGGTAAACCTTGCAAGAGGTTATCTCAGAATGAAGAAGTCAGTATTATATATTGATACAGAAAATGGCCAAGAACAAATTATGGACCGTTTTATTCAATCCAGTATCAATAAAACTAAGAAGGAATTATACTCTGGTGAGTATGATAAACTTGAGTCAAAGCATTTAAGGAAACTTGCAAGGTTTGGAGTCGAATTAGTAGTTGAGCGTGTACCAGCGATGATTACTAATACCACTTATATAAGAGAGAAGATAATCCAGCTTCGTAATCAAGGGATTGATATTAAAGTTCTTATGGTTGACTACGCTGGTAAGCTTGCATCAATAGCGGGTGATAGAGAAGATTTCGAAAGGATATCTAATGTATACGTAGACCTTCAGAACTTAGCCGAGGAATTACATTTAGATATTATATGGACTGCCCATCACATTACTCGTGAAGGTAAAAAGCATAGGCTTACTAGATACGATGAGAATGATATCTCTGGTTCAATTGCCATTGTTCGTAATGCCCAGGTTATCATGGGTCTTAACTCTACTGAGCAAGAAGAAAAAGATAATATTCTTCGAGCTGAGATAGTAGTACAAAGGGATGGTCTTCCTTCCGGTAGAGCATTATTCAAATGCGATGTCGAAAGGCAAAGATGTACGGAATTTACAAGGGAACAACGTAAACAATATGATGGAGTGTATGGTAGTAAGTTGGATGAACAATTTAAAAAGAATACTAACTCGGATGAGGATTCTAAGAAAAGGGAAAGAACTACTGGAGACATTTAGATGTAAGTTTGGTTATCATGAATGGGTAGCAGTTCATTGGACTGAGTTTAAACAGAGACCTCGTAGGGCAATTTTTTTTAAGAAAGGCGGGAGAAGGAAAGCCCAGTATTATAAGAAACGTCATGTAGAGTATTACTGTAATATATGCGGGAAGAAAAGATATGAAAATAACAAACCAGTTTAAATCTAGACTAAGGACATACTTTATTAAACGATTGGGAGCATTCGATTATAAGCACGGATGGTTACGCATTCCCACTTGCCCATATTGCGGGAGAGAACAGAAGTTGGGAGTTAACCTTTCTATGTATAGAACCAATTGTTTTAGATGTAATGCCCATCCTTCTCCTGCTCAACTAATAATGGACATAGAAGGATTTACTGAGTACCATGAACTAATTAATTTTTTGAACAATGGACAATTTGATGAACTACAGTTTAAGGAAGAGAAAATCGAACTTGCCGAAAGTAAGCCCGTATATCTCCCAGATGGATTTAGAAATATTTCGCTCGGAGACAGCCAACTTGCAAAAAGCATTCGGGGATATATCAAGAAACGCGGCTTTAACCTCGAGAAGTTTTCAAGATGTGGTATCGGATATGGAACAATGGGCACGACATATGGGTACCTTATCATCCCGTTTTATTATCGAGGACAACTTAGGTATTACAATGCTCGAAATGTTATCGGCAAAGGACCCCGGTATAATAACCCAGACAAAGACATCACCGGTTTGGGAAAACAGTTTATCATCTTTAATCATGATGCGTTGGAGATGTATCGGTCGGTATTCATTTGCGAAGGAGCACTTAATGCTCTCACAATTGGGGATAGAGCAATTGCCACAATGGGCAAAGCTATTAGCCAGTACCAAGTCAATGAACTACTTAAATCCCAATGCCAAAGATATATTATCCTTTTAGACCCCGATGCCAGGTCTTATGCTGTTAATCTCGCACTTAAATTAGTAGCTTATAAAAAAGTCAAGGTAGTATTTCTTCCAGAGGGTTTTGATGTAAATGATTTGGGGAAGAAACAAACACTTAAGCTAGTATATGCTACTCGGTATCAAAGTTATCAAGAATTGATATCAATCAGAAACTCATTGAAATAGGGAGTTCCTATTATATTATAAAATAATATATTTATGCGTGAACCATCTATCCATATAACTAAGTCTCAGTTTGAGGAAATATTAAATACCCTAGAGGTAGATAACTTCCCAGTTGAGGCTTTTTTTGTTATTGCTCGAAAGGAGGCAATAAATCATAGAGCAGTCTTAGTTTCTAATAATAAGAATACTAAGCGAGTTAATAACATTTTACTAGCATCTAAGGGGGATGCTGCCCTTGTTGCTGATATTTTATATGCAACTCGTATAAAGTTAAAGCATAGGGGAGTTCGTAAAATAAATGAAAGTAATTCTCGAGAATGGGCAAATTGTAAAAAGCTTGCAGAGATATGTAATACCTTTTGTGAGGATTTTAAACTTGATACCAGGGAAGGTTTTATCAAGTATATAGAGACTGGACTAAAAAGGATGACTGATTATAGGAATGTTATGCAAAGGTTAATATCTATGCAGGATAACATTACTAATCAAGTAGATGCCGAGATAGAATTGCAATATTCAGATTCAAAGCTTACTAAAGAGATACATGATTATTTCATAGGTAAGATTGCTAAGGCAACTGGTATTTATGAATCTTATGAAAACAAACCAGAGAAGTATGTACACTTTGCAAAGGTAGGAGAATTCCTAAAAGAAGAGGGTTGGGATTATAAGACATTCATTGATGCTCAGTTTGAATCTCTTGCATGGTGTAATGGATTACCAGATATTGCACAGATGTATACGGATAAAGCAATTGAAAGATACAATAAGTATTTATATAAGTATAAGAACAAAAAATCCCTGGAAGAGGAACCCGAAGTTGAAGGTTCTCTCTGGGAAAAAATTAATAATTAAAAAAGTAATATGAAAGGTTTACAATTTTTCGGAAACAGAGTGGAGGATGCAGCTAATGCTTTTATTGATGTCCTCAAGTATTCAGACCAATCGGTAACTTATCCAGATTTTAAGGATATCGACCCTTGGCCTGATGAGATAATTAATATGTTCTATGTGATTTGGAAGAATGCCAAATTTTCAGAACTAAGTGCAATAAACTTCTCAAGGAAGCAATGGGTATGGATAAAGCTACTAAAGGTGTAACTGTAATTATCAAATGAGTAAGCTAATTATTCAGAATGGAAATATGTGTGAACTTGACTTACCTCTTAAGTTCGCACAGAAACTTTATAATGAGTTTGCCATTCGACATCCAAATGCTTTCTACTTACGTACAAGGCAAAGAGGTATGCAGAATTGGGATGGTAAAATTCACTACATTACCAAGACTGGGCAATTTAAAATAGGTTTACTTCCTAAGGTATACGATATGTGTATTGAAATGGGGATTAAACCTAAAGTTGTAGATATGAGACAACCCTTACCTAAAGTCAGTGAAGTAGTTACGGATATAGGTAAATATAAATTAAGACCCGAGCAAGAGAAAGCAGTTAAGTCTGTGATTAATAATCGAGTAGGTGATACACCTTTCCATATTGGTGTATTAGATTACACGGTTAATGCCGGTAAAACTCTTATCATGTCGTCTTTATATTTAACCTATAAGAAGCAGTTAAAGACTTTGCTAATAACTAATGACTCAGATTGGTTAAATCAAGCTAGAGAAGAATTTAAGCAATATCTTCCGGGAGAAGATATCACTTTTGTTCAAGGCAAGGTTTTAAACTGGAGTAACTTTACTATAGGTATGGTTCAATCCATCTCAAGGAATATGAGGTTCTATCAAAAGGAATTATCTCAAATAGATATGGTACTTGTGGATGAGGCTGACCAGGGAGGTAGTAAGCAATATCAGAATGTAATCACTAGATTGTTTAATACCCGAATTCGTATAGGATTATCCGGTACCATTTATATGAGTAAACTTGCTAAGGATAAGGTCAAGAACATGAACCTAGAATGTTTCTTTGGTAAAGTGATTGCTGAGTTTAAACTTAAGGATTCCATCAAGAAGGGTTACTCAACTAAAACTATCGTAAAGATGGTACCCGGTAAACCTTGGTATGGTAATTGGGAATCTGATTGTATATCCTATAAGGAGATATATGATGATTCTATTACCGAAAATAATACCGCGTGGACCATGGCTTATAATCGATTACGATGGAATATTAATCAAGGTAGATATCCTGCTCTTGTAGTATGCAAGCATATTGCACATTGTGAAAATCTATATAAGTTCTTTAAAAAGAAACTGGGCGATGCCTATAATATTGCCTACGTGCATGTTAATACTCCCTCTAAGTTAAGACAACAAATAATGAGGGATTTTAGGGAAGGCAAAATAGATATCCTGGTATCAACTACAATCATTGCTCGAGGTAAAAACTTTCCTAAGCTTAGGTATTTACTTAATGCAGCAAGCATGGATAGTCAGGAAAAATCTATTCAGTTTCTTGGTCGTTTGGTAAGAACCGATAAATCGAAAAAGAAAGTATACCTGGATGACCTTCATTATCCTGGCCCTTATTTAGATAGGCATGGTAAGCATAGGAAGCAATATTATCAGAGACAAGAATTGAAAGTAATATTGTTAGATAAGCTATGGAAGAAACATCCTAACCATAGCCTTATTAAGAGTTAACTAGAAGTACTATGAGTATTTACTTTTTCTCCGTAGGAGGAAAAGAAGATTACAATTAATAAGCATATAGGCATTATGAATAATGATAAACTAATATGTATCAGAGATGAGGATGATAATAAACTAACTACTCTATTATCAGATGGTTGGAAGATAATCCAAATCTCTGCATCCGGTATTTATTGCTGGGTACTCTTAAGGAAACCCAATAATACTAAAAAGAAAATCAAAGGCTTTCAGTGATGGAGAAATATATTTTAATTACAGCGGTTGTTATTATGATAATAATACTCGCTTTAGACTTCATACTTTCTAAGGATGGCTATCAATGCCATTCATGTAAGAAACGTTTTCATAAAGAGGATTTAGAAATCAAGGGATGGCATTTAAAAGAATGGGTCTGTCCCCATTGTAAACACCTTAATTACACTTATGATGAAGAAGATTAAAGAATGGTTTAAGTCGTTTAAGTCTCTTGTTGTGGGAGAGGTACATAATCCTAAACATGTATTCAACTGTAGAGATTTGATATGGATATCAAACTTGGAAACTTCTCAAAATACCCCCGAATGTTTTACTCATTTCTTTTGTTTGTACTGGAGTAATGGTATGGTAGTCAAAGTATGTCAAGAGAGCTATGATAGAAATTCATACCAAGAATTATATAAACTCAGGGAACTATTTATAAATAACATTGGTTATTCCTATGTTCCCATAGAAGATAACAGTGAAATATACATTTTATAAACGTAAAAAAAAAGATATATAATGGCTAAGAAAAAGAAACAACTTCCTGACTTATCGAAGCAAGATATCCTTACTCCCATAGATGTTAGTACTCTGGGAACTAATGGAGACCCTTGCTTCGGTATTGGGTATGACCTATCAACTAAAGAGTGTAAGCTATGCGGAGACTCAGAGCTATGTGCATTCAAGATGTCTCAGAACTTGAATATCACAAGGAAAGAGCTAGAACAGAAGAATCAATACAAGGATTTGGATGTATTAGAAGATACGGTTGGTATCAAGAAATACATCCGAGGCTTGATTCGGAAAGGGAAAGACAAAAAAGAAGTTATTACCAAAACTGTTGAGAAATTCGAAGTACCCAGAAAACGTATTAGAGAACTTTATAAAGAGTGTACTAAATAATGAAACCAATAGAGATGATATGGGCTATGTTCAAGGTATACCTTAACAACCCAAACTATTTTGTAAAGCAAGAAGATGTACTTGCTAACCTTTGTATGGAAGGTTCTACCGATGTAATCAGAATGTGTAATTCATTGGGAGTACATGTTTCTAGACCCGAGAAATTAACCTTTGGACAACTTTTACGTAAATGTAATATATTATGAACAGATTTAGATTTATCAAAGTAAGGGAGGTAGTATCTCCCAACAGAGCAAACCCAAATGATGCTGGGTTAGATTTTTATGTACCAACCAACTTGACTTCAGAGGATATCCACTCTAAGAATGAATTTGATTCAGGAGGATATGATTTGGATATACCCTTTAGTGAACATTTCGTAAGGCATATAGCTTTACAACCTGGGCATAGGATACTTATCCCATCGGGTATCAAAGGTTTGCTAGAACCTCCTGCATCTATGTTAATGGCAGCAAACAAATCTGGTATAGCTACTAAGAAAGGATTAATCTTTACTGCCGAGATAGTGGATTCTCCCTATGTTGGAGAGATACACATTGGAGTATACAACACTTCTCAAGAAGCCCAGGTTATTGAAGCTGGCCAGAAGCTGGTACAATTTATTCATGTACCTATCTATATTACTGAACCAGAAGAGATTCAACAAGGGGAATTTTATACTGAATCCCAGATGTGGGGAAGTAGAGGAGGGAATGGTTTTGGTTCATCTCAAAACATAAAATAGTGGAAGATAATATATTAGGATTCCCAGGATATCATATTACTCGGGAGGGTAAGCTTTATAATAAGGGACATCCCGTAAAGACTTTCTTCCATAAAGGATACGAACGTACTAAACTTAGAAATAATAAGGTATCTAAGAATGTAAAAATACATAGATTAGTAGCAGAAGCCTATATACCTAATCCGAATAATTTACCAGTAGTAATGCACTTAGATGACAACCCTTTGAATAATCGTTTAGAGAACCTTAAATGGGGTACTCAAAAAGATAATGTATATGATGCCATTAATAAGGGTAGGTTGAAATTAAAAGGTATAAATAATCCTATGTATGGAGTAAGTAGAAGAGGTCTATTTGCTCCTCATACTTCATTAACAGTACGTAGTATTCGAAGATTAGAGAGATTGAAATTAAAAGGTAATACTAACAAGTACATAGCTAAAAGGTTGAAGGTTAGTAATGCTACTGTTGGTAATTATCTTAATGGTAAACATTATAAAAGTTAACATTTTGGACATCAGGAATATAAATGAACAAGTGCCTCAGGTAGAAGAAACTGAGGCACGGGTACTACAGGAAATGTATGTTCTTGGGATAGAGCAATTCTCTGGGTATAAATCCATAGAAAAGCTACCAGATTACCCATTAGATATAAATAACCCAAAGAGCCAAGTTATTCTAAAGGATTTTATTGGTAGAGTTATTGAAGAGTTAACCGAAGGATTCGAATCTACTGATGAAGTAGTATCTATATATCGTGATTATGGATGGAATAATGATTGTTTAACCTCAGAGGAATATACTCAGGTATTAAACCATCTAGCAAATGCAAATGAAGAACAAGCAGATGCTTTGGGATTCTTCTTTACTTTGCTTCTGTATTCTAATATATTGCCAGAGGATATATTAAAATACCAAGATGCAAAGAGTTTATTTGAGGTAATGGCAATTGGAGTCAAAAACTTATTCATCAAGTACCCAGATCATCGAAGTGTAAGGAAATATCCTATATTAAGTTCAACTGATTGGGCAAGAGAGGATAGAGCAGAGTATGATAAGATAGTTTCTTATACCCCAGGTTTTCATGAAATGAGCGAGATATCTCATGAAAATGAGAAGCTATATTTATGGGAAGTAATATATGAACTTAATAAAGCAAGGAACTTCCTTAAGTGTAGACCCTGGAAACAAACTCAAGTAATGACCAAAGAAATAGATTTTCAGGAATCATTAGTAAAAGCTTTCTATCTCTATATGGGATTCTTAGCCATGAATGGGTTTACTCCTTGCGGATTATTTAGTTTATTCTTTAAAAAACAACGTCTCAATTTATGGAGACAAAATACTAATTATTAATGTCAGGGTGGAATAAGAAATTAGAGGGGCTTCAACTTAATACAGAGGAGTCCCTCCATTCGTTAGAATTTGCTACTTCACAAGAGGCATGGGAAAAACTCAATGAGGGATTCCTAAGATTAGAGCCTGCTTTATTTGGGAAGGGGGCTATGGCTAATAGTGGGGTAGCAGTAGTGTATAACGTATTTATAAAGATACGAAAAGCATGGGTAGACCCAGAATTTGATTATGGGCGATGTTTTAATTACAAAGAAACTAAGTGGACTAGCTTATTGAATAACTACATAGATTTTAATAAGCTTGACTTGTTGCGTAGTAAACTGAGAGTACTGAGAAATAAGTATAATCAGAATTACAATATAACTTATATGTTTAACAATCATCATGATAACGGTAAACAATGTCTAATAGCTGCGACTTTTTCAAAACGATTCGGGGAGGACATCCCAGTTATTACAATGGTAGTTCGGGCTTCGGAAATTACCAAGAGGTTAATATTCGATTTCCTATTAATTCAACGAATGTCAGAGTACGTATATGGGCCGGACCAGTCAGTACAAATCAACCTATTTGCGACTCAAATGTACGGAAATGTGGAGACACTTTTAATGTATCATACCCATAAACCTTTGAAGAAGGTACTTAAAGGAGCAGAGGGGAATTCATGGAATAAGAGGATAAAAGAGATATGGAAAAAATTCCAAAAGGGCACAGAGAAGGAATTCTCTTCATTCAAGGTATTCTTTAGAAGTTTTAAAGTGCTTCGACCAGATTTATATGAGGAAACATATAAATCAATGAAAGCAAAAGAATTACTTCTCGAGTATGAGGATATAGAATACCCGGAGAATGTAATCTCTTACTCTCAACGTAAAGCCTATAAAAAGAAACTTTTAAAACAAAAGAACAATGGAAGCTAAGGAATTTTTAAATCAGAAGCGTATAGGATTAGTAAACAAATTCTATTACCAAGTTTTTGAGATTAAAAAGAACGGGGGAGAACCAGATATACCCTTGTTATTAAAAGAGGTAGAGGATTTTGATGATTTTGTATATCGCTACTGGCATATGACCTGGGTTAGTTCTACAATGTCATACAATTAAATATTTATATTATATGAGGATATATTCTAACAGTTTTGAGTTAATGTCCGAAATGGGCAGAGAACTCAACAGTTATGGTCAAACTGTAAAACCAAAGACCTATCAAAATAAAGTGATTGAAGGTAATGAGGATTTTATTACAAAAGAACTCATTTGCCAACAATATTGTTTAACTTCACTTGGAGACCCAGTATGGTTATTCATATTCTCTCATTCAAAGGAATGGGCAGATGCTGAGTTCCAAGAAAGGATTGATACCTCTGATATAATTAATCCAGGTAAAGCTTGGGAATTAAGAAAAGATTTATGGGAACAGTTCTTGGTAAATGGTAAATTTGATTATACCTATAATGAGAGAATCATCCATGTTATTAAACCATTGATAAGATTACTGAATGACGATAATGACACTCGTAAAGCAGTATTACCAATATTCAATGGTGATATGGACGGATTAGATACCGATTGGTATGATGGTAGTAGACGTATACCCTGCTCTATGTATTATGACTTCCTTATCCGTCAGAATGGTAAAGGAGAAAAGGTATTACACATTTGCTATCACCAAAGAAGTTCGGACTTTGTACAACATTTCGGTAATGATGTATATCTTGCATGGAGACTCATGCAATATGTAGCTAAAGAGGTAGGAGTAAAACCGGGTTATCTGTATCACACAATCGATTCTCTTCATGCTTATAAGAAAGATTGGACATCATTAGCATCTAATCTGGAAGACTTACAAGAGAAATACTAATAATGAGGGATGTATCTACTACTGGTGGGTATGTCCCTTTTTCTATTTTAAAATATGGAGACACGGTATACAATAATAAAAAACAAGAGAGAGCTTAAGAAACTTATTGATTGTTGTAAAGCTACAGGTTATGCTTGCTGTGACTACGAAACAAATGCAGAACCAATATATAATAAGGGTTTTAAGCCAACTATACTCTCAGTATCCTGGATGCCAGGGTTTGGTGCTTCCATTCCTTTAGACCATTTCGAAACAAAAGATTATACTTCACCGGGTTGGAATTGGAAAAAGATGCTAAAGAAATTTGGGGAAGAGGTAATCGAGAATTATGACATTGTAAAGGTTGCATGGAACTGGAAGTTTGATGACCAGATAAACCAAAAGTATCAAATATTCTATAGGGGTACTTGTTTAGATGGTATGCTTGCAAAATATGTTCTTAATGAGGAAAAACCCCATGACCTAAAATCAATGGTAAGAAGGTATTTGCCTGAGCATGGTAATTATGAGAAACAAGATACTTTTGATAAAATACCTTGGGATAAAAAAGAATTAGACCCACTTTGCCATTATGGGTGTCAAGATACAGATTATACTCTTAGGTTAATGATATTCTTTGAGAAGAAGTTGGTGGATTTAGGTATGTATTCTGTATTCCGTAATTTATTTATGTGTAATTCACGGGTACTTACTTCGGTAGAAAAGGAAGGTTTATATCTAGATACTGAGTTCAATAAAAAGCTTTTGGAAGAATATAAACCAAAAATAGATGCTGCTAGAGACGCAATATACGCTTTGCCAAGAGTAAAGAAATTCGAAAAGAAGTATAACCAAGAAAAGATTGATAAATATATTCAGTCTATTGAAGATGAACTTGAAGAGTTAGATTATAATGACCCAAAAGATAAACGGAAGATTGCATCAAGGGAACAGAAAATCTCAAATATCAAAGCAGGTATATTCACAACTAAAAAGGAACAAGAATTAATAAGGCCCATTAATTTGGGTAGCCCAGTTGATTTACCTGCATTGATGTATTCAGAAGATGGCTTTCATTTTGATGTGATTAAGGATAATGAATCTGGTAAACCAAGTACTGATGAAGAAACTCTTACTAACCTTAGGTTAATGATTAAAAAGCCAGATTCACCAAAGGCAATATTCCTTGATAAGCTTCTTGAATTACGAGGGTTAGAGAAAATGTATAAGACCTATATTTATGGATGGTGGGAAAAGGTACAAGATGATTCTAGATTACACGGTAGGTATAATATACATGGTACAGACTCTAATCGGTTTAGTTCTGCAGACCCAAATATGCAGCAGATACCAAAGACATCGGTAGACCCCAATATCAAGAAACAATTAGTTGCTCCTCCGGGATATTTATATATGGCATTTGACTACTCACAGGCAGAGTTAAGAATGATGGCTCATCTATCGGGTGATGAAACATATCTTGATGCTTTTGCAAAGGGGGCTGACCCTCACTTGGGTATAGCAGCAGCAAAATATGGAGTATCAATTGAGGAAGCCTCTAAAATATACGAAGATGAAAATCATCCTGACCATAAATTATGGAAGACTAGAAGAAAACAAGCTAAGCAAATTGCATTCGGTTTGATTTATGGTATTGGAGAAGCTTTACTTGCAGTAAAATTATCCGACCCAAAAGCTGGTATTATAGTTACTAAAGAAGAAGCCCATAAAGAAATGGCGGAGTTCTTTGAGAAACACCCAAAGATACTTAAGTTCAAAGAGAAGCAAGAGAAATTTCTTCGTAAGCATGGGTATTATACCCAGTTATTTGGTACTAAGAGAAGATTACCCCAGATATACTCAAACGACAAACAAGAAGTTGCTTATGCTATTCGTTTGGGACTTAATTTCCCATGTCAAGGTGCTGCAGCAAATATGACCAACTTTGGGGCTATTCTTGTTTATTGGTTAATGAGACAAGGTAAATTACCCCGTATGCTTGAAGTAGCAACTGTTCATGATGCAGCCTATTTTTACTCAAAGCCTGAATATATTAATACTTGGACTGTTTTTAAAATATGGGATATATTGAGAAACCCTAGTACTAAGAAATATTTTGGTTTTCAAGTGGATGATGTAGATATGTCAATGGACTTCTCTATTGGTAGGTCAATGGCAGAAGAATTACCTTTTATTCCTGGGTATGACTATAGAAAGATGCTTCAACCAGATTTCTCAGTAGAGGAGTATATGGAAGAACATAAGAAGTATAAGAATGTAATCATTAAGGATTATCCTAAATTGTTTAGTAAAGAGATAAAGCAGTATGAGGAAGATTTTAAAGGGAAACTTAGATTGCATTGGTTGCCATAATTACCATGTTACCAAGAATGGTAAGGTATATTCTAATTATAAGGGTAAAGGTTGGGTAAAATTATCCCTTAATCGAATTAAAAATAACGGATACGTTATAGTTTCTATTAGGGATACGAATGGATATAGGTATACTTATAACATTCATCAATTAGTAGCATTAGTATATGTACTAAACCCAAATAATCATAAGTATGTATGTCATAAGGATAATATAAGAACTCATAATCATTATAAGAACTTATATTGGGGTACTGCTAAGGAAAATACTCAACAATGTATTAGAGAGGGTAGGTTTAAATTTTCAGATACAAAGTTAAGTAGACCCGATATACTTCAATTACTTTATGAGTATGATACTGGTATGATAAAAGCAAAACTTGCTAGGAAGTATGAGATATCACCAATGTTAGTATATAAATATATTAAGAAAAGAAAACGTTATGAAAAAGATTTTGAACGGACCCACAGTATGGAGGGCTAAATGCCCAGTATGTGATTGCGAATTTGAATATGATACCAGTGAAACTTTTGGGGTTTATAATAAATCTGGAGATTATTTTAGGATAGTACAATGCCCCAATTGTAAAACTAATCTGAAGCATTCAGAATCTGTATCAACCATTATAACAAAATCGAAAAGAGAAGATACTATGTCTACATAAATAATATAAATTTATGGAATTATGGCAACACAGAAAGAGATTGATAATGCAAGTAAGTTAACTGCCCTCACTTACATGGTTGCAGGGTGCTTAGGTTATTCTATCGAAAATTTACTTAAGTATTTAGATGGGGTTAATCTAAGGTTGAGTGGACAAGAAAAAATGTTACTTAACCGATTAAAGACTCAGTTATCTCAAGTACAAACTAATCTTACTACTTTAGAGGGATTGGCTTTTAAAGTAATGGCTACGGATGAGGATGGTAAACTTGCTTATGAAGATGCCACCCATATTTATTGGGCTGCATTTTTAGCCTTACTCGATAGGGGTGGTACTGATAACTTATGCGACTTAAGATTAATGGCTTTGGTAGATAAGATAAGCATCTATAAATCTCTTCTTAATTTGCCCGGTATGAAACTCTCTTATCAAATGGCTTTTGCTCAAGTAACTAAAGCAATAAGCAAAGGGGAATTTAGTAAAGAAGACTTTAAAAACCTATTAGAAGTTTATGAAGACGGAACTGAAAAAACTAAGGGTTAAGTTTGAAGGTAAACTTATTGAGATTGATATCCAAAAAGAATTATCTATTAATGAGAATATCATTAATTCTCAGTTACGAGAATCTCCTTCTAGTTATTATGTACTTGCTTCTTTGAGAGATAAGTATATAAAAGAAAGAGATGCTCTAGCAAGGGAAAAAGAAGAAGCTTATTCGAATGCCTGGTTATATTATAAGGATGCTAATGAGAGATGGAATAATGAATACGTATCTCATAAGGCAAACCTTAACAAGAAATACTCTTCTATCAATGAAAGGTATTTGAAAGCTGTAGAAAAAGCAAATAAGTTCATAACTATATGTAAGTGCTATGAGTCACGCGAAAATATATTAAGAACTATTAATGCGAACCTAAGAAAAGGTTAACCCATTGAACTATAAACAATTACTAACTTTTAAAAACAGTATTAGAATATGAATTATTCAATGACATTTATCTCACCTCTTGTAGCTGAGAAATTTAATCAAGAATTACCCGGATGCCCAACAGAAAACCGGGTACTTATTTTATCTCCAAAGGAGGTAAATCAAACTAAATCCGGTTTGATTATCCCTGAACAAGTAAAAGAGGGAGTTCCTCGTAAAGGGGTTGTAGTAAAGAGTGGGGAAATTACCGAAGAATACAAAACCTACCGAGAATTGGTTGCTGTAGGTAGAATAGTTACCTATGGTTTGTATGCAGGTAAAGAACTTGAATTCGAAATGGACAAACTATCTCCTGCTCTCAAACAACTTTTAGAGAAAAACGTTCTTACCGTATTGAGTATGAACGAAGTAGTTTACTCAGAACCGAATAATTAAAACTAATCATTATGATAAAAGACAAGAAGAAAAAGAAAGTTTCATCAGAGGGACTTTCTACAAAAGAAAAGATGCTAGCTAGAAAGAAACAGCTAGAATCTAAGGGAAACGGAAGTGGATTGGTATATCCAAAAGAAGGAACCCTGAGAATGAGAATTAAATCTCCAGGTGATGACCAAGAATTGGGTATCGAAATTATTCAATTCTACCTGGGTGGCAATTTGGGAGGAGTTATATCTCCGGCTACTTTTAGTGAACCTTGCCCATTCATGGAGAAATATCAAGAATTGAAAAACTCTAAGGATGAAGATGACAAGGAACTTGCCAAGAATTTGGTGCCAAGAAGAAGATATGTCATCGGTGGTATCATTTACTCAGATGAAAAGGGTAGTAAGGTAGATTACGAAGGCAAAGATAAGGGAGTTTTAGTTCCTCGCTCAGTATACCAGGATATCATTGACCTATACCTTGATGAAGATGAGGCAGGTGATATGACCGACCCAAAAACTGGTTATGATATTAAGATAATACGTTCAGGGTCTGGTAAACTAGACACCACTTATTCTGCTCGTGCTTGCAAACCAACTAAGTTGGACAAGAAATATCAAGGTACAATTGACCTTGAGGGAATAGTTCGTTCTCAAATCAAATCCTATGATGAGTTGGAAGATTTGCTTTCACAGTATCTAAATGAAGACCACGGTGATGATGAGGAAGATAATCCAAAGAAGAAAAAGAAAAAGGGAGTTCACAAAGACCATTACATGGAAGATGATGAACCCAAGAAAAAGAAAAGAAAATACAAATCGGATATTTAAGGGTTAGTAATATGGTTTCATTCGAAGGTGGTAATTAGATTCGTTCTGTTATCACCTTCTTTAGTTTAAAGACATTACATTATGGCAAAGAAATCTAAGGTTGGTTTAAAAGTACCAACAGCAAATGAGATGGCAAAGAAATATGGGAGTATGATTAAATTAGCTTCAGAAGTAACTGATACCGATTTATATATACCATCTACTTTCTTTGCTTTGAACTACTTATTCGGTAAGGGTATTCCTTATGGTAAAATCGTTGAGATTGCTGGAGAGGAATCCTCTGGTAAATCTTTAGTGGCTTATAACTTTGCTTATGCTACTCAACAACTTGGAGGTCATGTGATATGGGTAGATGCTGAACAATCCTGGATGAATTCATGGGCTGAAATCAATGGAGTAGACCCTGCAAGAGTAACTATTGTTAATGATACCCGTATTGAATATATTGCAGACGTAGTAGCAGACTTAGCAATTTATTTACGTTCTCAATTAACTCACAATGAACCGATACTCTTAGTAATCGATTCCATTGCAGCTACTGACTGTACTGATAATATAGATGCTAAGATGGTTGATGGTAAGGCAGAGATGGGAGGTAGAGCAAAGGCTCTTTATAAATACTTTCGTATCAGAAGTGAATTATTCTACAAACTGGGAGTATCTCAGATTTATATTAACCAATTAAGAACTGCTTTGAATGTCGGATTTGGAAAAGATAACACCTGTCTTCATTATGATACTATGATACCTTTCGTAGACGGTACTTCTATGAAAATAGGGGAAATTATTAAGAACAAAATATCCAAAGAGGTATGGAGTTATAATGAAGAAAAACATATATTTGAACCAAAGCCAATAATTGATTGGGTAGTAAAACCAGAAACTAAAAAGTGGATTCAATTTAAGACTAAAGGCCCAGAAACTATAAATGGGTTTAATGGGTTTACTTGTACATATACTCATCATTGTTTAACTAATCATGGTTGGAAAAAGGCAGAAGACATAGATATACATGATAAATTAATCTCTAAACAGAGGAGAGTAATAAATGGTACATTAAGGGATTTTCTTTGGGGTACTATACCTTTTGACTGTTCTTTGTATAATGGTAGAAATAATTCTACTACAAGGATTACATTTAGTAATGGTAAACAAGAGGATTATCTGATATGGAAATCCGATATGATAGGAAAAGCTTTTCCTATGAAGAGGAAAGCTAATAAAAAATCAAAGCTGATTAGTAAAATAGGATATACCGAACTTAGGGATATATATAATAAGATAGGTAAAGAAAGAGACCCCTTAAAACTATGGGATTTATCTAAACCCTTATCTCCAATAACTCTAGCCATATGGTATATGGATGATGGGCATAGATATAATAATGTAACGGTGGGCATATCTATATCTCCGAGAAGAACCGATTTAAATAGGCTGTCTAATTACCTTAGTAAAGTATGTGGTTTAGATAATAAATTATACGAACATGGTATCAAGTTTACTAATCAGAGTTCGATTAAACTGATGGAAATGATATCACCTTATGTTATTGAATCAATGCAGTATAAGTTATTGCCTGGCTATGAGGGTAAATATATACCCTTTACTCTGGAATACCAAGAAACTTATATACCTTTAGAGGTAGAGATAGTTTCCATAAATAAAGAGTTCGATAAAACAAATCGAAGATTTAAAAGATCCTATAAGCGTAAAAAATACGATATTACCATCCCAGATAATCATAATTTTTTAGCTGGTTCTACTGAACAGGGTATAGTAGTACATAATACAACTACAGGAGGTGCAGCACTTAAGTTCTACGCTTCAATCAGAGCTGCTTTCTATTCAGGAAGGTCTGTTACCATTAAACAAAATGGGAAAGAAAGGAAAGCTGGGAAACTTGTCACTATCAGACTTATTAAAAATAAAGTTGCTCCTCCTCGACCTACAATCAGCAAATGCCCTGTATATTTCAATCCTAAATTCCACGAAGTCGGGTTTGACAGATGCTATGCTTTGGAAGATGTATTGGTAGATACCGATGTAATCGAAAAAACTACTGGTGGGTATAAATTGAAAGGTAAAACTCTTGCAAGAGGGGAAGAGAAATTCCAAAAGCTTTTGGAAGAAGACGATGAACTTCGTAGAAAACTTTTACGGAAAGCCGGAGTAAATACCATAGGTACTACTAAAAAGCAACTGGAGAAAATAGAAACAAATCTATTCCCAGTCGATGGTGTAGAATATGAAAACTATTCAGATTCAGAAGAGGAGGAGGAAGATGATGAATAAGAAAGAGGTAGAAGGTATAGAGAAAGTAATTAAAGAGTACCTTAAGAAAAATTTGAGAATGGAATCTAGGGTTAGGTATCTAGATGCTTATAGCTCGCCAGAGAATTATTTAGATGTATATCTTGGAGAGGAAAAGATTCAAGAAGTTTCACTTTATGAATTAGATTTTGGACGATGAGCAAGAAAACAATATTACTGATTGATGGAGAGAATATTCTCCATCAGTCTTTTCATAAGTTCGAAAAACTTAAATCTACCGATGGCAAACCGAGTGGGGCAATATTCGGATTTTTCAAATCTCTACATATGTATCTTACAAGGTTCGAACCGGATGAGGTTTATGTTTCATTTGATAATGGTCATTCACCAGTAAGGATGGAGTTATTACCAAATTACAAGGGCCATAGGAAAAACATATCAGTAGATTATGAATCATTGCAAAAGCAAAAGGCAATTATAATGAAAATGCTGGGTATGATAAGAATTAATTATATCTTTGATAAAAAGAAATCCACAGTATATGAAGGAGATGACTTCTTAGCATACCTTGCAATTAAAAAATTCCAATCCGAGAAAATGATACTCATATCTTCGGATAAGGACTTTAATCAGTTGCTTACAAATAATCTAAGGATATACAATCCGAGAAAAGATGAGATGATAAGAATGGATAACTGCAAAGAATTATTCGGTTATCATTCTCATGAAACGGTAGAGTACCTTGCAATGGTTGGAGATACCTCCGATGATATACCAGGGTTTCCGGGTATAGGCCCAGTAAAGGCAAGAAAAATCCTTGATGAGGGTAGAATTGAGAAGTTTATTGCCCAGAGTAAGAATAAAGAATATCTTCAAATATGGAAAAGGAATGAACAGTTAATCGACCTTTTCTGGTTTGTAAGACATAATCCATTGGATAAGTTACCAATTAAGTCAAAGAAGAAGTTTAAGTATGAGAAATTCAAAGAACTTTGTATCGAATACTCTTTAGCATCATTTTTGACAAATGAATTTATAAAACCATTTAAAGCATTACAAGAATGAAGAACGTAAAGATAATGTATGCAGGTCCAAGTGGAGTTGGAAAGACTACACTTGCAGAGTTTACTCCTAAGTTGTATCATTATGGTGTATGTGAAGCTCAACCTATGAGATTCATTTCTGGTAGTGTATCTGAATTGATACCTAAAACCAAAGATATGACCCATAAGGAGATGTTGGAAAGGAATCCAAAGGATTTACTTCTTGAAGATTATCAGATTCTAAACCTTCGGAATAAGTTATTCAAAGATGAAGAGGATTTTGTAACAGATAGAAGCTATCTTGATTCGGCAGCTTACTTTTATTACAAACAATCCCAGAATATTCCAAAATGTGAAATGGAACACTTCTTTGAGATGTGCAAGATGTTACTTAATCAACAATGTACTCATCTAATTATCTTAGACTTCACTACTGCAATGATTAAAGAATGGGTAACAGAGGATAATAATAAAAGGATTGAGAACAATTACTTTCAATTCTTGATATCTTCAATCATGGATAATATGCTGAATATTTGGGGATTCATTCTGGTAGAGGAAATTAACGTACTTTACAGAGGTTGGTTCAAAAGACAACCTCTTGAGTATGGTGCTACTAAAGGTACTATCAAATCTTGTTATGGAGAAACAAAAGTTATTCAGATACGAGAGGCTAATATAGATATCCGAAAAGAAATTATTCAAAGTTTTATCAATGAGTAAAGAAGTAGTATTTATAGATAATATAAAGGGATATCCCGGGTATCATATTACCCGGGATGGTTTATTGTATAGTAGGTACGATAATAAGGGTAGGCTTACTCCTAATACTTGGAAAATTCGTAAGCCTACGATATCTACTAATGGGTATGTAAAATATGGATTTTGTTTAAGGTTTAGAAAAATAAAAACTCAACTCTATGCCCATAGATTAGTAGCAGAAGCTTATATACCTAACCCCAATAATTTACCTGTAGTAATGCACCTGGACGATAATCCTAAGAATAATTCTGTAGAGAATCTTAAATGGGGAACTACTTTGGATAATATAAAGGATTGCATTAAGAAGGGTAGAAAGGTAGTAAAGAAGAAAATAATATCCTATGTTATCTCGGATTTACATATTGGAGAGTATGGTAAATTTACTAGTAGAACTGAAACAGCTTTCCGAGTGTTAGTAAAGTTATCAAAACTCTGTGTAAAGGATGGAGTTCCCTTATTACACTGTGGGGATTTATTTCATAGTTCTGATAAGATATCTCCGGATTTATTATGTAGGGTTATGGAAGTATTTAACAACTTATCTAAAAAAGACTTTATAATACTAACCATTTCAGGTAATCATGGTAGCCCGGTTACTCATAGAATAGGGGATAGAGAATTTATATCCTATGATAAAGCTATTGTTAAAGCTTTCCCTAACCTTTTCTATTCATTAGATTATGAACACTTTAGGCTAAATTATCATAAACATGTAGTTTATGGGATACCCTATATAGATAATAACATCGGTTTATCGGAGTACATAAAGGGTATTAAACTTAATCCTAAAAAGAAAAATATTCTTTTATTACATACTGATTATCCGGGAGCAAAAGATACCGATGGTAGAGAAATTGGTTCTGTAGAGAATCTTAATGTAAATACCCTAAATAAATTCGATTTAGTATTATGTGGTCATATACATAAACCACAAAGATTATCAAAGAAGGTATATATGATAGGAGCCCCTTATCAACAAAGGAGAACTGATAAAGATTGTGATTTGGGGTATTGGGAGTTATATTCGGATTTATCTATGAAGTTTGTACCTTTGAAAAATTTCCCAAAGTTCATCGATGTAGAAAGGGAAGAGGATATTAATGATGATGGCAATTATTATACGGTAATCCCTCAAAAAGCTAGTACTCCAGTTAATAACAAACATAAGATTACTAAGCAACTTTCTAAGAAGTCTCTAGCAAAGAGATACCTAAGAGAGAAAGGTATTAAAGATGAGGTTAAAACTAATCTATTAATTGAAACACTTAAAAAGGCTGAGTCATGTTAACGTTCTTAAACTTAGAGGCAGAAGGATTTTGTTCAATAGAATCCTTACACCTACAATTAAACCCAACTTGTACCATACTTATCAAGGCCCCAAATGGGAAAGGGAAATCAACTATTCTCTCTGCCTTGGTATGGGCAATATATGGGAAAAACCTAAAGGGTGTTTCTGAGGTAAATACTTGGAAGCAAGTAAGGCCTAAAGATTACAAGGGTACTAAGGTACAAGTATATTTTCAGAAAGATTCTCATACATATAAGATAGTTAGATGTCAAAAGTATGATGAAGTACTTGAGGATGGTGCTAAAGGCAAAGACAGACTTATCTTCATGAAAGATGGAGATATAGTCGATATAAAAGGGAAGGGGAAGATACAGGATTTTATAAACAGAGAGATAGGTTTATCATATACTCTGTTTATGAACTCAATCATGTTTGGTCAGGGTATAAAGAGACTTATACAAGAATCTAATTCGGATAAGAAAAAGATATTCGAAGAAGTATTTGATTTAGAGTTCTTAAACCTTGCTAAAGGCATTGCATTACAAGATAAAAATAACTTGATATCTCAAATAAACGAGGTAGAGCATGAGTCTCAAATGCTTAAGAAAGAATTAGAGGCTAACAAGGAAGCTTACTTCGATATGAGAGATAGAGAAAAATCCTTCAAGCAAAAAATCAAAGAAGAAAGAAGAGAGTTAAAGCAAGATAGAGAAAAGCTAACTAAGCTACTAATTGAAAAACAAAAACAAATCAAGGATGAAGTAGATGCTTCGCTTCAGATAAAGATTAAAAAACAAAATGAACTAATCCTTGATTTGAGGGGTAAGATAAAAGATGCCAAGAATTTATCAAATGTACCTCTTAAGAAAGTAATTAAAGAATTAGTAATACAGTTAGAAGAAGGTCACTACAAACGTGCATTACGTGATGCCAAATCAATATATAAAGCGTTCTCTGACCTTGATAAATACGATAAGGAGTATCAGGAGGCATTAGAAAGGTTGGAAGAACTTAGTAGTGTAAATGATAGGTATAAGAAATTAAAATCAGACTGTGATGATATTGCTTCTGATATTGCTTCTATTGACGAAGATCTGGCTAAGCTCAAGCAAGAAAAGCTTAAGGTCATGTCTCCAAAGTATAAACAAAAACTTAAGGAGATTAGGAAGAATTTACGGAAGGTTGATGAAGACTTTCACAATAAAGAGTTAGAGTTAGAGAATTATAACTGGTTAATTAATGACCCATTGGGTAATAATGGGATTAAGGCTTATCTATTTGATTCATCCCTTGAGTTCTTAAATAAATGCCTTGATAAGTATTCAGAGGTATTGGGATTTAGGATTGAATTTAATATTGATTTGGGCACTGCTAGAAAAGAATTTGTTACTCTTATTGAAAGGGATGGGCAAATAATTGATTATGATGAACTTAGCGGTGGAGAAAAACAATTATGTAATGTTGCAATGGCATTTGCAATGAATGAAGCTCTTACGGCTTCTAAGGGTATTAACTTAGCATTTCTCGATGAGGTATTTGAATCTTTAAGTTCAGATAATGTAGAAGTAGTTACCTCACTAATACGTCACATATTCAAAGAGAAAACTCTATTCTTGATAACCCACTTAGATTCACTTCCTCTTGGTAATACCAAAATTCTGCAAGTGGAAAAGACCCAAGGCCTGAGTAGGTACCAATTACTATAATGGTATATAAAATACAATACACCATTATATTATGAACTCTAAGAATAAAGGAAATCGATTCGAAAGAAAAATTGCCGGGTTTTTTACGAAATGGACCGGGTACAAATTTGAAAGGAATAGAGCAGGGAGTGGAGCTTGGCATTCAAACAAGGACTCCACTTCCGATTTAACCTGTACTGATGAAAGGCATGCTCATAGATGTAAGATATCTATCGAATGCAAGAATTATAAAGAGATTAAGTTTGAACATCTACTCTTAGGTAATAAGGGATGCGATATATTGAAATTCTGGGAACAAGCTTCTAAGGATGCAAAAAGAGCAAATAAAGTTCCCATACTCTGTATGAGATATAATTCAATGCCATCAGAAGAATTTTTCTTTGTAGTTGGAAAGGATTTATCTTCCGTATTCTATAAACCCCTATTCGATAAAGCCAATATTATGGTAATTGATGTACCAAAGATAGATGAGATTCTTTATGTATTCATGGCTAGTGATATATTGAAGAATGTAAACTATAAGTTAGTACATAAACAAGCTAAGTTAATTCTTAAAAACCGGTAACCTATGAAGAAGCATACCCCATACTCATATTGTATATTTTACCTTGAAAGGAAGTACTGTGATAAAATCAATAAAGAACTCAAAGAAAAGGGGTATGACCAAATCAAGGCAATTATTCCTATGGTAAACGTATTAAGAAAAACCACAAAGGGTAAGATGGTATTCGAAGAAGTACCAGTATTATTCAATTATGGTTTTATGAGAATGCCCACTAAATTAGCATTCTCAAGGCCCTTTCTTAATAAGTTACGTAGGAATATATCTGGTATCAGAACTTGGTTACGTAATACCGAGACAATGCACCCAAGAAAGAAAAAGGTAAGGATTGACAATGCAGAAGACTTTGATGATTTCTCTTTAGTGGCTACTTGTAGTAGAAAAGAAGTAAGGCGATTTAAACGTATTGCTAGAGAGAATAAGAAGTTTTCAGTAGATGATTTAGTCAATGTAAAGCCTGGAGATTACTTAGTATTACGGGGTTATCCTTATGAGGGAGTAGATGCTACAGTATTAGAGGTTGACCATCTTTGTAAAAGAGTAAAAGTTCTTATATACCCTGAAATGGGAAGAATGGAAGTATGGTTACCTTTTGACAACGTTATCTATAGTGTATATTTAAATCATGACCCAGATAAGCTTTATGCTAATTCTGGGGAATATGACCCTAATCAGATAACCAATGAAGCAATTGATAGTATAATGAGATATAGGAGAATTTAATATTATGAACGAAGCTCAACAAAAAGCCTGGAGTTGTTTAATTGATAAAGAACAACAATCATTATTCCTTCAACTATCAGAAAGTAAATCTTCATGGGAAGCTGGTGAAATTTTAAAGTTATCTCATTACAAGTATCTTGAAATCCGGGAACGGTCAGAGAAATTCTTTAGGCTATTCTCGGATTTTTTTGAGAAACACACTTCTATTTTTCGACCAGATTGCCCCTGTGAGAGGAATTTCCAAGATTATATGGAGGGATGTTTAGAGAAACGATTAAAAAGAAAAGAAGCAAGCTTATTCACAGGAGACTCAGCTCAATTACTCCCAAAGGTAAACTCTAAAAATATAGAGAGAAACATGAAGAGGTTAAAGGAGTCTGATGATGAATGGGACATAGACACTCTAAGATTAATTCTTGAATTTGATAGGTGGAATAACTTTAGAATACTTCCAAGGATGCTACAACAGCCATCTGCATTTAAAAGGCGGTCGAATAAGAAGGATAAGATATATATCAAGTATCTTCTTAATAGAGTACCGGATTGGATGCACAATAAACTCAAGGAAAGGTTTAGGTATAAAGTAAAACCAGGAAAGAAAAAGTATTGGGTAGCTTTAATATCTGAGGACCTATATACCGATGGTTATCTATTGTTACCAGTAAGACCTTTGGATGAAGTAGTAGATGAATTTAGTAGATTCTACATGTATGTATTTAAAACTAAAGATGATGCTGATACCTTTGGTTTTATGGTATCTAAGTTCATGATTAAAACCGAATCTGTTAAGCTTGGACAAAAATTCTGGCCAGAGTACCGTTGCTGTGTGGAAAGAGCAGTAAACTATAATCAAGTGAACAACATAGAATTCAATATTAAGAAATTGGATATGGCTTATAACACACATATCAAGAGAAAGCATAAAAAACCTAAATCCACTGCTGCGAACCGAGCAAAAACCTCGGATTTTTATAAAAATAAATAGAGAAATAAGATAAGATTAAATTATTTATTCTTATATTTGCAAAGAAAATAAATGAATACTTAAAATATTAATGATATGGCAAAAAAGAGTAGAAAAGACATGAAAGCTCCATCCAAGGAGAAATCAAATTTCCTTGGTGCTTCTGGGAGAAACATGACTTATAAGGATTTAAAGAGAAAGGCAATAATATTAGGGATGCCTTTCCCTGATGCTTGTTCTGCTGGGGTATTTGACTTATTACATTATATCAATGTATCAGAAGAGAAGCCCGATAAATCGTTAATTGATAAATATGACGATTGGATGGATAAGCAATTGGAAACTATTGGGTATTCAAAAGATGACCCATTAAGGAATTCTCGACTAAGGCTTGGGTTTCTCGGAGAAGAGGGGGAAAATGGGCAAAGGAGAACAAAACGAGTTCCCGGAATAAAGAAACCTCGAGAAAAGAAACCACCAAGAGAGAGGGATGAATTTAATCTTATCAAGGGTACAAAGAAATCTTATGTATTCGAATTAACTGCAAAAGGTTTTGAACTTGATAGAGTTATTCGGAGAATGAAAAAGAAATTCCCCGAAGCAAATGAGAAATCTATCAATCTTTGGTATAGAATGGCAAAGAGGAATATAAATGGTAAAGCTAAAGGAAAGTAACAATGGACCCATACGACCAGATAGATATTATATATGGACTTGGAGACCAGATACTACCAATAAGATTGTTACTGAAAAGAAATTATATAGGAAACATCTAACCGGTATACCATACTTTACTAGACATCAAGTAAAGGTTACCTTAGTTTATCTTTATGGTGTAGATGTTCTTCAGTATATCCATATAATATCTGGGAGGAAACTTATAAAACAAGGCATTAGAGAATTATCCGATATGAATGGTAAACTTCTTAAAAAGGGTAGTACTAAATTCTGGTTTAAGGGTAAATTCGTAAAAGCAAGGAAGTTCATAATGCCCGATGAATATCACATAGATAAACACCGACGAAGAAGATTTATGGTACAAATGCACCGAGTCTTTAAGTCTAAAGGAAAAAAGGAATTCAATGAAAGGTACTCAATCAAACTCTATGGACAACGGCAAGGCATATCTCCCAAGTATACAAGGCAAAAGAGATTACAAATCAATCTTGCTATCCTACAGGATTTACAACAGGCTGAGTCAAGAGGAGAAAAATAAATTCAATCTGTTATTCTTGCAGTATCCTCCATTGGTAAGTTCATTGGCTTTATATTTAAGAAAGAAGATGAACATCCCAATACAAAAGGTACTATTTATCAAAGCACAAAGGGATATGCTCGAAATATTCGATGAGGCATCACTTAAATTTTTAGGGTATTTGCCTAAAGAAAGGTTTATTAAGAAGTCTTTATTATTTCAAGGGTTTGTTCCATTAGAGAGTATTAAACTTAGAAGGTCTTATGCTTATATAATGACAAATAGGATGATAGAAAATAAAATATGGGTCTACCCAATTCGATTATCCGATAACTATAAAACAATGATAAAAGGGAAATACAAATCCTATACCGAAGTATTTGGGAAGGTGGGTATTCCTGGGATAACTAAAATTAAATATAGCAATGAATAATAACGAAGGTTTTAAAATCACAGCACATCAACCAGCAAACCCATTTGCAGGTAAGAAGTTTAAGATAGTCACTTATCAAGGTGACAAGGAACTTGCCTCTCAGGCAATAACAATTGAATCTCAATTAGAATTAAAGACAACTCTAGATGAGATAAAACAATTCAATATTGCTCAGGAGGAATTATTAAAATCTGGGTATACTCAGAAATCCATACTGGTAAAGAAACTTATAACAGAGTGATATAAATAAATTATTAACCAACTTAAACATTACGAAAATGGCTAAGAAGAAAAAAGAAGTGGAACTGAAAGAAGTTTCCAGAACAGAAATCAATGGTGCAATCATCATTAAGTACGAAGACGGCTCAGTAAAGATTATCCCTGCTCCTATCATGCTTTCTGCCGAAGAAGCCGAAGACCTTTTTGGTTCTGAATCCGATGACGAGGAAGAAGAAGAAGAGGAAGATGATGATGATGATTCCGAAGAGGAAGAAGAAGAGGAATCGGATGATGACGATGAGGAAGATGAGGAAGATGAGGAAGATGA
>OKTO01000050.1_pt1 | contig 57238 bp, 48 predicted proteins | sample 1606101 | NCBI WGS metagenome assembly OKTO01 (sample SAMEA3879513, study PRJEB24766) | human gut metagenome | biome: human-associated habitat; feature: feces | place: USA | collected 1985/1987
TAATATAAGTTATTGATTTACAGACGATTAAATGTTAATTTAACGCAGTATTGATTCATATTCTCCGTAACTTTTTACATAAACCACTCACTTTTGGTGTTATTGAGTTTCATCATTCTATTTTCTCCTTTATCCGTTGTACTTGAACACCTTGACCATTTCCTTGTCGCCACCCACAAGCTGACTACATCTGTTCAGCATTCCGGTGTCTGAGAAACCGCATTTCTCCATGACTTTCCCTGATGCAGGATTGCCTGTGAAATGGTCTGCCCAGATGTTTTCGAAATGCTTCTCGTTGATGCAGTAGTCAAGCATCAGCTTCAAGGCTTCGGTGCAGATTCCTTGGTTCCAAAATGGCTTTCCTACCCAATAGCCCACCTCACAGTCGTTTTCTCCGATAGGGATGTTGCTGGTTTCATGGGTGTAGTAGCCGATGCAGCCGATAGCCTCGCCAGTCTCTTTCAATACAATCGCCCATGTCGTGTCATTATGGAAGAATGTCCGGATTATCTCCCGACTTTCTTCTACAGACTTATGCGCCGGCCATCCAGCACGTGGTCCTACGTCAGGGTCGGAGGCGTACTTGAAGAGCGCCTCTGCATCAGATTTCTGCCAATATCGAAGTAAAATTCTTTCTGTTTCCATCAGATTATTTCAATGAAATTCTTCGTTCTTTATTTTGTTATCTACTGAACTTTCGCAAGTTTTGCCCACACGCCCTGAACCAACGGTCACCGGCCGAAGGGAAAGGTAAAGGGCAGAAGCCCGTACTTGAACCACATACGAAAGTTCAATTATTAATTTTTAAGGCAAAGATAATAAAAAAAGGGAAAATGAGCAAAAAAATGATGATTTTTTACTCATTTCCCTTTAACTTTCTTTGGAAATCCTTAATGACCTTAATGACCGGATTTCTCAGTTTTTTTATCCCATGCAGCTCGTTACTCCGAGCGTAGTAGCGATAGCGGTCAGTATGCTGATGGCTATCTGCAGAATTGTTTTCCAAGTGTTCGCTTTCATTTTGTTGAATGTTGAGTGTTGAATGTTGATTTTTTTTGGGGGGCGGATAGGCTGGGCTAGGGGCTAGTACCCTAGCCAGTCTATCCTTGGGCTATTCAAGGCCGTCGCCAGTATCGTCCTTGCCAGTAGTGCCGCCGGTTGATTCAGAGCCTTGGCCTTCGCTGCCGGTCTGACCGGTGCTTGAACCACCTGGGGTAGAACCGCCTGGCGTATTACCCGGAGTGGTTGGGGCGTTGAGGTCAACGTTGGTCTTACCCTCCTTCTTCGCCTGGTTGATTTCCAGAAGATTTGCGTTCACGCTACGCATTACGATGCTGTAATTAATCATAGTCGTTTGTAGTATGTTTAGAGTCCTTTGTTTTGCAACTCCCCAGAACGCCCCGTTCCTGCCGTTTTCGGGGTCTTCATTGATGACCGGCGCCTGCCATCATTTATGACCCGTGTTGGTCTTAATAGAAGACCCGAGCAAGGCACAAAAGGCTGTTCTTTCGATTGCCGGTGCAAAGATACAACATTTTCGGACAGAATGCAAGCTTTCACCCTAACTTTCTATGCTGAAAATTGCGTAAGTAGCTGATAGATAATGCTTTCTATCGTTTTCTGTCAGAACTTTATTGCAGAAACATTGCAAAACAGGAAAATACGCTTTGAAGGTAGCCGAAGAAACGTGAAAAAGCGGTCATTAAGGTCAAGGTCATTAAGGTCATTAAGCTTTTTGCATGAAGTTTAGAATCCGCTTTAAAAAAAACGACCTGTGTTTGCATACGTTTATAACTGTCTGAATGATAGTGTAAAAGCTTTTCTAATTGCCTGGAATTCTAAAGTTTTTGCCCTTGCAGGGCGTGTGGAGCCTACATGCGAAACTTCAGTAAATCATGTGTTTTTAAAAGAAAACCTCTCCCTCAGCAAATCAACAGCTAAGGAAGAGGTTTGTACAGTTGGTCTTTTTGAAGACCGATTATAACTTAAAAATATTTGAATTTTCTTAAAGCTTTGACCAGTCGATGCTGCGGATAAATGCCAAGGTTGAAACCCAATCGCAGTCGAGGCAGAAAGGAGTAGGAACATCCGGGGTGTTGTAATAAGCCAGGGTAAACTCTGTATCTGCATCCTTAAATGCCTTGTGGTCGATGGTTGCCTGCTTGAAAAACTGGGTTACGAGCGGCTTGTTCTTGTTTGAAGCCTCCTTCAGTCGCTTCTGGTAGAGCGTAATATAAACACTCATGGCGTAGGCCTGCTCGTTGAGATAGCGAACCTTTATGTTCAAGGTGTCCTTGCTCAGATTTTTGTCGAGCATTACATACGGTGGCAGAATCTTGCTGCGCATGTAGGTCATTGCGTCAAACTTGAAGAGGGCTGTACGGCGCTCGTCCATGCTCTTCGTGGTGTCGTTGAGGATTGCATCAGAAGTGCGGAGCACCTCGTTTAATACATCCTGGGCGCTTGCCTTAGCTATGCTGAGGGTGAGCGCAAATAATAATATTATGTATCTCATCTTTTTGAAATTATTAATTATCAATTCTTTTTAATCGTTGGTGTGGCGCAAGAGGAAGATGCTGTGGTCGATGCACGCTGGCAATTCTTCCTTATAATGCGTTACCATAATCATGGTTTTGTTCTGGCGGCGACAGAAGGCTTCGATGACGTCTTTTACAAGACGGCGGTTGCGGTTGTCGAGTCCGTGGAGCGGTTCATCGAGAATCAGCAGTTCCGGATCCTTGACAAAGGCTCGTGCCAGGAGAACGAGGCGCTGTTCGCCGCTGGAGAGCTTCAGGAAACCACGGTCTTCAAGACCTTCCAGTCCGAAGACTTTCATCCAGAAGCGGCACTTGTCCATATCTTCTTCCTTCGGCTTTACATAGAGGCCTACGGAATCCATCAAGCCGCTTGCCACGATGCGGATGGCTGGCAGGTCGCGCTGGTAAGAGCGGTGAAGCTCAGGCGATACGTAGCCGATGTGTTTCTTGATGTCCCAGATGCTTTCGCCGCTGCCTCGAGGATTGTCGAAGAGGGTGATGTCGCAGGCATAACTCTGCGGATTATCGGCACAAACCAGACTGAGGAGCGTACTTTTTCCGGCTCCGTTCTGTCCGCTCAAAGCCCATCGTTCGCCGTTCATCACGGTCCAGTCGAGGTCGTTGAGGATGATTCGCTCGCCATACTGAATGCGCACCTTGTTCATCTTCACCACTTCCTGGGTGTGATATTCGCGGTCGCTGTAAGGCTGGTCTACGATGGCCTGTTCCAGCTCCGGGCTCAGCACATGGGCAGGCGCGGATTCTCTGCCGGCAAGATATTCGGCGAGGGTTACCTTAGGCAGAACCTTCATATCCTTTACTTCTACCACGTGGGTGATGAAATCAGGAATATCATCGCTCTTGCTCAGCACGAGGATAATCTGCAGGGCTCGCTCTGAAGAGAGGGTCTTGAGCAGTTCCTTGAGCTGGTCGCGGGTTTCAGCATCGAGTCCGATAAACGGATTATCCATGATGAGCACGCGAGGCTCTGAGAAGAGGGTAGAGGCAAGTTTGAACTTGCGGAGCTCGCCACTTGAGAGCAGGATGGTGTATTTGTCCATCAGGTGCTGCATGTGGAAGAGTTCGTAGATGTGCTGCTGCAGGGCTCTGCGCTCCGGAGTGTCTTCGCCTGCCATCCGGTAGGCTTCTTCCAACTTGTCCTTTACGATAGGCGTGTTCTCGTCTATTTCGAGCTGGTTCCAGCGCTGCTGCAGGAAATAAGTGCGGTCGTTATCGCCTCCGTAGGTGTCGCGGAAGGTAATATACTTGATGTTGTCGCTCACCATTGTTTTCTGACTAGGTGAGAAATCGTAATCAGGGTCGTGCATCAGGAGTGGGTGGCGACCTACGATGATGTCAACAAACATTGATTTTCCTCCACCGTTCGGACCTACGATAGCGATGTGTTCACCATCGCACGCCTCGAAGTTTACGGGGTCTGCCATACGCCATTCAGGCATACGGGTAACACCATTTTTAATGCTAATAATCTTTTGCATCTCTCTTATTTTTTTATTCTACTCTGATTCTTTGTTGCAAAGTCTTTCCAGCTGCTGTAGTGCTTGGCGTCGGTCTCCGGGCGGTTCATCTGCAGAAAGTGGCAGTAGGCTGCCCCCAGTGCATCGGTAGCGTCCATGAACTTCGGCATTTCGTCTTGCTGAATATGGAGCAGTCGCTGCAGCATTCCCGCCACCTGTTCCTTCGAAGCCTGTCCCTGTCCTGTAATGGCCATCTTGATTTTGAGCGGCGCATATTCGTGGATAGGAACGCTGTGATGAATGGCGGCTGCGATGGCTACTCCCTGCGCTCTGCCCAGCTTGAGCATCGACTGCACGTTCTTGCCGAAGAAGGGGGCTTCGATGGCCATCTCATCGGGCAGATAGCTGTCGATGATGCCGGTTACGCGGTCGAAGATCTTGCCCAGCCGGAGATAGGGATCGCTCTCCTTGCGCATGTCGATGACGCCCATCACCACCAGTTCGGCCTTGTTGCCGATGATGCGGATTACGCCATAGCCCATCACGTTGGTTCCGGGGTCAATGCCGAGAATGATCTTCTCTGTATTCGATTTCTTGATCATCGCTGATAAATCTCCTGACTTTTTAAAAATGCTGTTTTAACGGTCCATATATGGATTGTGAGCGAGCTCTTCGCCTATGCTGGTGTATTCGCCATGACCCGGGAGAACCTGGGTTTCGTCAGGCAACTGACCGAGATGGCGCAGACTGTTGATGATGCGGAACATGCTGCCTCCAGGGAAATCGGTTCTGCCGATAGAGTTGTGGAAGAGGGTGTCGCCGGTGAAGGCTACGTGCTCTGCCTCGCAATAGAAGGTGACGGAACCGCTGCTGTGGCCAGGAGTGGCGATGACCTGGAACTCGTGGTTGCCGAACTTGATGACCTCTTCATCTTCGAAGAATCTGCCAATAGGCGGAAACTGGTAATCGAGTTGCATCTGATAGAAGGTTTCTGCCTGCTTGGCGAGTCCCTTCATCAGGTTTTCATCTGCTGCCGATACTTCCGGTTTCAGTCCGAACTCCTGGTAGATGGTGTTGTTGCCGAAGTTATGGTCAAGATGGCCATGGGTTACGAGCAGGTGAACGGGCTTGAGCTGGTTCTCCTTGATATATTGTGTAATAGCCGTGCGCTCTTCCGGATAGAAGGCGCCGCAATCGATGATGACGCATTCCTTGGTCTCATCGCTCACCACGTAGCAGTTTTCCTGCAACATGTTTACTTGAAATCTTTCTATATGTAACATTTCTTACTTTGAACTTTATCATTACTCTTCACTTTTCACTCTTCTAAGCCGGAACGTAAACCAGTTGCTTGTCCTGGCTGAACCATTCTTCATCGAAGAAAGTGCTGAGCGGAGTGATTTCTGAAATCTTGAAGTATTGCTTCAGTTCTTCTTTCAGATTACCGCCCTTCAGACACAGAAGTCCGTTAGGCAGAGCGTTTTGCCCCTTCTGCTTAAAGTTTTTCTTGATAATCTTCATCAGGTCAGGAAGCTGCATTACCGCACGGCTTACCACGAAATCGTACTTGCCTTTTTCGTCCTCTCCGCGCAGGTGCTCTGCCTTGAGATTCTGCAGATTGATGGCCGTAGCCACCTCGTTGCAGACTCTTATTTTCTTGCCCGTTCCATCTATCAGTTTGAACTTGCATTCAGGGAAGAGGATGGCGAGCGGAATGCCCGGGAAACCTCCGCCGCAGCCGAAATCGAGAATCTCCGTGCCCGGACGGAAATGGATGGCTTTGGCTATAGCCAGAGAATGGAGCACGTGGTGCTCGTACAGATTATCGATGTCCTTGCGGCTGATGACATTGATTTTGCTGTTCCAGTCGCGGTATAATGCATCGAGTGCCTCGAACTGCTTTTTCTGCTCTTCCGTGAGGTTCGGGAAGTATTTCTCTATTATTTCTATCATATAATTATATGTATTCTTCTTTATTTCTACTGATTTTTCTGCAAAGGTAGTGTAAAAAATCGGAAAACACGTAATAAAAACATCAAAATCTGTCAGATTATGCTCGTATATTAAGTTTTTTGCGTAACTTTGCACCCGTTTTCAATATAATTTAAGCAAAAATAGATAAAAACAGACAAGGAAATATGATAAAAGCAGCACTCTTCGATCTGGATGGCGTGGTTTTCGACACAGAATCACAGTACTCCATCTTCTGGGGAATGATAGGCAGGGAGTATCATCCGGAAATGCCCGATTTCGAATATCGCATCAAAGGACAGACTCTGGTTCAGATTTACGACAAGTATTTCACCGATGAAGCCGTCTTCGCCCACATCGAAGGTTTTACAGGCGCAAAGGAGGAACAGGCTAAGATTACAGCCCGACTGGATGAGTTTGAAAAGACCATGCAGTATGAATATATTGCAGGGTTCGAAGATTTCATCAGCGACTTGAAGCAGCATGGCGTAAAATGCGCTGTGGTAACGAGCAGCAATATTCAGAAGATGCTGAATGTTTATGAACGTCACCCGGAATTCAAGGCTTATTTCGACCGCGTGCTGACCAGCGAGGATTTCGCCGAAAGCAAGCCTCATCCAGACTGCTATCTGAAAGGTGCAGCCTATTTCGGTGTGGAACCGGAAGACTGTGTAGGACTGGAAGACAGCTTCAACGGACTGAAGGCGGTGAGAGCCTCAGGAGCCTTTACCTTAGGTCTTGCCACAACGAACAGCAGAGAAGCCATCCAGCCGCTATCCGACTATGTGATAGATGATTACAGAGGTTTCAGTTTTGCTGACTTGCAGCGCATCGTGGAGAATGCGAAATAGATTCAACGCAGAACAATAAATAAATCAAAATAAAAAATGGGATATTTATCTACTGACAAGAAGAAAATTACCACCAAGACCTTCGCAGAAATGAAGAAGGCTGGCGAGAAAGTAACCATGCTGACAGCATACGACTTTACAACAGCCGGAATTATAGATGCTGCAGGAATTGACTCTATATTAATAGGTGATTCGGCCAGCAATGTGATGGCAGGAAATGCAGACACATTGCCGATTACCGTAGACCAGATGATTTATCACGCCCGCAGCGTGGCACGTGCCTGCCAGCATGCTTTCGTGGTTTGCGACATGCCTTTCGGCAGCTATCAGATCAGCAAGGAAGAGGCGCTGCGCAATGCTTGCCGCATGATGAAGGAAACGGGTGTAGACGCTCTGAAACTGGAAGGCGGCGTAGAAATCTGCGAAACCGTTAAGGCGCTGGTTAATGCCGGAATCCCGGTTCATGGCCATCTCGGACTTACCCCGCAGAGCGTTAATAAGTTTGGCGGTTATGGCATTCGTGCCAAGGAAGAGGCTGAGGCACAGAAACTTATCAGCGACGCCATTGCGCTGGACGACGCAGGCTGCTTTGCCATCGTGCTGGAGAAGGTTCCTGCTAAGCTCGCTGCTGAAGTAAGCAAGAAGGTGAAGGCTGTAACGATTGGAATAGGTGCTGGTAACGGCTGCGACGGACAGGTCCTGGTTTATGCTGATGCACTCGGAATGACACAGGGTTTCAAGCCTAAGTTCCTGCGCCACTTTGCTCAGGTAGGCGAGGAAATGACCAAGGGTGTGAAGGCTTATATTGATGCGGTGAAGACCGTAGATTATCCTAGCGCTGAAGAGAGTTACTAACATTAACTCTCTTTTTAGTGAAGTGTAAGAGAGTATAAATACGATAGATTCATAAAAGAGTTTAGAATAATGGATACACAAAACACACCAGTACATATCAAGCTGTGGCACAAGGACTTCTGGCGATTATGCTTTGCCAACCTCTTGCTGATGTCGAGTGTGTACATGCTCATTTTTGCCATTCCTTATATCCTGCTTCAGGAGAAGTATCAGATGTGGCAGATAGGGTGTGTGCTTCTTGCATACGGCTTTGGACTTTTCCTGTTTGGCGGCTTCTGCTCTTATCTGGTGCAGCGCTACCGTAGGAATATGGTCTGCCAACTTTCCATTTTAGGTGTAGTTGTTTGCCTTTCGGTTCTTTACTATCTGGATACGTTCTGGAACATTAGGTTTTCTTTTGAGATTCTCCTGGCGGTCCGTTTCCTGTTAGGAGCATTTCTGGGGCTGGCTCAGATGTCGCTTGCCAGTACGCTGGTTATTGATTCCTGCGAGTCGTTCCAGCGCACCGAGGCTAATTATATTACCTCCTGGTTTGCCCGCTTTTCGATAGCTGTAGGACCCTTGGTGGCATGTTTCGTTTACAACTATTTCGGTATGAACTATGTTTTCCCTACGGCTTCGTTGCTGGCTTTGGGAGCCTTCGTGCTGGTTTCTCGCGCCAAGTTTCCTTTTAAGGCACCTGCTGAAGGAATTAAGACTTTCAGCCTCGACCGCTTCTATCTGCCACAGGGAACTCCGCTGTTTGTCAATATCATCCTGATTACTTTTTCTGCGGGATTATACTTTTCTGTGCCTCATCCTACTGGCATCTTTCTGATGATTTTCGGAGGATTGGTCTTGGCGTTCCTGGCAGAAAAGTTTGTCTTTGCTGATGCAGATCTGAAAAGCCAGATAATAGTAGGTCTGGTACTGCTGGGAGCAGCTCAGCTGATTTCGTTCGCAAGTCAGGAGTTTGCCGTAGAAATCTTGGTTCCTGCCTTGTTGGGTTTCAGCTTGGGAATTATCGGAAGCCGTTTTCTGCTCTTCTATATCAAGCTTGCCAAACATTGCCAGCGCGGCACGAGCGTAAATTCGTTCTTCCTGGCTTGGGAATTGGGATTGAGCTTGGGACTCGGTCTCGGATTCCTGTTTCATAATATTCCGGCGAGAGTGCATTTTGACGTAGATCATCCTGTATATAATATGGTTGAATCAGGGATGTTGCACTATGCACTTCTTGCAACAATCGTATCGTTACTGGTGTACAATTTCTTGGTTCATCCATGGTACATGAAGCATAAAAACAGATAAAATATTTGAAATCTCGTTTGTTTCATAAAAGCTATTCTTTAAAAGAACCTAAAAATAGCTTTTATGAAACATTTTTAATATTATTTAGATAGCTTTTTTCGCTTTTGTGGCTTAATTTGAGTACTTTTGCGTTCAGTTTTGGAAATATATTGTTTGAATTAAGAAATTAAACGTAAAAATATAGAATTATGGCAGAAGCTATTGATATCCGCGAATTGAATATCCGGATAGAACAACAAAGTCAGTTTGTTACTAATCTGGTAATGGGCATGAATAAGGTTATCGTAGGTCAGAAACACCTTGTAGATTGCCTTCTTATCGGTCTTCTCTCTGATGGTCATATCCTGCTTGAGGGTGTGCCTGGACTGGCGAAGACACTTGCAATCAAGACATTGTCACAGCTTATCAGCTCCGACTATAGCCGCATTCAGTTTACTCCTGATCTGTTGCCTGCCGATGTGGTGGGAACTCAGATTTATTCACAGAAAGATGAGGCTTTCCATGTAAAGCGCGGTCCAGTCTTCGCCAATTTCGTTTTGGCAGATGAGATTAACCGTGCCCCAGCCAAGGTGCAGAGTGCGCTGCTCGAGGCAATGCAGGAACATCAGGTTACCATTGGCGATGAAACCTTCAAACTGCCTAGTCCGTTTCTGGTAATGGCTACACAGAACCCTATCGAGCAGGAAGGAACCTATCAGTTGCCTGAAGCACAGGTAGACCGTTTCCTGCTGAAGGTAATCATCGATTATCCTACACTGGAAGAGGAGAAGCTCATCATCCGCGAGAATATCCAGGGCGGACTTTCTGAGGTTACTCCTGTAACATCAGCTGAGGAGATTCTGAAGGCTCGCAAGATTGTAAACGAGGTTTATCTCGATGAGAAGATTGAGCAGTATATTGCCGATATCGTCTTTGCTTCACGTTATCCTGAGCGCTACGGACTGGGCGAACTGAAAGATATGATTACCTTCGGCGGCAGTCCTCGTGCCAGCATCTCTCTTGCCAAGGCAGCCAGAGCCTATGCGTTTATCAAGCATCGCGGCTATGTGATTCCTGAAGATGTAAGAGCTGTGGCTCATGACGTAATGCGCCATCGTATCGGCCTTTCTTACGAGGCTGAGGCAAGCAATGTGACAAGTGAGGAAATCGTAAGCCGCATCATTAATAAGGTGGAAGTGCCTTGATCGTTAACAGTTTATAGTTAACAGTTAATAGTTTATAGTTAATAGTTTAGGATTTTGGATACACAAGATATCTTAAAAAAGGTTCGGAAGATAGAAATCAAGACTCGCGGACTGAGTCAGAACATCTTCGCTGGTCAGTATCATTCTGCCTTCAAGGGTAGGGGAATGGCCTTTGCCGAGGTGCGCGAATATCAGTATGGCGATGATGTGAGAGACATCGACTGGAACGTGACCGCCCGCTTTCATAAGCCTTACGTCAAGGTGTTTGAAGAGGAAAGGGAACTTACGGTGATGCTGCTCGTAGACGTCAGCGGGTCGCTCGATTTCGGTACGATGAAGCAGATGAAGCGCGATCTGGCTACTGAGATTGCTGCCACACTCGCCTTCAGTGCCATTCAGAACAATGACAAGATAGGTGTCATCTTCTTCTCTGACCGTATCGAGAAGTACATTCCGCCTAAGAAAGGAAGAAAGCATATTCTCTATATCATCAGGGAAATGCTCAACTTCCAGCCGCAAAGCCAGCGTACCGACATCGGCTGCGCCCTGGAATATTTCACCCGCGTGATGAAACGCCACTGCACAGCTTTCGTAATCAGCGACTTCTACGATCATAAGGATTTCCAGCATCAGCTGCAGATTGCCAACCAGAAACATGATGTAGTAGCCATCCAGGTTTACGACCCACGTGCCAAGGTGCTGCCTGATGTAGGACTGCTTAAGGTGATGGATGCAGAAACCGGACACGAAATGTATATTGATACAAGTTCGAAGAAACTGCGAATGGCTCATACCCAGCAATGGCTGATGCAGCAGGAGAATCTGAAAACCGACTTTGCCAAAAGCAAGGTCGACTGGACTTCGATTGCCACTAACGAGGACTTCTCGAAGGCGCTCCTGATGCTTTTCAAGCAGAGGGGCTGATAAACCGAAAGCTCAAAGTAAAGAAACTATGTTTAAAGTAAAGAATATCATATTGTCGCTCGCTCTCCTGGGGTGCTCAGGCTTAGCTCAAGCCCAGCAGGTAGAGCAACGCATCGACTCGCTCCAGATACTGATAGGACAGCAGACCGTGCTGCATCTGAAGGCTTCGGTAAAGCAGGGCGATAAGGTGCAACTGCCATCTTTCAAGCCGCAGCAGCAAATTACGCCGGGAGTGGAAGTGGTAGAGCAGAGTAAGGGCGACACTTCGCACATAGGCGACGACCGAATGGTGGTGAGTCGCGACTATACGCTGACTTCATTTGATGAAAAGGTGTACGTGATTCCTGCGCTCAATGTGAAGGTAAACGGCAAGAACTGTCATGGCAACCAGCTTGCGCTGAAGGTGCTCACCGTGCCTGTAGATACGGTTCATCCCAACCAGTTCTATCCGCCCAAGGATGTTCAGGATAATCCTTTTTCCTGGAGCGAATGGAGCGCGCTGTTCTGGTTGAGCCTATTGCTGTTAATCCTCTGTGGTGCATGGCTTTATCTGCGCAACAGACTGAAGAACAATAAGCCAATCATCACCCATATCCGCATCGTAAAACGTGTTCCGGCTCATGAAAAGGCGCTGAATCAAATCAACGTCATCAAGCAGCAGCACGTTGAGAATCAGGAAACACAGAAGGCTTACTACACCCAGCTTACCAATACGCTGAGAGAATATATCGTGAGCCGTTTCGGATTCAATGCCATGGAGATGACCAGTGCCGAAATCATCGAACGTTTGCGCGAAGCAGGCGACCAGAAGATGATAGATGAACTGAAGGAACTCTTCCAAACTGCCGATCTCGTGAAGTTTGCCAAATATGAAACTCTGGTGAATGAGAACGACGCAAACCTGGTGAATGCCATCAACTTCATCGACCAGACCAAGACAGATGAGAAACCTACAGAAGAAAAGGTGGTTCCGCAGCTGACCAACGAAGAGCAGAAGACGCAATCTCAGCGCCGCCTCATCAAGTCGCTCCTCTGGATAGGAGCCATCGTAGGTCTGGCTCTGTTGGGTTACATCATTTATCAGTCAGCCATGCTGCTGATGTAAGGCAGGGTGTACTTATGAAACGTTTCGCCGGGCAAAGCGGTTTATTCCGAAACTCTTTGCCTGGCTATAAATAGAAAAATAAAGAAATGGAATTTGCAAGTAAAGGCTATTTTCTGTTGCTCCTGTTGCTGATACCTTATATATTATGGTATTTCCTCTACAGGAAGAAGAATGCGCCAACCATGCGCATGAGCGACACGAAAAAGTATCAATATGCTCCGAAGAGCCTGCGTGTGCGTCTCATCCATCTGCCAATGGTGCTGAGATGCATCTGCTTTGTGCTCATCGTCTGTGCGATGGCTCGTCCGCAGACGCATACGGCTTGGGACAACAAGACGGTAGAAGGCATTGACATTATGTTGGCGATGGACGTTTCCACCTCTATGCTTGCCGAAGATTTGAGACCAAACCGTATGGAAGCGGCTAAGGATGTGGCTACAGAATTCATCTCAGGAAGACCGAACGACAACATCGGTCTGACTATCTTTGCCGGTGAAGCTTTCACCCAGTGCCCGATGACAACCGATCATGCCAGTCTGTTGCGCCTCTTGCAGGCAACCCGTACGGATATTGCCGCCCGGGGACTGATTGACGATGGTACTGCAGTGGGAATGGGATTGGCCAATGCCGTGAGCCGCCTGAAGGATTCAAAGTCAAAATCGAAGGTTGTGATTCTTCTTACCGACGGCAGTAACAACATGGGTGAAATCTCGCCAATGACCGCAGCAGAGATTGCCAAAAGCTACGGAATACGTGTTTACACCATCGGTGTAGGAACCAACAAGGTGGCTCCTTATCCAATGCCTGTGGCAGGAGGAGTACAGTACGTCAATATTCCGGTAGAGATAGATACGAAGACGCTGAGCGACATTGCGCAGACAACCGATGGTAATTTCTATCGCGCTACGAACAATAACGAGCTGAAGAAGATTTACAAGGACATTGATAAACTGGAGAAAACCAAGTTTAATGTCAAGCATTTCGCTAAGCGCTATGAAGCTTATCAGCCATTCGCCTTGGCAGCTCTCCTGGTATTGCTGGTAGAAATCCTGCTCCGCATCACCTGGTTCAGAAGAATTCCGTAATCCGGAAACTGAAATATTTTGCTGATTATCGGAGATATTCCGCTATCTTTCGGAGATATTTTACCAGTTATCGGAGATATTTTACTGATTATCGGATAATCGAATAGAAGATATAATTAGAATAGAAAATGTTAAGATTTGAAGATCCTATATTTCTCTGGCTGTTGTGGATTATACCAGTACTGATTCTGATCAGGCTGATAGGATGGAGAAGAAGAAAGGCTAAACTGAAGAAACTCGGCGATCCGGAGCTTCTGAAACAGCTCATGCCCAACATCTCTAAATATCGCCCTACAGTTAAGTTTGTGCTGATGCTTGCAGCCTTGGCGCTTCTCATCGTGATGGTAGCTCGCCCGCAGATGGGCAGCAAGATTTCTCACGATAAGCGACATGGTATTGAAACCATCATCTGCCTCGATATTTCAAATTCCATGCTCTGTCAGGATGTGGTTCCATCCCGTTTGGACAAGAGTAAGATGCTTATCGAAAATCTGGTCGACAACTTTAACAACGACAAGATTGGACTCATCGTCTTTGCAGGCGATGCGTTCGTGCAGTTGCCAATCACGACCGATTATGTTTCGGCAAAGATGTTTCTCCAGAACATAACCCCTGGTCTTATCCAGACACAGGGAACCAATATCGGAGCTGCCATCGATTTGGCTTCCAAGAGTTTCACCCAGCAGGAGAATGTGGGCAGAGCCATCATCGTTATTACCGATGGCGAAAACCATGAGCCTGGCGCACAGGAGGCAGCGGCTGCTGCCAACAAGAAAGGAATCAATGTCTTTATTCTGGGCATAGGTAACACCAAGGGAGCACCAATCCCTATGGGCGACGGCTCTTATCTGAAGGACAATGCGGGCAACACCGTAATGACCGCCCTGAATGAGCAGATGTGCAAGGAACTTGCCCAGGCAGGCAAGGGTCAGTATATTCATGTAGATAATACCAGCGATGCGGAAAGAGCATTGAATGATGATATTGCCAAATTGCAGAAAGGCGATGTGACGAGTGTGGTTTACAGCGCCTATGATGAACAGTTCCAGGCTGTAGGTATTCTCGTCATCCTGTTGCTTATCATCGAAATCTGTCTGCTGGAGGTAAAGAATCCTCTGCTCAGAAACATCAAGTTTTTTAAGAAAGACATCAGGAAGCCTTTCTGATAAACGTTTATACATTATTATATAATAAGAATGAGATATTTAAGATATATATTGGTTTTTGCCCTGATGGTGCTGGGCTTGGCGAAGGTGGGAGCACAGAACGACCGCAACTTCATCCGCCAGGGAAACCGCGCCTATCATAAACAGAAGTGGGCTGCAGCCGAAACGCAATATCGCAAGGCTATCTCCAAGAACCAGAAGAATGCGCAGGCTGTCTATAATCTGGGTTGCGCCCTGATGATGCAGCAGAAGGATTCGATGGCAATGATACAGTTTGAGAATGCTTCGAAACTGGAAACGAACAAGATGCGACGCGCCAGAAGTTACCACAATATGGGTGTGGTCATGCAGCAGCATCAGCAATATGCGCAGGCCATAGGATGTTATGAGAACGCCCTGCGCTGCAATCCGCAGGACAATGCAACCCGATATAATCTTGCCCTCTGCAAGAAACTGCTCAAAAACCAGAAGCAGAACAAGCAAAACGATAAGAATAAGAACAAAAAGGATAAAAACAAGGACAAGAACAAAGACAATCAGAACAAAGAACAGAATAAGAACAAAGAACAGAATAAAGGCAAGAACAAGAACGACAAAAACAAGAACAATCAGCAGAATCAGAACAATCAGGACAAGATGAGCAAAGATAATGCTGAACAACTCTTGAACGCTGCCATCCAGCAGGAGAAGGATACGAAGCGCAAGATGCAGAAAGCGATGAGTCAGCCTCGCAGAAAGCAATATGAGAAAAACTGGTAAAAAGTAAAATAATACAACGAGCATAATAAATTTGAACATGAAACATATAGGTTGGTTTATTATTATATGGGCAATGCTTCTGGGCTTCAGTTTGCAGCTGAAAGCCCAGCGTATCAGTGTGTCGGCACCAACACACGTGGCGGCGGGCGAAAACTTCCGTGTGGCCTATACCATCAATACACGTGATGTAGAGGAATTCCGTCTGGGCGGAGTAGGAGAAGGACTTGAGGTAATCGCAGGTCCTTACACCTCATCGCAGTCCAGTTATCAGATGATCAATGGCCATACTTCCTCTTCATCGTCGGTAACCATTACCTATACGCTCTACGCAGCTAAGAACGGAACCTTTGGCATTGGTGCCTCTCATGCCATCGTAAATGGTAAAAAACTCTCTTCCCATCCGGTTAAGATTACGGTTTCTGGCCATGCTGCACGCAACAACGGTGCACCTTCCATGCACGGACAGAATGATTATAATGAACCACGTATGCGAACTGCCGGATCAAGAATATCAGGCCGCGACCTCTTCATCAAGGTTACAGCCAACAAGCGACGCGTTCACGAACAGGAACCGGTGCTCCTTACTTATAAGGTTTACACGCAGGTAGACCTTACCCAGCTGGAAGGCAAGATGCCTGACCTGAAGGGATTCCACAACCAGGAAGTTCCGCTGCCTCAGCAGAAGACCTTCCATACAGAAACCGTAAACGGCCGACCTTACCGATGCGTTACATGGAGCCAGTATGTCATGTATCCGCAGATGACGGGAAACCTCACCATTCCAGCCATTACCTTCAAGGGAATCGTAGTTCAGCAGAACAGAAACGTTGACCCGATGGAAGCTTTCTTCAATGGCGGCTCCGGCTATGTTGAAGTAAAGAAAGATATTATAGCTCCTAGTGTGAAAATTCAGGTTGATCCATTGCCTCAGCGCCCAGCCAACTTCTCGGGCGGTGTAGGTAAATTCAACATTACTGCTTCCATTGACAAAAAGGAAGTGAAAGCTGGCGAACCTATCACCATTCGTGTAGTGGTAGGAGGAATCGGAAACCTGAAGCTGCTCAAGCAGCCTGTCATTACCTTCCCTAAGGATTTTGACAAGTACGATGCGAAGGTGACAGACAAGACCCGCCTTACAGCCAATGGCGTAGAAGGCAATATGATTTATGACTTCCTGGCTGTACCTCGTAATCAGGGAAATTATACCATTCCTGCGGTAGAATTCACCTATTATGATACTTCGGCTAACAAGTACAAGACAATCAAGACCCAGCCGTTTACGCTGAACGTAGAGAAGGGCGATGGAACTTCAGACAATGAAACATCAGATTTCAGCAACAAGGATAAGGACATTCACGCGCTGAAACTGGGCAAGTCTAAGCTCCATGATATTGACGATATGTTCTACGGAAGCTTCGGCTACTGGACCAGTCTGCTGGTTCCATTGGCAGCCTTCTTTGCCCTGCTCATAGTCTTCCGCCGCCGTGCTCTCGAGAATGCCGACCTTGTAAAGGTCCGTTCCAACAAGGCAAACAAGATAGCAACCAAGCGCCTGAAGAAGGCTCATCTGCTGATGCTCGGTGGCAAGCAGGAAGAATTCTACGATGAAGTGCTCCGTGCTTTGTGGGGCTATGTAAGCTACAAGCTCAACATGCCTGCCGAAAAGCTCTCACGTGAAAACATCCAGGCTATGCTCGAAAAACATTGCGTTGAGGAGAGAACTATCGAGAAGTTTACAACTGCGCTCGATGAATGTGAGTTTGAACGCTATGCGCCGGGCGACCCTGCCGGCAATATGAACCGTACATTCGAATCAGCAATGACTGCTATTATGGATATAGAAAATGCTATCAATGCAACGCGTAAGCAGCGCAAGAAGAGTGCAACCGGATATTCGTTCGTCATAATGATCATGGTGATGTTGGGCTGCTCTGTTTCTGCAGGCGCTGTAACCAAGAACAATGCTGATACGGAATATCAGAAAGGTAACTATCAGCAGGCCATACGCGACTATGAGGAAATATTGAACAATTATGGTGTTTCTGCCGAAGTTTACTATAACTTGGGCAATGCTTATTACCGTACAGACAATATTACCAAGGCTGTGCTCAATTATGAGCGTGCCCATCTGCTCTCGCCAGGCGATGAAGACATCAGCTTCAACCTTCAGTTTGCACGTAGCAAAACCATCGATAAGATTACTCCGGAAAGCGAGATGTTCTTCGTAACCTGGTGGAAGGCGCTGGTTAACTTTACGAGTGTTGACTGTTGGGCTAAGACAGGCATCATTGCCATCATCATGGCGCTGGTTCTGGTCTTGGTTTATCTCTTCGGTCCGCATATCGTGTTGCGCAAGATTGGTTTCTTCGGTGGAATCTTCTTCGTGGCAGTCTTCCTGCTGAGCAATCTCTTTGCTTACCAGCAGCGGCAGATGCTCATTAACCGTACGGGAGCCATCATCATCGCTCCTTCGGTCAATGTGAAGAAGACTCCAGCCAAGACGAGTGCTGACCTCTTCCTGCTGCATGAAGGAACCCGCGTTGATATTACCGATAAGGCGATGAAAGGCTGGCGTGGAATCAAGGTTGGAGACGGCAGAGAAGGCTGGATTGAAACCAAGGCAATTGAGGAAATCTGATTAAGATAAAATCTGATTAAAATAAAGAGAATGGATTTTAGTAGGATACAAGATTTTGACATGCAGCTGTTGCATGTGTTTAACGGCAGCGAGAATGTCTGGCTCGATCAGATGGCGATGGCGCTTACATCGGGCTGGACATGGATTCCGCTTTATGTCGTCCTCTTCGTTGTTGTGATAAGAAACAACGAGATGATGGGGCAGATTGCTCTCGTGGTTGGAGGAGCGTTGCTCTGTATCTTTCTGGCTGATGGACTGGTGGATGGAATCATCAAACCGCTGGCTGAAAGATGCAGACCTTCCAGCGACCCGATGTTCAAGTATACGGTTCAGGTGGTTGACAATATGCGCCTCAAGAGTTTCAGCTTCTGTTCGGCTCATGCAGCCAATACGCTTTCGTTAGCTATCTTCTTCTCATTGCTTATCCGCAGCAAACTGGTTACGTGGACCCTGTTATTATGGTCGCTCGTTAACTGTTGGACCCGTCTTTACCTGGGTGTTCATTATCCGGTCGACATTCTTTGCGGTCTGGCTATCGGAGCAGTGGTGGGTGTTGTTGTTTATCTTATCTACATCAGGATGTATTACCGCATCTCCCCAAAAATTAAGTATATTTCCAACCAGTATACGAGTACGGGTTACGACTATGATGATGTAGATAAAATCATGACCGTAGTGATATTTACCCTTATCATGGTTGTGCTTTATGCCACCTGCCAGATGGCAAATCTTTAGTACAAGCATAAAAGTTTAAAATAGAAAGTTCAAAGTAAAAATAAATAATGGATACAAAACACATTAAGATTAGTGATTATAACTATGATTTACCGGATGAGCGCATCGCAAAATTCCCTATCGCGCAGCGCGACCACAGCAAACTGCTGGTTTATAAGCACAGCGAGGTAAGCGATGATGTTTTCCATCATCTTCCCACATATCTCCCTCAAGGAGCCTTGATGATATTCAACAATACCAAGGTGATACAAGCGCGTCTGCATTTCCGCAAGGAAACAGGTGCGCTTATTGAGGTTTTCTTGATGGAGCCTGCAGAACCTACTGATTATGAACTCATGTTCCAGACCACCGGACATTGTTCATGGCTCTGCATGATCGGTAATCTGAAGAAATGGAAAGAGGGAAGCCTGAAGCGTGATTTCGAAATCAAGGGCCACAAGCTTACGCTCAGCGCCACTATGCGACGCGGAGATGCTCTCGGTTCTGAAGCGCAGGAAATGGTTGCCAAAGGCGGAGGAACCAACTATTGGGTTGATTTTGATTGGGACAACGACAAGGTGTCTTTCGCTGAGATTCTCGAAGCAGTAGGTGAGTTGCCTATTCCTCCATATCTCAACCGCAAGACAGAGGAGAGCGACAAGACCACCTATCAGACGGTTTATTCTAAAATCAAGGGAAGTGTGGCTGCTCCAACTGCCGGACTTCACTTTACCGATGCGGTTCTCAAGGATCTTGATGCGCATGGAATCGACCGCGAAGAAGTAACCCTGCATGTAGGAGCCGGCACATTCAAACCGGTGAAGAGCCTTGAAATCGAAGGCCATCAGATGCATACGGAATACATTGTTGTTCATCGCCGCAGTTTGGAAAAACTCATCAAGCACGAGTGCCGGGTCATTGCCGTAGGAACCACCAGCGTCCGTACCATCGAGAGTCTCTATTACATGGGCGTTCATCTGCTGAAGCATCCTGAGGCAAATGAAGAAGATCTGCACGTAAAACAGTGGGATCCTTACGAGCTTTCTGAAGATGGCAATCTGGTAGATGGAATCACTCCGATGCAGGCTATCCAGGCAATCATCGATTATCTGGACCGCAACGGCTTGGAGGCTCTCCATTCCAGCACGCAGATTATCATTGCTCCTGGCTATCAGTATAAGATTGTGAAGATGCTGGTCACCAATTTCCATCAGCCTCAGAGTACGCTCCTGCTCCTGGTGAGTGCTTTCCTCAAGGGCGACTGGAAGAAGGTTTACGATTATGCTCTTTCGCATGATTTCCGTTTCCTGAGCTATGGAGATTCATCCCTGCTCATTCCGTAAAAGGAGTTAGGTAAACTATAAATTATTAATTGTAAATTATAAATTAAAAATAGATGATTTCAGTAGAAGGACTGAAAGTAGAGTTTGGCGTTAAGCCTCTCTTTCATGATGTAAGTTTCGTCATCAACGACCGCGACCGCATTGCCCTGGTGGGTAAGAATGGTGCCGGAAAATCTACGATGCTCAAGATTCTCTGCGGTTTGCAGAAACCTACTGACGGCGTTGTGGCTATTCCTAACGAAACCACTATCGGCTATCTGCCACAGGTGATGAAACTGCAGGACGATACGACCGTGAAGGAGGAAACCCGCAAGGCTTTCGCCCATAATACCGAAATGAAGGCGCGTCTGGACAAGATGCAGCAGGAAATGGCCGACCGCACCGACTATGAGAGCGAAAGCTATGCTCAGCTCGTAGAGAAGTTTACCCTGGAACATGAACGCTACATGATGATGGGGGGCGAAAACTATGAGGCTGAGATAGAGCGTACCTTGAGCGGTCTTGGCTTTACGCGCGATGATTTTGAGCGCCCAACCAAGGAGTTTTCCGGCGGTTGGCGAATGCGTATCGAACTTGCCAAGATTCTGTTGCAGAAGCCTGATGTCCTGCTCCTCGATGAGCCTACCAACCACCTTGATATTGAAAGTATCCAGTGGTTGGAGCAGTTCCTGGCGCAGAGTGCCAAGGCTGTGGTTCTGGTGAGCCACGACCGTGCTTTCATCAACAATGTAACTAACCGTACCCTCGAAATTACTTGCGGAAGGGTAGAAGACTATAAGGTGAAATACGATGAGTATGTGGTGTTGCGTGCTGAACGCCGCGAGCAGCAGCTCCGTGCTTACGAAAACCAGCAGAAGGAAATTGCCGACATCAAGGATTTCATCGAGCGGTTCCGCTACAAGCCTACCAAGGCGGTTCAGGTGCAGAGCAGAATCAAGCAGCTCGAGAAAATCGTGCCTATCGAGGTAGATGAGGTTGACAACAAGCAGATGCACCTCAAATTCCCTCCTTGTCTCAGAAGTGGCGATTATCCTATCATCTGCGATGAGGTGCGCAAGGATTACGGCGCCCACACCGTCTTCGACCATGTTACCTTTACCATCAAGCGTGGCGAGAAGGTGGCTTTCGTGGGTAAGAACGGCGAGGGTAAATCTACCCTGGTAAAATGTATCATGGGTGAGATTCCTTTCACCGGAACTCTCAAGATTGGTCATAATGTGCAGATTGGTTATTTCGCCCAGAATCAGGCGCAGCTCTTGGATGAGAATCTAACTATCTTCCAGACAATCGACAATGTGGCAACAGGCGAAATGCGTCTGAAGGTGAACGATCTCCTGGGCGCCTTCATGTTTGGCGGCGAGACTTCAGAGAAGTTTGTCAAGGTTCTGAGTGGAGGAGAACGCAGCCGACTGGCTATGATCAAGCTCCTGCTCGAACCGGTAAATCTCCTCATTCTCGATGAGCCTACCAATCACCTCGACATGCAGTCGAAGGATGTGCTGAAAGAAGCCATCAAGGCTTTCGATGGAACAGCCATCATCGTGAGCCACGACCGTGAATTCCTCGATGGTCTGGTAGATAAGGTCTATGAGTTTGGCGGCGGCAAGGTTCGTGAGCATCTCGGTGGTATTTACGATTATCTCCGTGCCCATAATGCCGAGAATATTAATCAGGCTCTTGCCAACCAGAGTATGGCTTCTGCCGGTTCGCCTTCTGCCAATACTTCCGGTTCTTCTGTCGCATCAGGTTCTACAGCCGACAGTCTTGCCTCTGCCACATCCGGCAAGCAGAGCTACGCTGAACATAAGGAACAGCAGAAGAAGATCCGTAAGGCTGAGAAAGCCGTGAAGGAATGCGAGGCGAAGATAGAGAAGCTGGAAGCGAGAAAGAAGGAGATTGATGAACTTCTGATGAAACCGGAAAATGCAACCAACATGGAACTCGTGACCGAATACACCGAACTCATGAAGAGCCTCGATGAGGAGAACGAGCGCTGGATGCTCCTTTCGGAAGAACTGGAAGAAGTTTCGAAATAATAGTAACATTAATATAAAATAAAGAGAAGAAAATGAAAATGAAAATGATCTTACCGATGATGCTGATTGCAGCTTTGCCATTAGGCGCTGATGCTCAGAATAAATCGGGTCTTGTCATGAGCAATCTCGACCAGACAGTGAAGCCAGCAGACAGTTTCTATCAGTTTGCTACAGGTGGATGGCAGAAGAACAATCCTCTTCCTGCCGCTTACAGCCGTTATGGCAGTTTTGACCAGCTGGCTGAGAACAACAACAAGCGCATCAACACCATTCTTTCTGAACTCCAGAAGAAGACTTACAAGGCTGGAACCATTGAGCAGAAATTGTCTGATTTCTACAAACTCTCTATGGATGTTGACAGCCGCAACAAGGCTGGAATCGCTCCAGTAAAGCCTCTGATGGATGAGATAGAAGCTGCCAAGACCAAGGACGAGCTTCAGAAGCTTCAGGTTAAGTATGCATGGATGGGGCTCGGCTTGAGCTATGGCGCAGGTTTCGCTGCCGATGAGAAGAACGTAACCATGAACATCTACAACCTGATGCAGGGCGGTCTTACTCTCGGTGCCAAGGATTATTACCTCAACAACGATGCTGCAACCGTAGCTATCCGTGAGGCTTATAAGTCTTACCTCAGCAAGATGTTCCAGCTCTATGGTTTCTCTGCTGATGAAGCTGCCAAGAAGGCTTCTGCCATATTCCTTCACGAAACAACGCTCGCTACTTTCTCTAAGAGCCGTACCGAACTTCGTGATCCTCAGGCCAACTACAACAAGATGACCTTGGCAGAATTCAAGGAGAATTATCCTAACATTCCTCTCGAGGCACTTGCCAACGCGGAGGGGATCAAGAGCGAATATCTCAAGGAGATGATCGTAGGTCAGCCTGCTTTCTTTGCCGGTTATGACAAGGTGGCAGCTGCAGAATGTGCAGGCACATTGAAGGCTTTGATGGAGTGGGACATCATCTGTAGTTCTGCTTCTTACCTCAGCGATGAGATTCGCGAAGCCCGTTTCGAATTCTTCGGTAAGATTATGAGTGGCCGTAAGGAGGATTATCCTCTTTGGAAGCGTGCTACTGTTCAGGTTGAGGCTCAGTTGGGCGAGGCGCTCGGTAGCATCTACTGTAAGCGCTATTTCCCAGAAAGCTCTAAGAAGATGATGGAGACACTCGTGAAGAATCTTCAGATCAGCCTCGGTCAGCGTATCGATGCTCAGACCTGGATGAGCGATGCTACAAAGAAAGCTGCCCACAACAAACTCGACAAGTTCTATGTAAAGATTGGTTATCCTAACAAGTGGACTGATTTCAGCAAGCTCAGCATCGACCCATCTAAGAGCTATTATGAGAACGTAATGGCTTGCCGCAAGTTTGCCAACGATAAGGAGATTGCAGAGAAGGCAGGAAAGCCAGTAGATAGGGATGAGTGGTTCATGACTCCTCAGACCGTGAACGCTTACTACAATCCTACTACCAATGAGATCTGCTTCCCAGCTGGTATTCTCCAGTATCCTTTCTTCGATCCTAAGGCTGATGCTGCATTCAACTATGGTGCTATCGGCGTAGTAATCGGTCATGAGATGACTCACGGATTCGATGATCAGGGTCGTCAGTATGATGCTAGCGGTAATCTGAAGGACTGGTGGACAGCTGAAGATGCAGAAGGTTTCAACAAGCGTGCTGATATGTATGCTGATTTCTTCAGTAACATCAAGGTGTTGCCTGATCTGAATGCCAACGGCCGTTTCACCCTCGGCGAGAACCTTGCCGACCATGGTGGTTTGATGGTTTCATACAATGCCTTCAAGAATGCTACTGCTAAGAAGCCATTGAAGAACAAGGATGGTTTCACTCCTGACCAGCGTTTCTTCCTCGCCTATGCAGGTGTTTGGGGACAGAACATTACTGATAAGGAAATCCGCAACCGCGTAAAGAATGATCCTCATTCTCTCGGCAAGTGGCGTGTTGATGGTGCGCTTCCTCACATCGATGCATGGTATGAGGCATTTGGTGTAAAGCAGGGCGACAAGCTGTTCATTCCTAAGAACCAGCGCCTGGAGCTTTGGTAATTCCGGAAGGAAGTTTTTCCGAATAGAATTTTTCGGGAATGGTTTTTCCGAATAGATAGAAAAAAATAAAGTCCTGATGTTTCGTTTGTTTGAAACATCAGGACTTTTTGTTTTATGCTTGAAATATTTTTTGATAAGAAAACAATAGAATAGGGGTTATTGCTTCTTCTCCAGTTCCTGAAGATTTTCCATCTTCTTCGATTCCAGGAATTCGTAAATGCCGCAGAGATGTTCGCGGACGCGACCATGACCGAACTCATAAACCTTGCTGACAAGACCATCGAGGAAATCACGGTCGTGACTAACCACGATAAGCGTTCCGTCGAAATCGAGCAAGGCCTGTTTCAGCACATCCTTGGTCTTCAGGTCGAGGTGGTTGGTAGGCTCATCGAGAATCAGCAGATTCACCGGCTCCAGCAGCAGTTTGAGAATGGCAAGGCGGGTGCGCTCACCTCCCGACAATACTTTCACCTTCTTGGTAGAATCCTCTCCGCCAAACATGAATGCTCCGAGCAAATCGCGTATCTTGTTGCGGATTTCACCTTTGGCAACATCATCAATGGTCTGGAATACGGTAAGTTCGCCATCGAGCAGAGAAGCCTGGTTCTGGGCGAAATAACCTATCTGCACATTATGTCCCAATTCCAACTTTCCTTCGTTCTGAAGCTGACCCATGATACATTTCACAAGCGTTGACTTACCCTCTCCGTTTCTTCCCACGAAGGCAATCTTGTCGCCTCTTTCTACGGTAAGATTCACGCCGCTGAAAATCTTCTTGCCATCAAACGACATCGCCACATCGCTCATCTGAACCGGATAAGCACCGCTTCGTGGGCTCGGCGGGAACTTGAGTCGGAGGCGGCTTGTATCTTCTTCATCCACTTCGATAAGTTCCAGTTTCTCTAGCATCTTCACGCGGCTCTGCACCTGGAAGGTTTTAGAATAAGTGCCTTTGAAGCGTTCTATAAAATCCTTGGTTTCAGCAATCATCTTCTGCTGTTCCTCATATTTCTTCATCTGCTGTTCGCGTCGTTCCTTGCGCAGTTCCAGATATTGGCTGTAAGTGGCTTTGTAGTCGTAGATGCGACCCATGGTTACTTCGATGGTTCTTGTCGTAATGTCGTCAACGAATTTTCGGTCGTGGCTGATGACAACTACTGCTTTCGAACTGTTGATGATGAAGTCTTCGAGCCAGCCAATAGATTCAATGTCGAGATGATTGGTTGGCTCATCGAGCAGCAGTACGTCTGGCGATTTCAAGAGCAGTTTTGCCAGCTCAATCCTCATTCTCCATCCTCCCGAAAACTCGCTTGTAGGGCGGTTGAAATCAGAGCGATCGAAACCGAGACCGAGCAGCGTCTTCTCTACATCTTCCTCGAAATGAGTCATGTCGATGGCGTAGAATTTCTCTGAGAGAGAGGATACTTTCTCAATGAGCTGCATATAATCATCGCTGTCGTAATCGGTACGGGTGGTGAGCTCGTTGTTGATGTGGTCAATCTCAGCCTGCATTTCGTGCAGATGGGCAAACGCCTGACAGGTTTCCTCGAATACGGTTCTGCCGTCTTCGGTCATCAGATGCTGAGGCAGATAGGCGATGACGCAATCCTTGGGAGCGGAAACGGTGCCACGAGTAGCATTTCTCACACCGGCGATAATCTTGAGCAATGTGCTCTTTCCTGCGCCATTCTTTCCCATCAGGGCTATACGGTCCTTCTCGTTGATCTGGAAGGAAATGTCTTTGAATAGGGTGGTGCCGCCAAATTCTACGGTCAATCCATCAACTGTAATCATATTATTTTCTTCTTGTTCAAATTTTTGTTTCTTTAAGCAACTCCCCAGAATGCCCCGTTCCTGCCGTTTTCGGGGTCTTCATTGATGACCAGCGCTTGCCATCATTTATGACCCGTGTTGGTCTTAAGAGAAGACCTGAGCAAGGCACAAAAGGCTGTTCTTTCGATTGCCGGTGCAAAGATACAACATTTTTGGGCAGAATGCAAGCTTTTACCCTGACTTTCTTTCGGAGAAGTAGTGTAAGTGATTGATTGATACTGATTTCTATTGGTTTTCTAGCTGAACTTTATTGCAGAACAATCTGATGGTGAGGTGTAAGGATAAAAAGCCAGCGTGTCATTAAGGGTCAGTGTCATTAAGGGTCATTTAGAAAAATGAAAGTGTCATTTTGAGCTATAGTATATATAAATATTTATTTATATATATACTATAGGGGATTTTTCTCCCCCGAAAATGAAAATGACCCTTAATGACCTTGACCCTTAATGACACGCTAGATGAACTTGTGAATTTTACCTGATATAGGTTGTCTGTATTTCAGAATGTATTGGCTATTAGCATGTTATGTGCATTTTGTTGTATTTCTACTCTAACGTTCTGTGTATAATAATTATCTACATATTAAGTCACTTAAGTTAGCTTTTATACTGTTCAATTCTGCATTTTTATCCTTGTTTTATGTTGCTTTTGTTAAAAATATATCATCTCAGAGGCTGTTTTTATGTCCGAGGAGGGGCATTTTTCACCCTTAGTAGAGGGGGGAAAACACCTTTCTAACCCTCTTATTTTGCATTTTTTTCTTCGAAATTTCACTAAAAAGCACTGATTTTTGCCTTTTGGGGTTTCTGTTTTGGGTGGGTAAGGATTATTTACATTGCTCAGTCTGATTTCGCTTCTAGCTTCGTTTCTTTTAGCGGATTAAAAATCCATAATGGTTCGATCTGTACGGTTGAAATTACCCAATACGCCCTGGGCTAAGAGCTTTTGGGCTTTCAGCCCGTCTTATACCACATGTGAATGTTCTGCTTTCTTTACAAAACAATTAGAATTGCCCCTAAAGAACCCAATCTCAAAATCACGATTTTTCCATATGTTTCATCACTTATTTCCAATTTTTACATGAATATGGAGCATTTTAAAACAAAAAAGACCTTGATTGCAAAACGCAACCAAGGTCTTCGGAGATTATATATTTAACCTATTGAAATATCGCTAGATTAGATCTGCTCGCTCCAGTCCTCCTGGCTCTTACGAACGTAAGTCTGGTAACGGAGCTTAGCCATCTTCTCTGCCTGAGAGAAGAGCTCATCAGCCTCCTTAGGGAATGCCTTCTGTACAGAGAGGTAACGAACCTCACCGAGCAAGAAGTCGCGGAAGTTCTCCCAGTTAGGAGCCTTAGAGTCGAGTGTGAATGGGTTCTTACCCTCATCAGCCAACAGTGGGTTGTAACGCCACAAGTGCCAGTAACCGCACTCAACAGCCAACTCTTCCTCGTGCTGTGAACGACCCATACCGCCCTTACGCTTCAAACCGTGGTTGATACATGGTGCGTAAGCGATGATGAGTGATGGACCTGGATAAGCCTCAGCCTCGCGGATAGCCTTCAATGTCTGAGCATTGTCAGCACCCATAGCTACCTGAGCTACGTAGATGTAACCGTATGTAGTCTGCATCAGACCGAGATCCTTCTTGCGGATACGCTTACCCTGAGCAGCGAACTGTGCGATAGCACCGAGTGGAGTAGACTTAGATGACTGACCACCAGTGTTAGAGTAAACCTCAGTATCGAGTACCAAGATGTTAACATCCTCACCAGAAGCCAATACGTGGTCGAGACCACCGTAACCGATATCATAAGAAGCACCGTCACCACCGATGATCCACTGTGAACGCTTAACGAGGTAGTGATCCAAAGTCTTGAGCTCCTTGCAGATAGGGCAACCCTTCTCAGCGCCGGCAGCGATGAGAGGCTTCAACTCTGCAGCAGCCTCCTTAGAACCCTCAGAATCGTTCATGTTAGCCATCCACTTGTCAGCAGCAGCTACGAACTCAGCAGGAACATGCTCCTGAGCCTTAGCCTCCTCGAGCAAGTGAGCGATGCGCTCCTTCATCTTCTTGTTACCCATTACCATACCGAGACCGAACTCGCAGAAGTCCTCGAACAATGAGTTGTCGAATGCAGGACCCTGACCCTTAGCGTTCTTTGTATATGGAGTAGATGGGATAGAAGCTGAGTAGATAGAAGAACAACCAGTAGCGTTAGCAATCATCTGACGATCGCCGAAGAGCTGAGAAATCAACTTGACGTATGGAGTCTCACCACAACCAGAGCAAGCACCAGAGAACTCGAACAATGGCTGAGCGAACTGAGAGTTCTTAGGGCTCTGCTTGATGTCTACGAGATCCTGCTTAGAAGCTACCTTGTGTACGAGATACTCCCAGTTAGCTGCTTCCTTGACCATATCCTCTGCGTCAACGTTGAATGGAACCATTGTCAACGCCTTCTCACCCTTCTTACCTGGGCAGACGTCAGCACAGTTACCACAACCCAGACAGTCGAGTACTGAAATCTCGACGCGGAAGTGCATTCCAGCCAAAGCCTTAGGTGCCTTAACATCCTGAGTCGCGAGACCCTCGATGCCTGCGAGCTCCTCATCGGTCAATACGAATGGACGGATAGCTGCGTGAGGACAAACGAATGAACACTTGTTACACTGGATACAGTTCTCTACGTTCCATACTGGTACGAATGCCTCAACACCACGCTTCTCGAATGCTGCAGTACCGTTCTGCCATGTACCGTCAACTGTGTTGTGCTTAACGAAGTCAGAAACCTTCAAGAGGTCACCTGCCTGGCCGTTGATAGGACGAACGAGCTCCTTAACGAATGCTGGAGCGTTATCCTCCTTAGCCTCATCGTCAGCGAGGTTAGCCCAAGCTGGATCTACTGTTAACTGCTTGTACTCACCACCACGGTCTACAGCGCCGAAGTTCTTGTCAACAACGTCCTGACCCTTCTTAGAGTAAGACTTAACGATGAATGCCTTCATCTGCTCTACAGCGAGATCCAAAGGAATAACCTCTGTAATACGGAAGAATGCAGACTGGAGAATGGTGTTGGTACGGTTGCCGAGACCAATCTCCTGAGCAATCTTAGTTGCGTTAATATAGTAAACAGTGATGTTGTTCTGAGCGAAGTAACGCTTTACCTTGTTAGGGATGAAGTTAACCAACTCCTCACCATCAAAGATAGTGTTCAACAGGAAGAAACCGTTCTTACGCAAACCACGAGTTACATCGTACATGTGGAGGTAAGCCTGTACATGGCAAGCTACGAAGTTAGGAGTATTTACCTGATATGCACTGTGGATAGGGCTGTCGCCGAAACGCAAGTGAGAGCAGGTAAAACCACCAGACTTCTTAGAGTCGTAAGAGAAGTATGCCTGGCAATACTTGTTAGTATTGTTACCGATAATCTGAACTGAGTTCTTGTTAGCACCAACAGTACCGTCTGCACCCAAACCGTAGAACTTAGCCTCGAATAAGTCGTCGCCACCCATTGGGATTTCTTCCTCTTCTGGGAGAGAAGTGAATGTAACGTCATCAACGATACCTACAGTGAAGTGGTTCTTAGGCTGTGGCAACTCGAGATTCTTGAATACAGCAACAATCTTAGCTGGAGTTGTATCAGAAGAACCGAGACCGTAGCGGCCGCCAACGATCAATGGCTTACGCTCGTCATCGTAGAGAGCTGACTTAACGTCGAGGTACAATGGCTCACCCTCTGCACCTGGCTCCTTAGTACGGTCGAGAACAGCGATACGTTTAACAGTAGCTGGGATAGTCTTTTTCAAGAAGTCAACAGAGAATGGACGGAAGAGGTGAACTGCAACCATACCAACCTTCTTGCCCTGCTTATTCAAGTAGTCGATAGCCTCGCGAGCTGGCTCTGTAGCAGAACCCATCAAGATAATGATGTTCTCAGCATCCTCAGCACCATAGTAGTTGAATAGGTGATACTCACGACCAGTGATCTTAGTCATCTCCTGGCAGTACTTCTCTACTACCTCAGGAATTGCATCGTAGTAAGGGTTGCAAGCCTCACGGTGAGTGAAGAATGTCTCTGGGTTCTCAGCAGTACCGCGAGTAACAGGACGCTCAGGAGTCAAAGCACGGTTACGGAAGTCCTCGATGAACTCTTCCTTAACCAATGGACGGATGTCTTCCATATCCATCTCCTCGATCTTGTGGTACTCGTGAGAAGTACGGAAACCGTCGAAGAAGTTAATGAAAGGAACCTTTGTCTCCAATGTAGCCAAGTGAGGAACTGCAGAGAGGTCCATAACCTCCTGAACAGAACCTGAGCAGAACATAGCGAAACCTGTCTGGCGGCAAGCCATTACGTCCTGGTGGTCACCGAAGATACAAAGTGAGTGAGAAGCCAATGTACGAGCTGATACGTTGAACACGCAAGGGAGCAACTCACCAGCAATCTTGTACATGTTAGGAATCATCAGCAACAAACCCTGAGAAGCAGTGTAAGTTGAAGTCAAGGCACCAGCCTGGAGAGAACCGTGAACTGCACCGGCAGCTCCAGCCTCTGATTCCATTTCCTGGATAGAAACTCGCTGACCGAAAAGGTTCTTACGACCTTTGGCAGCCCATTCATCTACATGCTCCGCCATTGGTGATGATGGAGTAATAGGGTAGATAGCAGCAACCTCAGTAAACATGTAGCTTACATGTGCGGCAGCTGTGTTACCATCACAAGTGATAAATTTTTTCTCTTTAGCCATTTTACTTTTAGATAAAATATTAAAAATGTTTTGTATTTTTATTCCTTTGAACTTTGATAGTTGAATCTGTTTGAGAGTTCAATTTTCAGTTCTGTTTTTGTTTTTCGAATGTTTTTGCCCATTCCAACACCTTATATTAATATAGGAAACCCAGAAGCCATAACGGAATCCTGTTGTCCTTGCCTACCTCGGTATTGTATCGGGCGTAGATGATGTCGGGATTGTTGCGCACCTTGTTTGGAGATTGCGCATCGCAGATTCTGAACTTCTTCTCACCATCTACAATGAAGTAGTGGTCCTTGCCGGTCTGGCTTAACTTATGGTCTTTCCAGAGCGAGTTGACGAAGAATGTTTCCATCACCTCCTGCTTGTCTATCTTGATAGGATAGATGGCGTACATCAGGTTGGAGTTGTGCATCATCACCTTGGATGGTTTCTTTGGGAACTCCTGCCCGGTAGGGTAAATCATGTTGATGAGTCGCGCATCAGCAAGATACTTGATGTAGTTCATTACCGTAGCTCTGCTGGTGTTGATCTCTTCGGCAAGCTGGCTCACGTTGGGAGCCTTGGCACCTTCTACAGCTAGCTGATAGAAGAGCCTCTTGATCTTGGTGAGATATTTCAGTTCGATTTGCTTGATGAGGAGGATGTCTACCTCGGTCATCATGTTCATTGTCTTTAGTAGATTCTCTGTGAAGTTGCGGTTCTCCAGGAAGAATGGATAGAATCCATGATGCAAGTAGTCCTGGAAGTATTTCATCGGGCTCACCTTGGGCAGTATCTGCTTGATGATGTGCTCGTGATTGCGCAAGATTTCATCGAGTGTATATGGCTGGAAACTGTTGCCAGTCTGCAGGTTGATAAACTCTCTGAAAGAGAAGCCTCGCAAATTATAGCTTTTCACGATTCCATTGAGCTCAGGATTCTCTTCCTTCAGTCTCATCACGCTGGAACCTGTGAACACGATTCTTAACTCTGGATACAGGTCGTAGCATTTGCGCAGCTCCTTGCTCCAGTCCGACTGCTTGAAGACCTGGTCGATGAGAAGGGTTCTGCCGCCGTGGCGAACAAAGTCACCTGCTAAATCTGCGATTCCTCTGCTTTGAAAATAGAAATTGTTCATATTCACATACAGACACTTTCGGTCAGTAGGGCCAAAGTGCTCCTTGGCATATTGAAGGAGGAATGTAGACTTTCCTACACCGCGTGTTCCCTTTATGCCAATCAAACGGTCGCTCCAGTCGATTTCGTCCATCAGAGTGCGTCTTACTGGTGCGTCCGTATGCTCTACGAGGTATGTATGTGTTCTGAAGAATGCTTCTTCCATGAGTTTATATCGTTTCTAATTGTTTTTACGATGCAAAGGTAATTAAATATTTCTAATTTGCAAACTCTAGATAGCAAAAAGTAACTTTTTTTTCATTATTTAGCACTTGTCTAAGTAAAAATGGGGATTTTCTTCCCTATTTTGCGCTTTTCTTTATATCTTTGCACCATGAAGTTACATATTTTCAATCCAGAACATGATTTGGCTTTGGCTGCAAATCTGAAACAGTTCACCGCGCCTCATGCGGGTAGACAACTTAGAAGTGATCTTGCTTTCATTCCGGCTCTTTGGGCGGAAGAGGGCGACCTCGTACTTGTGGATGATATTGATTTTGCGAAGAACAGGGTGCGCCATTTTGGAGCTGAACTGAACAGCAAGGTTGAGTTCATCACCAAGCCTCAGCTGAAGCATCTGCTCAAGACGGAATTTCTGGACAGTGTTCATCCCTGGGGATGGAACCTGTCGCTGAAAGGTGAGTTGGAGCGTTTGGGAATGCCGGAGATTATGTTGCCGACTGATGCTGTATTAAATAAGGTACGCGAGGTGAGCAGCAGGCAATGGGCTGCCCTTCATCTGCAGCGTGGCGTGGAATATGTTACTGAGACGGCTCGCGTCAAAGAACTCATTCTCCAGCACGGCAAAGCTGTTGTCAAGGCTCCCTGGAGCAGTAGCGGGAGGGGAGTGAAATATGTGAGTGCTGAGGACTTCAGAACAGCCGGAGATTATCCTACCTTCGAAAGATGGGTGGCAAACATGATTTATCATCAGGGCGGCGTAACCGTAGAACCCCTATATAATAAGGTGAGAGATTTCGCCATGGAGTTTGAAATGAAAGATGGCAAGGCGCTCTATCGCGGTCTTTCGCTATTCGATACGATCAAGAATGCCTATTCGGGCAATGTGCTCTGCTCTGAAGCTGAGAAGGTGGAAATGATGAAACCGCTCATTAGCGAGGCTCAGCTTGCCGGAATCAGACAGCGTATCATCGAGGTAATGGAGCCGGCGCTGAAGGATATTTACAGTGGTCCGTTCGGCGTTGACATGATGATCTGCACGAAAGGGGAGAAGGATGAATTCTGCGAGGCTGTGCTGAATCAGGAAGGTGAGAACGTAAACAGAACCGGACTGGGCGTGGTTCCTTGCATCGAAATCAATCTGCGCAGAACGATGGGACATGTGGCAATCGATCTATACGAACATCTTGTGGCTAATTCGAGCGATGAGATGAAGACCAATAGGACGAACATCATGCGCGTGGAATATGATGGAAACAGATATCATCTCAGAATAAAGCCTGGCAGACCTTCGGAAGAGGCACCGCTGCATTGATTTTTTGTAAAGAACATAGTTGTTTTTTGTTAAGAAATAGTAAAATCGGCTTTTCCCGTGCAAGGATTAGCCGATTTTTCATTTTATTTTCAGAACTCACGATTCAGATTCCGATTCGGGAACTGCCTTTTAAAAAGAGGAACAGTCCCTTTGGGTTCAGAAGCGTTGAGTCATTAAAATGAACCAATAAATTAGAGAAATATGTATAAGAAAGTATTTAGTGCAGCTATTTTAGCTTCAGCTGCAATGGCAATGACTTCTTGCAGCTCAAGCAAGAATGCACAGAATGAGAACGTAACAAAGGCTGAGAAGATAACGGAGGCAGAGGCTGCCCGTCCGTCAGCAGATGAGGAAATGGACGAGGGTTATCTTGTCCTCTCAGAGGCTCAGCAGAACATCGTGAAGAAGAACAACGATTTCGCTTTCAGACTCTATCAGCAGATCAGCGGCATGGATTCTGAGGTGGTTTCGCCAATGAGCATCGCCTATCTGATGGGAATGCTTGCGAATGGTGCCGACGGCAAGACTCAGCAGGAGATTCTGAAGGCAATCGGTTGCGAGGGCGTGAGCGTGAAGGAACTCAACGACTGTTATAAGGCGCTGATGCTTTCGGCTGGCAAATTTGACAAGCAGACAACCGTAAACATTGCCAATTTTATCGCCATCAATAAGAATTTCAGACTGAACAGTGATTTCGCTCACACCGTGGCCGATTCTTATCAGGCTGGTGTTGAGAGCATGGACTTTACCTCTCCTAAATCTGCCACTCGCATTAATGACTGGTGCAAGAAGCAGACTAAAGGCATGATTCCTAGCATCATCGACCAGGTAGACCCTGCAGCCGTTTCTTACCTCCTGAATGCTATTTATTTTAATGGAACCTGGCAGGAGAAGTTTGATGCGAAGAACACTAGACTCGAGAACTTCAGCGGTTACACTCGTGATATTAAGAAGGTGAACATGATGCACCAGAACAAGAAGTTTGCCTATACTGAAAATGATATGTTGCAGGCTGTAGAACTGCCATACGGAAATGGATGTTATCAGATGACTGTTCTTCTTCCTAAGGCTGGCAAGAGCATCAGCGAGGTGATGAAGGAGATGGATGCTGATAAACTTCAGAAGTTGAGTAATGACATGGACCGTTGCCAGGTAGATTTAAAATTCCCTAAGTTTACCACAGAGATGGATTTGTCGCTCAACCAGATTATTAGTAAATTGGGAGCTCCAAGCATCTTCCAGCCAGGCACGGCAGATTTCAGCCGTTTTGCCAATGGCAGCTTCTACGTATCGAAGATGTTGCAGAAGGCAAAGATTGAGGTAAGCGAGCGTGGAACCAAGGCTGCTGCCGTAACAGCTGCTGTGATGCTGACCTCACTGGGTCCTCATGAGATGAAGCGTGTAGAATTTCATGCTAACCGTCCATTCGTTTATTTCATTACCGAACGTAATAGTGGCGCAATTCTCTTCATGGGTCAGTTCCTGGGAGAATAATAACAGAGAATTTGCAGGTTCTTAAAACTAGAAAAGCGAAAGCCAAGTCCGTAATCCGGAATCTGGCTTTCGCTTTTTATTTCGCTTAATTCACTTGTTTACTCCTGAAACTTTTCAATGAACTCATCCTCTGTAATGATTGGAATATTGAGTTCATGGGCTTTCTTGTTCTTCGAACTCTGCGAAGCTGCATCGTTGTTAATCAGGAAGTTAGTACTCTTGCTCACACTTCCCGTAACCTTGCCGCCCTGGCTTTCAATATAAGCCTTCAGCTCGTTGCGGTTCTTGTAATGATGCAAATCTCCCGTTACGACGAAAGTCAGTCCTTGGCATTTGTTTCCCGTTTCTACAGGCTCATGCTCCTCGATAATCAGCTCGGACAGCAGATGCTGCACATGCTGGAAATGAACATCATCCTTGAACCAGGCGATAAACTTGGCACTCTTTTCAGGTCCAATACCATCAATGCTTGCAAACTCATCATCGAACATGCTCAGGCGAGCCATTTCTATCAGTTCCTTCACCTTGTAACGGCTGAGCAGTTTTTTAGCCACATCGCCGCCGCAGAGCGGAATATTCAAAGCGTAGAGCAGATGACGACCGTCAGTATGGCGGCTTTTCTCTACACTCTCCAGAAGATTGCTTACGCTCTTCTTGCCAAATCCTTCGAAACAGGAAATCTCGAACGCATAATTCTTCAGTTTGTAGAAATCAGCATATTCCCTGATAAAACCATGATTGATGAATTTCCAGACAGTCTGTTCTGAGATTCCGTCAATATTGATTCCTTCCTTGCTGACGAAGCGGGCAAATTTCTTAAGTTGTTTGGCTGGGCAGGCTGCATTGGTGCAATGGAGAGTCTTGGTGCCGCTCTCACTCTCGCGTACTACGGCTGGCGCATGGCAAACCGGACATTCGTTGGGAATGACAAAACTCCCCACAACCTCTGTAATATTGATTACCTTCGGGATAATCTTATTGGCCTTGATGACCTGCAGTCTGGTTCCCTTGTCACCAATGCCCAGACGCTCGCATTCGCTTACATTGCAGAGCGAGGCACGCTGCACGGTGGTTCCTTCTAGTTCTACCGGTTTGAAAACAGCTACAGGCGTGATGGTGCTGGCTGCGCACGACCATTCGATGTGGTCGAGTACGGTGTCAGCATGTTCATCTTGCCATTTAAAGGCAAATCCTGCCCTCGTAGCGTGGTGGCCTGTAACCGACCCAGTAGCTGCATAAGCCGTATCATCGTAGCAAATCACCAGTCCGTCTACCGGGAAAGGATTCTTCTTGCTTGTCACCTTCTCCGTAAACTTGTCTATTTCCAGCTGGATATTTTCTGTGGTAGGGTGGTCAATACGCTCACGTTCTACAGGATTCATTCCCAGGTCTTTCAGCATTTGCATGCGTTCGCCCCATGAGGTAAGTTCCCGCTCAGTATAAACCAGGGTGAACGGAATCCATTGGATGTGGCGCTGCTTCACCTCTTCAATATCCTTCAGCGCGAGTGAGCCTGAAGCGAGGTTTCGTGGATTGGCGTAATCGCCTTCGCTTTCGATGATGAACTGTTCGAAATCAGCATACGAAATGACGGCTTCTCCTCTTACTACAAGATGTCCTTTCTCTGAAATGGTAGCAGGAATGCCTGAAATGGCTGGAGCCAAGTGGGTAATGTTGGTGCCGATGTGTCCGTTACCGCGGGTAACGATTTTGGTGAGTATTCCGCCGTCATAGGTTACTACGAGGGTCAGTCCGTCCAGTTTCCATGAAATCCAGATAGGGCGGTCTTCTGCCCATTTTACAAGATCACTTACCTGTTTGGTCTTTGCCAGAGAGAGGGCGGCAAATTCATGCTCCTCTTTCTTTCCTACGATAGAATCTTCTGACACGCGATTAGTTGGGGAGTCAGGCAGAATTTCGCCTGTTTCCTCTTCCAATCTCTTGAGCTGGTCGAAAAGGGCGTCCCACTCATAGTCGGTCATGAGTTCGTCTTTTCCGTTATAATAACTATCCGAAGCTTGGTTGAGTCTTTCAACCAAGCTCTTCATCTGCAATAGTTTCTCTTCCATAATGAATGTTTGAGGATGTTAATCAAATGTTGTGTTTTTCGATGGCAAGAAATTATTCTGCAGGTTCCATGGCTATGGAGAGTTTTTCAAAGGCGAAACGCTGACCTCTGTTTCCTCCATAGTTTACACGTCCGCAGATGCAGAAACCCATCGAAGACAGGAGGTTAATCATCGGCGTGTTGTCAAAGTTGGTGTCAACCTTGATGCTAGGTATTTTTTCTACCTCGCACATGCTGTTCACCTTACTGATGAAAATACGCGCTAAACCTTCACGCTGGAAACTAGGCAACGTGGCAAAGCGATGTATTACATAATAATCGCCATCAGTAATCCAGTTGCCTACTAATTTCTTATATTTGGGTTCACCATTCAATATGACTGCTCCATAGACAACTACCTCTTCATTTACTGTCAGAACGAAGGCATTGCCATTTTCTATGTCTTTTCTGATGTCTTTTTCTGATGGATATTCCTCAGTCCATTGATGACGTCCCGATTCTATCATACTTTGGCGAGCCTGGTCGATGACTTTCCAGCAAGCAGCAAAGTCCTTTATATACGCCGGTCTGAAGTTTGTCTTCATATTAATTACGCTTTTATTATTCGGGTGCAAAATTAACAAAAAAAAACGAATTAAACTAAAAAACGGAGGAAAAACTTCACTTTTTTGTTCGTTTTCCTCCGTTTTTCTTGTTTGCTGCTCATTTTGAGCTATTTTTTCTTAGCTTTTTGCTAGGAAGCCGGGTGAATAAGATTCTACGCCAAACACTTGTCGAGCTCAGCAATGATAGCATCTTTCTGTTCCTTGATATGCTGACCGATGAATACGATTTTTATCATGCGGTCGCCCAATTCCTGATCCCATTCCTTCTGCAGCTGTGGGTTATTCAACAAGACCTGGGCGAGTTCGCTTTTCGGCATGGTAGCCAACCATTGGCCAGCCTGCTTTACAGTCTTCTGCTTGCCTGCCTGTTCGAACACGTAGCACATGTCGCGCTCATCATCGAAATAGCAGATTCCCTTGGCGCGAACCACGTCTCTAGGCCATTTTCTTGCGACGAAATCATCGAAGAGACCCAGGTCGAAAGGCTTGCGACGATAGTAAACGAAGGTGCCGATTCCGTATTCCTCAACTTCTCCGCCTTCATGATCATGATCATGGTCGTGATGATGGTGATGATGATGATGATCATGTTCGTCTTCCTCGTCTTCCTTGTCATGATCGTGATGATGTTCATGTGCTTCTTCTACATCATCTTCTTCATGCTCTTCGTTTCTTTCTGATTCAATCTCCTGAATCCAACCGGCTGAAGTGGCTACGGTTTCCCAATCAAACTTCTTGGTATTGACGATCAGATTCAAGTCAACGTCACCATAGTTGCATTCAAAGATTTCTGCCTTAGGCTGGATGGCACGGATAATCTGCTTAAGGTGCTCCAGTTCCTTAGGTTCAACCTCTGCAGCCTTGTTCAGAAGAATGATGTTACAGAACTCAATCTGCTGGATGACGAGCGAAGCTAGATCTTCCTCATCCATATTCTTCTTCATCAGGTCGCTGCCGTTGGAGAATTCATCCTTCATGCGCAAAGCATCTACTACGGTAACGATGCTGTCAAGGCGCAGAATGCCATTCTCGATGTACTGAGGACCGAGGGATGGGATAGAGCAGATGGTCTGTGCAATAGGAGCAGGCTCGCAGATTCCGGAAGCCTCGATGACAATGTAATCGAAACGCTTCATGTCTACGATTTCCTTGAGCTGTTCTACCAGGTCCATCTTCAATGTGCAGCAGATGCAACCATTCTGGAGAGAAACAAGCGAATCGTCTTTCTGACCTACTACGCCACCTTTTTCTATCAGGGCTGCATCAATATTGACTTCACCAATATCGTTGACGATGACGGCAAATTTAATACCTTTTTCGTTAGCTAAAATCTTGTTGAGAAGGGTTGTCTTTCCACTACCCAGGTAGCCTGTCAAAAGCAATACAGGCACTTCCTTCTTTGCGTTCATATTAAAATATTTTAATGTTATACTTCTTAGACCCAGTCTGCTGATAATGCTGCTTTCTCGGGCAGCTGTCATCTGGCAGCCTGACGGTTTTGCGAAACTGCAAAGATTGTGCCACACCTTATTTTTTGCCATCTTTTTTTCCTACACCCCTTTTTTGTCAGTTATCTTGTGTTATTTTTAGGTTATATTTCATGTTTTTCTCATTTTTCTTTGGTGGTTTCAATTAGAAATAGTATATTTGCAGAGAAAATCTGTTTCAAACAGCACATAAACTTAATGAATAAACATAATATACATAAGTTAAGATGAAAAAGTTTAAGGTTTTAGTTCTGACGGTTGTGGCAGTCCTTGCGCTGTCATCTTGCGGCACTACTCAGACGGTGCCTCTGACCGGTCGCACTCATCGCATCTCTGTATCCGATGAGCAGATTCTCAGTCTGTCTAATCAGGAATACACAAAGTACATGGCTTCTGCCAAGAAGTCGACCAATGCAGCCAATACGGCGATGGTTCAGCGAGTAGGAAAAAGACTTGCCAATGCTGTTGAACTCTATTTGAAGCAGAACGGATTTGAAGCTGATGTGAAGAATTATTCATGGGAATTCAACCTGGTACAAGATAAGTCTGCCAATGCATTCTGTATGCCTGGCGGTAAAATCGTGGTTTATGAAGGACTTTTGCCTTACACTCAGAATGAAACCGGTTTGGCAATCGTTTTGGGTCACGAAATAGCTCATGCTGTGGCTAAACATAGTGCTGAGCAGCTCACCAAACAGCAGAATCAGCAAACCGGTACAAGCATCCTGGGAACTGTGTTGAACCAGACAGTTGGTAATGGTGTAGGTAATGTGGCAAGTGCAGTTGCCGGACGGTATTTCTCATTCCGCAATCTGAAGTATTCCCGTGATAATGAAACCGAGGCAGATTACATGGGGCTTATCTTCGCTGCCATGGCTGGTTACGATCCTCAGCAGGCCATTCCTTTCTGGAAGAGAATGTCACAGGGCTCTAGCAGTAATCAGAGTGATATTTTCAGTGATCACCCTTCAGACGCCAAGCGTATTGCTGCCTTGCAGAAGGAAATGCCTACTGCGCTGAAGTATTATAAACCTCAGACAACTTATAAGGTAGGTTCTACGAGCAAGACTTCTACAACCAAGAAGACCAGTAGCAAAAAGAAGACTATAACCCGCAGAAAATAAGGAATTTTCCAAATCTCTCGAATCTGAAGAATCAAATTTAAATAGTTAAGTATGGAGTATTTATCTCATAACCTTTGGCTGGTATGGACGTCGGTGATGTTCATCTGCCTCATCTTAGAGTTGTCTTCCGGCGATTTCTATGTTACTTGTTTTGCCATTGGTGCGCTCATCAGCATTCCTGTGGCATTAGTAGGAGCACCTTTCTGGGTGCAGGTAGTGGTTTGGGCTATCTGCTCTATGCTTAGCATCTGGTTGGTTCGTCCGCATCTGCTGAAATCGCTACACAAGGGTGGGGAAGATCGCCGCAGTAACGCCGATGCGCTGGCAGGACAGATAGGGGAAGTGACAGAGATGATTCCTGCCGGAGGATTCGGCAGGGTAAAGCTGGATGGAGATGATTGGAAAGCGGAAGCTCCACATCTTGCCGAACCGCTTGCTGTAGGCGATATGGTTCGAATCTTAGGTCACGAATCTATCATCCTCAAGGTAGAAAAAGTTTAGGTAGGAAAAGTTTAGAGTCAACATTATTCACTTAATCGTATAAACATCATGAACATAGGAATTTATGTGCTGGTGGCTCTAGTAGCACTTGCACTCGTAGTGGTTAAGAAAACCATCGTTATCATCCCTCAGAGTGAGACGAAAATCATAGAGCGTCTCGGACGATATTTTGCTACGCTCAAGCCGGGTATTAATGTCATCATTCCTTTCATTGACCATGCCAAGGATATTGTGTCTATGAGAAACGGAAGATACGTTTATACAAACAGCATCGACCTTCGTGAACAGGTCTACGATTTCGACCGTCAGAACGTAATCACTAAGGATAATATCCAGATGCAGATAAATGCGTTGCTCTATTTCCAGATTGTGGACCCATTCAAGAGTGTGTATGAAATCAACAATCTGCCAAATGCCATAGAGAAACTGACTCAAACTACCTTGCGTAATATAATAGGTGAGATGGAACTTGACCAGACTCTTACCTCCCGCGATACGATTAACACCAAACTCCGTGCTGTTTTGGATGATGCAACCAATAAGTGGGGAATCAAGGTAAACCGAGTAGAGTTGCAGGATATTACACCTCCAGAGAGTGTGCTCCAGGCCATGGAAAAGCAGATGCAGGCTGAACGAAACAAGCGTGCTACCATCCTGACTTCAGAAGGTGAGAAGGAAAAGCAGCGCCTGCTCTCAGAAGGTGAGAAGGCTGCCATCGTGAACAAGGCTGAGGCTGCCAAACAGCAGGCTATCCTGAATGCAGAAGGTGAGGCTACTGCCCGCATCCGTAAGGCTGAGGCCGAGGCTATTGCCATTCAGAAGATTACGGAAGCTGTAGGACAGAGTACGAATCCAGCCAACTATCTCCTGGCCCAGAAATACATCAGTATGATGCAGGAAGTAGCACAGGGTAAGGATAATAAGGTGGTTTATCTGCCATACGAGGCAACCAATCTCTTGGGTTCTATAGGAGGAATCAAAGACCTTTTCAAGGGATAAAGACCTCTGAGTCGATGGATAATGCCCTTTGACTCAAGAAATAAAGCACTCAGACATCAGTAAACTGTAACTTCAGTAAATATATAAAACAGGATAAAAATGAAGAAAATCTGTATCGTTGCAGGTGCAAGACCTAACTTTATCAAGGTTGCGCCCGTAATTAGAGCAATTCGTAATGCTCAGGAAGCTGGTAACGAAATCAGCTATCAGTTGGTTTACACAGGAAAAGAGGATGACCCGACACTGGAATCTTCTCTTTTCGATGACTTAGGCATTCAGAAACCGGATGCTTATCTCGGTGTAGACTGTCCAAACATGAACGAACTTACCGGACAGGTGATGGGTCAGTTTGAGTGCTATCTGCAGCAGAATGCTACAGATGTTGTCATTGTGGTTGATGATCTGGCTTCAACCATGGCTGTGGCTATTGTTACCAAGAAGCAGGGTGTGCAGCTTGCTCATATTGCAGCCGGAACCCGCAGTTTTGACATTACCATGCCAAAGGAAATCAACCGTCTGGTGATTGATGGCTTGTCAGATATTCTCTTTACCGCTGGCATTTCAAACAACAGCATCGCCAACAAGGAAGGTGCAGAATTGTCTAAGGTTTACATGGTAGGAAATGTGCTTATCGACAACATCCGCTTCCTTCAGTCTAAAATGCAGCGGCCTGAAGTCATGGACGAGTTTCATCTGAAAGAAGGAGAATATATGGTTCTGACCTTGAACCGCAAGGCCATCGTCAATAACATTGATGAGATGAAATCGCTCATTTCTGTCATAGATGAAGAGGCGCGCCAGGCTGGAGTGAAGGTGATAGCTCCGCTTCGAGGTAAAGCCTTGGGCTTCGTGCTCGCATTCAAGGCTTATCAGGAAGAGAGTAATCATCAGAGTGGAATCCAGGTGGTTCAGCCGCTCGATTATCTGTCGTTTGCTTATCTTACAGCTCACGCCAAAGGTGTGATTACCGATTCGGGTAATGTGGCTGAAGAAGCTACCTTCAATGGGGTTCCTTGCATTACGCTCAACAGCTATACTGAGCATATTGAAACTGTAAAGGTGGGTACAAACGAACTGGTTGCTGAAGATCCGGAGTTACTGAAGCAAACTATGCAGAAACTTCTGAAGGGTGAATGGAAGAAAGCGGGCATTCCTGACAGATGGGATGGCCGCTCAGCAGAAAGAATAGTCCAGATTCTCGCTGAATAGAATCTTAACTCATAGGTATAATCTCATGGAGAGAGATAATTCTATGTAAACTGATTCTTTTCAGAATAAACTTAGAGGTTCACTTCAATATGATTATATTGAAAAGTGAACCTCTTTCTTTTTATGCTTTATCTTTTTCTTAACTTAAAACCATCCTTTTCCTTAATCCTTTTCAGGCGCCTTTGGCACAGGATAGTCGTATTGCTTGAAATAGGCTGGCGTCTTATTATCATACCATACTCCTTCTACGTTTAAGCCGATAGAGAAAGTCTTTTTTGAATTAGTGTATCTTACACCGGCTCCTAAAACGTTGGCGCCAGGTACTCCCATTCCGTAGCCACCCGGCATGATTCCTCTTCCCATACCCCAAGGATACATTCCGTAGCCCCAAGGCGAATAGCCGTATGGACCATAGCCATAACCGCCATAACGGCCGTAAAGAGAATTGTAATTGTTGGCTACACTAAGCTGACCGTAAACGTAAGCCTCCCAATGCTCATTAAACTGGTAGCCCAGAATGCCGTAGACTCCACCGTCATGATAACTGTCTCCACCATAGTTTACGTTGTTGATATAAGTGCCCAGAGCCAACCAGAGTTTGTTGTCTTTGGTGAGTGGCGTCAGGTAGGTTGCATCGATGGTCTGGGTGAAACCGCCTCTGTGAGGCACATTCTTGCCGAATGTAGCAAAGGCAGAAAGATCTACCGAGAGATTCAATCCCTTGTGCAGCCCCCAGCCATAGCCCAACGGATAACTCAAGCTGTTGGTAAGGTTGGAGATGGGATTATTATAATAGGTGCTGTCTAGCGAAGCATCACCCAGTAATCCGTTTTTGCCGAGAGTTTCTTTCTTATCTGATAGTCGGGCAGGAGTCATATATGCATTCTTCACCGGTTTTCCCTGATAAATCATAGGTTTTCCTGCCTGATAAACCGTATCGCCAGGCAGCAACCATTCTTCACGCGGACTGTCCGGACTGTGCAATGGTCCGAAGCTTACCTGTTGCTGTGCACTTGCTTCTGTAGTGAGGAATGTGCAAAAAGCGATGATAATATATATTTTTTTCTTCATAATTGATTGCATTTTCTGTCTTCTGCTGCAAAGATATGAAGAATGTATGAAACAAAGGAACTTTTCCCGCATAAAAAATCAATTTTTTAGAATAAAATCATTATCTTTGCATCCGATAACATAAATAGATGTAAAATTATACAAAAATATGAAGAAGATCATCAGATTATTGACACTCGCTCTTCTTACGGTGCCTGTTATGACATTCGCTCAGAGTGAAGGCAATCAGAACACATCAGAACCGGCCGGAAAAGTTGTGGCGTCTAAGCCCGATTCTCTGCTCGACTGGGAAACACCGCACGATCCAACTTGCCCTCAGGTGTTGCTGGAAACTACGATGGGTAACATTCTCGTGGCTCTCTACAACGATACTCCAAAGCATCGGGATAATTTCCTGAAACTTGTCAATTCGGGCTATTATGACGGTTGCATCTTTCAGCGTGTCATCAAGAATTTCATGATTCAGGGTGGCGATTATTCATGCAGAAAGGTGAACATGAAAAAGCCGCAGAAGTTTGATGTAAACTATACGATTCCGGCAGAAATCATCTATCCTAAATATTTTCATAAGCGCGGACAGCTCTGTGCTGCTCGCGAAGGAGATGATGAAAATCCGGCCAAAGCTTCGGCGTCTACTGATTTCTACATCACCTGGGGCAGAAATTTTTCTCCCCGGCAGATGGAATATTATGTAGAAAAACTGAAACGGGACGGCAAGTATTACGCCATTCCTTCAGAACAGTTGCAAAAGGGCTACATCAAGCATGGTGGTGTTCCTCACCTTGACAACGGCTACACTGTATTCGGAGAGGTGCTTGAAGGCATGGATGTGGTTGATAAGATTCAGAATGTGGCTACCGATAAGGCGAACAACGACAGACCTCTCACGGATGTCGTCATTCTGAAAGCCAAGCAGATGAAGTAACTTTCTGATGGTAAACTGAAGAAATAAGTAACTGAGCCCATTAAAAGAGAAAAAATCGATAAGTAAAAATATTAAATACGAGAAAAATGAAGTCATTAAAGGAATTATATAGAGTAGGTAAGGGGCCATCGAGCAGTCATACGATGGGGCCTCAGCGTGCAGCCAAACTTTTTCAGGAGCGTTGCCCTAACGCTTCTTATTATGAAGTAACCCTCTATGGAAGTCTGGCTGCTACAGGTAAGGGACACATGACTGATGTGGCAATAGAAGAAGTGCTCAGACCTCATAAAACTGTGAATATTATCTGGCAGCCACAGACTTTCCTGCCTTATCATCCCAACGGAATGAAATTTGTGGGCAAGGATCTGAACGGCGATATTATCGATGAATGGACCGTTTACAGTATTGGTGGTGGAGCCATATCAGATGGTACTGCCGGCAACGAAGAGCTGGGCGCCAAGGATGTTTATGATCTGAACAAGCTCGCCGACATCAAGCAATGGTGCTATGATAACGGACGCTCATTCTGGGAGTATGTTGAGAAATGCGAATCGGAAGATATCTGGGATTATCTCGACATGGTTTGGCAAACGATGAAGCAGAGCATCAGAAATGGTTTGAACCATGAAGGTGTTTTGCCGGGTCCGCTGAAGCTACAGCGTAAGGCTGCCACCTATTATATAAAGGCGAAGGGTTACCGTGCTTCCCTGCAGAGCCGCGGCTTGGTTTATGCTTATGCGCTGGCTGTGAGCGAAGAGAATGCTTCGGGTGGTACCATCGTTACAGCTCCTACCTGTGGCGCCTGTGGTGTATTGCCAGCTGTACTCTACCACATGTTTACTTCTCATGATATGAGTGAACAGCGCATCTTGAGAGCCTTGGCTACAGCCGGATTGGTGGGCAACATCGTAAAGCAGAATGCTTCTATCAGTGGTGCTGATGTAGGTTGCCAGGGCGAGGTAGGTGTTGCCTGCGCCATGGCTTCGGCTGCAGCCTGCCAGCTTTTCGGAGGCAGTCCGGCTCAGGTAGAATATGCTGCCGAAATGGGATTGGAGCATCATCTCGGAATGACCTGCGACCCGGTTTGCGGACTGGTTCAGATTCCTTGCATCGAGCGAAATGCCTTTGCTGCCGCCCGAGCTTTGGATGCAGACCTCTACGCTTCCTTCTCAGATGGCCATCATACCGTATCTTTCGACCGTGTAGTTGAAGTAATGCGACAGACGGGTCATGACCTACCTTCGCTTTACAAGGAAACAAGCGAAGGCGGTTTGGCAAAGGGATTTCCAAGAGACATTTAGTCATAAAATGCTTCGCTGAATCATAAAATGTTTTTCAGCTATTTTATTCTGTTTGGTAAGAGGGCTTTTATTTTGGCACGCTATTTGTAAGTCCCCTTGCCAAACAATAATAAAGTAAATACGAATAAAAACATTTTATATTATGGCACAGAAAGGTAATATTGGTGTAACGACAGAGAACATTTTCCCTGTCATCAAGAAATTCTTATATTCAGATCACGACATCTTCCTCCGCGAGATGGTTTCAAACGCCGTAGATGCTACACAGAAGTTGAAGACTCTTGCAGCTCAGGGCGATTTCAAGGGCGAGATAGGCGACACAACCGTTCGTGTCTCTCTCGATGAGAAGGCTGGAACCTTGACTATCAGCGACCATGGTATAGGTATGACAGAGGAGGAAATCGATAAATATATCAACCAGATTGCATTCTCAGGCGTAACTGACTTCCTCGACAAGTATAAGGAGAATGCCAACGCCATCATCGGCCACTTCGGTCTCGGCTTCTATTCTTCTTTCATGGTAGCCAGCAAGGTAGAAATCATCACTAAGAGCTACAAAGAGGGAAGCAAGGCTGTAAAGTGGAGCTGCGATGGTTCACCTGCTTTCGAAATCGAAGATGCAGACAAGGCTGAGCGTGGTTCAGACATCATCCTCCATATTGCTGATGATTGCAAGGAATTCCTGCAGAAGAACAAGATTGAGGAACTTCTGAACAAGTACTGCAAGTTTATGGCAGTGCCTGTTGCTTTCGGCAAGAAGACCGAATGGAAGGACGGCAAGAATGTGGAGACTGATGAGGATAACATTATTAATAATGTGGAGCCTCTCTGGACCAAGGCTCCTAGCACACTGAAGGATGAGGACTACAAGAAGTTCTATCACACCCTTTATCCGATGCAGGACGACCCGTTGTTCTGGATTCATCTGAATGTAGACTTCCCATTCAATCTCACGGGTATTCTCTACTTCCCACGCATCAAGAGCAGCATCGACATGCAGCGCAACAAGATTCAGCTCTATTGCAACCAGGTGTTCGTAACCGACCAGGTAGAAGGCATTGTACCAGAATTCCTCACATTGCTTCATGGTGTAATCGATTCACCGGACATTCCGCTGAATGTAAGCCGCAGCTACCTGCAGAGCGACAGCAACGTGAAGAAGATTTCTACCTACATCACCAAGAAGGTAGCCGATCGTCTGAACTCTATCTTCAAGGAGAACCGCAAGGAGTTTGAAGAGAAATGGGATGATCTCAAGATCTTCATCAACTACGGAATGCTCTCTCAGGAAGATTTCTACGAGCGCGCAAAGGACTTCGCACTTCTGAAAGATGTTGAGGGCAAGTACTTTACTTTCGAGGAGTACAAGACGCTGATTAAGGACAATCAGACCGATAAGGACGGCAACCTGGTTTATCTCTATGCCAACAATAAGGAAGAGCAGTATTCTTATATCGAGGCAGCCAAGCAGAAGGGTTATTCTGTACTTCTGATGGAAGGTCAGCTCGATACGCCGATGGTAAACATGCTGGAGCAGAAGCTGGAGAAGAGCCGCTTTACACGTGTTGACGCCGACATCATCGACCGCCTCATCGTGAAGGAAGATGCTAAGAAGACCGATTTGAGCAAAGAGCAGTCTGACAACTTGACAGAAGTATTCCGCTCTCAGATGCCTCAGCTTGACAAGGCAGAATTCTTTGTTGAAATTCAGGCTTTGGGCGAACAGAACCAGCCAGTGCTCATCACTCAGAACGAGTACATGCGCCGTATGAAGGCGATGAGCCAGTTCCAGGCAGGCATGAACTTCTACGGTCAGATGCCAGACAGCTACAACATCGTACTGAACTCAGACCATGCTCTGGTAAAGAAGGTATTGGAAGATGCTGAGGCCAACACTGCTGAAACATTGAAGCCAATCCTTGCAGAAATCAAGGGTCAGGAAGCTCGCCTTGCCGTACTCCATCAGGAGCAGAACAAGAAGAAGCCTGAAGAGATTACCCAGCAGGAGAAGGATGATGTTCACAACACAGAGAAGGCCATCAGCGATGAGAAGGCTAAGCGCAACGAAATCATCTCGGGCTATGCTAAGAACAACAACATTGTTCACCAGCTCATCGACCTTGCCCTGCTTCAGAACGGTATGTTGAAGGGTGCTTCGCTCGACGCATTCCTCAAGAGAAGCGTTGACATGATTAAGTAATCCAACCTGTAAAAAGGTTTGAATTAAGAAATAAAACTTTGCGATGCGTAACATTTCATGTTACAAATTGTTTCTATCATATGTGCTAAATGTTTCAAAACGAACATTTAGCACATTTTTTTTCGCTTTCCTTTGGTGGCTTTCCTTTTTTTTATTACCTTTGCAATATCGATAAACGAAAAACATGATTAAAAAAATCGCCATCATGGAACAAACAAATTCAAATTACAGCATTATTGCTGATTATTACTCTGAACACTACAACGAGCTGAAGTTGTATGTCATGTCCCGTTCGCTTCCGGCAGACGAGGCTGAAGACATCGTGCAGAATACTTTTGTGCGATTACTTCGAGGCGATAAGATGATTACGCCTGTTACTTTACCTTGTTTTGTATACACCATTGCCAAGAATCTGATTATCGATTATTACCGGCGCAAGCATAAGATTGAGGAGTATGAACACTTCCTGGGAGCTAGCGACTGGATGGGAAGATATGATGTTGATGGCGAATCAGTTTTCTCTGCCCAGCAGACCAACGAGATTCTGGAGCGTGGCATTGCCCGGCTCACAGAGAAGAGAAGCAAGGTTTACCGCCTGAATCTCTTCGAAGGAATGCAGGTGAGCGAGATTGCCCAAAGTCTGAACCTCGGATATAAAGCGGCTGAGAATCGTCTGACTCTGGCTAGAAAAGAAATAAGAGATTATATGAAAAAAGAGTTGGCTAGTTAAAATGCTAGTCAACTCTTTCTGTTTATTCTTACTGCCTTGCTGAAAGGCAATTCTTAACTATTTTTTTAGTTTTCCTTAAACCCGATTACTCTTGTCAAACCTTTATCAAGATAAAAGGTTTGGGTTACTTCCTGCTTCTCGCCCTGATGGTTGGTCAGCTTGTATGTAGCCCTTAAATATAATAAGGTGTCGGGATAAGCTGCATCATTATAATTAATATTCTTCTTGACGTAAGGCAGTTTGCTGACATTTTGTCGCATCACCTTCATCTGGTCGAAACTGATCATGGCGGTAGGAGTGAGGCGGGAGAACCGCTCATAGCTGCAGTCCTGCTCAACGAGGTTTTCATTAAGAAAATCCTTGACAAGAGATTGAGCCTTGTGCTGATCGCCACACGAGGTGAACATCAGCACAAGTCCTGAAACCATGAAAAACATCATTTTCTTTATCATAGACATCTTCTTTTTATTAAGCCGCACTGCTTTTATTAAGCTCGTTGTTTTATTTAGCGAGCTTGCTTATTTAGCCACGCTGCGGAGAATCTCCAGCAAGTGATCCCAAACCATCTCTACAGTAGGAATGAGAAGAGCCTCGTCTGGGGTGTGAACATTGCGAAGGGTAGGACCGAAACTTACCATATCGAGCTCAGGATAACGCTCTGAGAAAAGACCACACTCCAAACCGGCATGAATACCCTTTACCAATGGCTTTTTGCCGAAGAGCTTTTCATAAGCCTTCACAGCCAGGTCGGTAAGCTCGCTGTTGGCGCGCATCTTCCAAGCTGGATACTTGTCGCCTACAGTTACCTCGGCGCCAGCCAGAAGGAAGGCTGCCTTTACGGTGTTGGTCATGTTCTCCAGATTGCTCATCACGTTACTTCGCTGAGAAGCTACGATGTTGATGCTGTTCTCATCGGTCATCACGCTTGCCACATTGCTTGAGGTTTCTACCATCCAGGCAATCGCCTCATCCTGACAGGTAGTAAGCGGACCGTTGTCTACAGCCTGGAGAGCCATTACGAACTTGTCAGCTACAGCTTTCTCGATGACAGGTGCAGCATCGGTGCTGCTCATATTGAACAGCATAGCCTGTTCGGTTACGTGGAATTCATCTTCTACTTCTGATGCAAAGATGTTCCAGTCGGCACGAACCTGTTCCTTATCAGCATTTTTGACGGCGAAAACAATTTTTCCGTCGCGAGGAATCGCATTGTGCATTTTGCCGCTGTTGAAGCTTACGAGGCGCAGACTTCCATCCAGTTTCTCATTTTCGAGGAAGAGGAAGCGGGCAAGAATCTTGATGGCATTGGCGCGCTTCTTGTTGATGTCATCGCCCGAGTGACCACCGTTGAGACCCTTCAGCGAAGCTTCCATGAAGAAATAACCCGCAGGAGCCTCTTCGCGTGAGAAGTGGAAAGTGGCATGGGTTGTCTGACCACCGGCGCAGGATACGAAGATTTCGCCCTCATCCTCTGAGTCAAGATTGATGAGCATCTTTCCGGTCATAAAGCCCGCCTTCATGCCGTGAGCACCGGTCAGTCCGGTTTCTTCATCACGTGTAAAGACGCACTCGATAGGACCATGCTCAATATCGTTGCTTGCCAGGATAGCCAGCTCGATGGCGCAGCCTATACCGTCGTCAGCACCCAATGTAGTGCCTTTTGCCTTAAGCCATTCTCCGTCTACGTAAGTCTGGATGGCGTCTTTGTGGAAATCGAAATCAACATCTACCAGTTTATCGCAAACCATGTCCATGTGGCTCTGCAGGATGATGGTTTCAGCATGCTCGTAGCCTGGAGTGGCAGCTTTACGGATGAGCACATTACCGGTTTCATCTACCAGCGTTTCGAGCTGATGAGCCTCTCCGAAAGATTTCAAAAACTCAATCATGTTCTCCTCGTGCTTGGAAGGACGAGGTATTTCGTTGATTTTTGCGAACTGCTCGAACACGAGAGCAGGCTTCAATTCACTTTTATTCATTTATTTTCTATTATTTTGTTTTGATAAAACATTTATTTCTGCTATTTTGTTTTGGTTATTCCCAAAAAAATAGTACCTTTGCACCCAAAAGTGCACTAAGGCACTGCAAAGGTAATAAAAATGATAAAATTAATGTTATTAAGCGTGTTAATAATTGCTATCTGCATGGCATTATTTTGCGTAAAGGTGATTTTTAAGAAGAACGGCAAGTTCTCTTCCCAGCATGTGCACGACAATCCGGGCTTGCGCAAGCAGGGCATTCATTGTGTGGTGGATCAGGACCGCGAGGCAAGGGAAGCCAACAAGGCTTATTAGAAAATAGTAATAATATAATATGATAGAAAAAATGAGAAAGAACATTTTGAGTTCAGTGGCAATTGCAGCTGTTGCTGCCCTGTCATTGGCATCATGCAACAAATCTCAGCCTCAGGTAGAGGCTAAGTCAGAGAGCAAGGCTCCTGCTGAATTGAAGATTGCTTATGTAGAGGTAGACTCTATCATGACTCAGTATACCTTTGCTAAGGAGTATTCTTCTATCTTGGAGAAGAAGGGTCAGAACATTCAGGCTACTATTGCGCAGAAGGGCCAGCAGCTTCAGGCAGCAGCAGCCAACTTCCAGCAGAAGATTCAGCAGAATGCTTACACCCGCGAGCAGGCTGAGGCTATCCAGGCTGGACTGCAGAAGCAGAACAACGACCTGCAGGGCTTGCAGCAGCGCTTGAGCAACGAGTTTGCTGCTGAGCAGGAGAAGTACAACAAGGCGCTCCACGACAGCATTGCCAACTATCTTGCCCGCTATAACAAGGACAAGAAGTATAGTATCATCTTCTCTAAGAGCGGCGATAATCTGCTCTATGCTGACAAGGCTTACGATATTACAAAAGAGGTGATTTCCGGCTTGAACAAGGCTTACAAGGGAAAGCTGAAGAAAGAGGAGGCTGCTCCTGCTAAAAAGTAAGAGAAATGCTTCGTAAGGAAAGATACGATTTTATATTGAATCATTTCAGAAGTGCGCTGCCGAATGTAACTACCGAGTTGCAGTTCGGTAGCGCATTTCAGCTTCTGGTGGCTACCTTGCTTTCTGCGCAATGCACCGACAAACGCATCAACATGGTTACGCCTGCTCTCTTTGCCCGTTATCCTGATGCGCAGCACATGGCACAGGCGAGCGAGGAAGATATTTATGAGTTGATCAGTTCGGTGAGTTATCCGAATGCCAAGGCGAAGCATCTTGCTGAAATGTCTCGCCAGCTGGTTGAGATGTTCGGAGGTGAGGTGCCTGAGGCTGCGGATGATTTGGAGAAGTTGGCAGGAGTGGGGCGCAAGACTGCGAATGTGATTCGTGCCGTATGGTTCGGTCATGCTACGATGGCGGTGGATACGCATGTTTACCGTGTGAGTCATCGTATGGGGTTGGTGCCGAAAACGGCAGATACGCCCCGAAAAGTAGAAGATTATCTGATGAAACACATTCCGGCTGAGGATATTCCGAATGCGCATCATTGGATTCTGCTGCATGGCAGATATATTTGCAAGAGTACGAAGCCGCTCTGCGATAAATGCTTTTTTAATGAATATTGCCCAAAACTATTAAAGGACAGTAAGCTTTAGGTAGATATTAGTGATTATTTAGTAGTGATTAGTTTGTTAATCACTAATCACTACCAATTAATCACTAATTAAAGTTTTATTGTTTTATTCAAGAGATAGTTATCCAGAATCACCATGGCAGCCATGGCTTCAACCACTGGCACGGCTCTTGGCAAAACGCAAGGATCATGACGGCCGCGGGCAGTCAGCATGGTGGCATTTCCTTCCAAATCTACCGTATTCTGCTCCATCAGCAGAGTAGCAATTGGCTTAAAGGCAACACGGAAATAGATGTCCTGACCATTGCTCAAACCGCCCTGTATTCCTCCGCTATGATTGCTCTTTGTTGTAATACGGGCAGCAATGTCCTGATTCACAGCAGCATCAGCTGGCGTCTCTGCAGCATCAGCCTTCGGGATAAAGACATCATTCTGCTCACTTCCGCGGGCAGTAACTCCGGCAAATCCCTCACCATATTCAAAACCCTTCACGGCGTTAATGCCAAGCATGGCAGCACCCAGTTGGGCATGAAGCTTGCCAAATTCAGGCTCGCCCAATCCTACCGGGCAACCCTTGATGACGCAAGTGATGATTCCACCAATCGTATCGCCGTCGGCCTTAACCTGGGCGATGAGATCTTCCATCTCCTTCGCCTTCCGCTGGTCAGGACAGCGCACCGGATTATCTTCTATGGTGTTAAGGTCATACAGATGATAATCTTTCTCCAGCGCGATGCTGCCCACCTGCGATGTATAGGCCGTGATGCTGATGCCCAACTGTCGCAAGGCAAGTTTAGCCAAAGCTCCGCCTACGCATCGGGCAATGGTGATGCGGGCTGAAGAACGGCCGCCGCCACGATGATCGCGTACGCCATACTTCTCGTGATAGGTGAAATCTGCGTGAGAAGGGCGGAAGAGACAGCGCATGTTCTCATAGTCCTGAGAATGCTGGTTCTGGTTACGCACCTCAAAGCCGATAGGGGTTCCTGTTGATTTGCCTTCGAACACACCACTCAGAAACTCTACCTTGTCAGCTTCCTTTCTGGCCGTAGTGATGTGGCTCTGTCCTGGGCGTCGGCGGTTCAGCTCGCTCTGGATAAAGTCCATGTCGATTTCTATGCCTGCAGGAAATCCGTCAATAACGCCTCCTACAGCTATTCCATGACTCTCTCCAAACGTAGTGAGAGTGAAAAGATTGCCAAATGTATTCCTCATTACCTTAATATATTATAAAGGTGTTTATTACTTGTTGCAGCCGCCTTCGCAACCACCTTCACAACCACCTTCACAGTTGCCATCCTTGCAGTCGCCGCCGCAGTTGTCGCAGCCACCTGAGCAGCCGCCACCTTCGCCGCTGATCATCTGAGCCATCTTGGCAATCTCCTCAGCAGTAGCCTCGCGGCTCTCGAGAATCTGGCCGCAGAAGTTGAGCTTCAAGCCAGCCAATGGGTGGTTCAGGTCGCAGGTTACCTTTGTATCGCTGATGTTCTTCACGACTGCGTTGAAGTGGTTGCCATCCTCGTTCTGCAATGGGATGATAGCGCCTACCTGTACGTGCTGTGCATCAAACTGGCCGTTGATGGTAAAAATCTGCTTGTCGAGCTCCAGTACGCGCTCATCATAGTGCTGTCCGTAAGCCTGCTCTGGGTCCAGCTGGAAGTCGAACTCATCACCCTTAGCCAGGTCTACCACCTTCTCTTCGAAAGCTGGCAGGGTAACACCCATACCGCTGATGAAGATGAACGGACGCTCGTCGGTTGTGCGCTCGATGAGCATTTCCTCGCCGTTGTCACCATTAGTTACATCATACAGTGCGTATGAAACTACAATAAACTTGTTTTTGTTGTTTGTTTCCATTTCTATATTTATTTTTTATTATTTCTTTTTCTTTTCTGAATGCTTACGCTCTTTACCATCTCCATGCGCTCCAGATAGATAGGGCGCCATTTGTCGATGATGTCCTGCAGACTTTTGCTCTTCTGCGAGAGTTCAGCATATTCCTCGCCGTCGGTCAGATTCTCTTTCTTGAGATCCAGCATTCGGGCGATGAGCTGCTTCTGGTGTTCCTCAGCCGCCTTGAGCTGGTTGCCCAGTTTCTCGAGACTTTCCATAAAGGCGAGTGCCTTGTCTATATGATTTTCCTGTACCATTTTGCTTGTTTTATAGGTTGAATCTTTTGCAAAGGTACAAATAATAATTGGTATAAACGAAGAAAAAGGGCTTTTTTTTTGATGATATTACAAAATGATAGAGAAAATGTAATATCTCTAACGTTCTGATGCCTATTTCGGTGTGTTGTTGTTGATTTAAGTCAAGAAATAGGCGGAAAACTGAAAATATCCCAAGAAATGTTTGCGCACACAGAGAAAAGTTCTTATCTTTGCAGCGTCTTAAAGAAAAAGACTATAGGATAATGTTTAACAGAGCCGGCGTCTACGGATGTGCAGGACTCACAAAGTAAAGAAAGGTAAAAAGATTATGAAGAAGATTATGGTATTAGCAGTAGCTATGTTTGCAATGGCAACAGCTACTTTCGCAGCAGAAGAGGAGACAAATGCAACAGCAGCTTACAACATGAATGTAAAGATGTCTAGCTTGGCAGATGCTTTGAGCTTGAACATCGACCAGGTAGAGGCTGTAGCTGATGTACACAAGAACTTCACCGCAGACATGATGAATGCTGCAACAGCAAAGGGTGAGGAACGTTCTGCAATGATTGACAAGGCAGTTTTGAAGGATCTCAAGTACATGCACGTTATCTTGAACAACAGTCAGTATCGTAAGTACGTGATGCTTCTCAACACAACCCTTATCAACCGTGGTTTGAAGTAATCATCTTTTTATATGAGAAAAATAAGAGAGAGATTTAAAATAAGAATCCCAGTCAAGGTTTTATCCTGACTGGGATTCTTTTTTGCTTTTGGGCCTTCAGTCCGTACTTAAACTATTTGCTAAACTTAGCTTCCTGATATGCGAAAGTTCAGTTAACTTGATAATCAGTCAATATCTATTAATTGGAAATGCTTGTTGAAGGTCAAATCCAATCCGTTAGCCAGTTCTACCTCGTATTCATTCTTGTTCATTTCTATCTTTTTCACCGATTGTCCTGCATAATTAGCCATCAGGTAATTCTTGATGGCTTGCGGAATCAGCTGGTCTGGCACGGTGGCCTGCTTGCAGTCAATCTCTGTAAGATTTCCCTTTTTGTCGAACTCCAGCTTCGTGCCATTCTGCAGAACCACGTCGTAGCTTCTGCTCACAACGCCCGACTCAATGGTAGCAAGCATCACCTTCTGACCATTGAAATGCTGGCTGAGTAAGGTCTGAGCCTTGGCAGGAAGTGCATTTACAGAGATAGGTTTGTCGTTGCCCGCATTCGCCACCATATTGCATGAAACCATGCAGCAGATGGCAATCATCAAAATTCGCAAAATTCTTTTCATACGCTACAAATTTTAAAATTATAATAACTAAGTTGTGATGAGTGCTTTAACGCCATCACTTAAGAATTAGACGCAAATCGTGCCTGAAGGTTTAACTCTATCTTCTTTGCTGAACTTTTGCATGTGGTTCAAGTACGGGCTGACGACCCAAGTTTGGCTTAGAAAGCAGCATACTGCTTATCAGCTGTCTTTTGCAGCACCGTGCCAATGCTTCACGTTAGCGGAGAAAAAATCTTTCTGTTTCCATCAGATTATTTCAATTTACTCCTTTACGATTTCTTTTCCTGCTGCCTGCCAGCCAATAAAGCCGGAATCGAGTTCTATTACCTGATAGCCGTTCTTTGTCAATATAGCTGCGGCATTTTTGCTTCGCTTGCCGCTTCGGCAGTTCACGGCGATAGTCTTGCTTTTGGGAAGAGTGGCAGCGGCCTTCTGCTCGAAGTCTGATTTCAGTACGTCAATGTTGATTGCGCCACGAATATGCCCATTGGCAAACTCCTCTGCGGTTCGTACGTCGAGACGGATTACTGCGGTGTCAGCGATGGCTTTCTCATAGTCATCTGCCGACAGACTCTTATAGCCCTTATTTTGCGCCTGACAAGAATACAGGCTTGATAGCATGGTTATAATGCTCATGATAAATATTTTCTTCATTCTCTAATCTTTTAATAATTATGCGCCTATAATCTAGGAGGATAAGCCATGCTCAACCCCCTACATTCTTGCAATATATCTGCAAAAATACAAAAAATATTCAGAAAGTTGATGATATGGATGGATTTTGTTGGCTGGGCGAACTCGATTTAACCTTATTTTATACGATAGAGGGATATTTTGATAATCTGAAATCCTTAATGACCGAAAATGACCGTGACCGAAAATGACCGCTCTCCTCATGAGGTGAGCGGTCGTTTTTGTTCTTTATCCCATGCAGCTCGTTACTCCGAGCGTAGTAGCGATAGCGGTCAGAATGTTGATGGCTATCTGAAGAATTGTTTTCCAAGTGTTCGCTTTCATCTTTTTAGTGTTTAAAGTTTAGTGTTTTATGTTTACTTTTTTGTGGGGCGAATAGGCTGGACTAGGGGCTAGCACCCTAGCCAGTTTATCCTTGGGTTATTCAAGGCCGTCGCCAGTATCGTCCTTGCCGGTAGTACCGCCGCCTGATTCTGAGCCTTGGCCTTCGCTGCCGGTCTGACCGGTGCTTGAACCACCTGGCGTATTATCCGGAGTGGTTGGGGCGTTGAGGTCAACGTTGGTCTTACCCT
>OKTO01000096.1_pt1 | contig 40610 bp, 48 predicted proteins | sample 1606101 | NCBI WGS metagenome assembly OKTO01 (sample SAMEA3879513, study PRJEB24766) | human gut metagenome | biome: human-associated habitat; feature: feces | place: USA | collected 1985/1987
ACGCGCTTGCGCGGTCATCTGACATACAAAGGTCATTTCTGAGTGGTGCCGGTGGCGGGGCTCGAACCCGCACGGTTGTTACGCCGAGGGATTTTAAGTCCCTTGTGTCTGCCATTCCACCACACCGGCAGGTGGGAATATTTTAGCACTGAATGGCGGGCGCGTCAAGGATAGAAATCGGGGCTGGGGCGGAAGAATGGGCGGAAGTCCGGTTTTTGGGACAGTATGACGTTCGGGCGGATAGAAAATTTCGCCGATTCTTTGTATGTTCTGCCATATTGCAAAAATGGAACAAATGTTTTAATATACAAATACTGCCTCATACATCAGCTGCCGGAAGAACGGAACGGAATTTTAGGAGTGGATGCAGAATGACGAAACACCGAGCAGACAGACAGGACGCATGGGAAACGGCGGACGAGCGGATCGTCCGGCTGTTTGCGGCGCTGAGCCGGGAGGAAAAACAGCAGTTTCTTACTTTTTTTGAAAACGCTCTAAAAACGCGATCATGGCCTGCTTCAGATCATCGTCAGCATGGGAAAGAAGCTCCCTGAGCTGTGCGTCGAGCGGGTCCTCCTCACCGGCCGGTGCGCCGGTGGGGAGCATTTTTTTATCCGTCGCGCCGGTGAGGTAGGCGGGCGTTGTGCCGAGGGCGGCGGCGACGATCTGGAGCTGGTCGGCGCTGGGCTCGGATTTGCCGGCCTTCCAGTCCTGGCAGACGGTCGGCGTACGGCCGATGCGGCGGGCGATGGACGCCTTGGTCACGCCCGTCTCGCGGATCAGCGCTTCGAATCTGCTATAAATAAACAAAACAGACACCTCGCATTTGTGCAAAATAGAGAATCGAATAAAAATGCGACATACCTCCCTTGACAATCGTATATAAATGCGATACACTCAGGGGGCAGGTGCGGAGAGCGCTGCGGGCCGGAAGCAAACAGGCCCGTGGGCCAGGGAATCAGAGGGAGCGGCGCCGCAGCCGGAGATTCATGCAGATTTATTGTATCCGGCGCGGCGCGTTTTGTCAACTGCGTATCGCATAAAAATATGATTGGGTAACCGATGATTCAATCGACAAGAGTTATCAGTGAGAGATTTTGCCGCAAATGAAAGTTTGAAAAACGCAGGAATACTTTGTGTATTTCAAGTTTTTCAAACTGCACAGCTGGGGCAAAAGATCCGCTGAGAACCGCAGACGATTGATTCAGTGGTTACCAAGGGGGGGCGAGGGAAGATGATGCGCGGCTGTGTCTGCCGGTGGTGCGGCGAGGCTGTCACGGAGGCGGACGAGCGGTATGAGGCGATGGACGGCACGGCGGTGCACGCGGAATGCATGGAGGCGCTTTTGCTGGAGACGGTGGGGGTGGAGGCACTGGCGGAGCGCATGGGGTATGAACACAGACGGGAGGTGGAGATGGATGCAGAACGGAGAGAAGGGCTTTGAGCCGGTATGGTGCCCGTTTTACCGGGAGGACAGCGGCAGGAGCATTTACTGCGAGGGAATCACGGACGAGAGCTTTCTGCGGCTGACGTTCGCTTCGGGGCGGGCGAAGCGGCAGCAGATGGAGATCTTCTGCCGGACGAAAAACTGCGAGAAATGCGAGCTTTATACGGCCATCAACGCGAGGTATGCGGATGACTGAGGAAAAGGGCGGAAGAACGCGGAAGGACCCCATCGGCAGAGCGTCCGGGAATCTGGAAAAGGCGCTGGAGACGATCTCGAAGCGGCTGCTGGAGCAGATCAAGGACGGCGAAACGCCGAGCAGGGAGCTGGGCGAGCTGGCAAAGGTGATGAAGCAGGCGGTCGAGATCCGGCAGGAGCTGCAGGAGGAGCACGGCGGGCAGGAGACGGGCGTGCGCGTGGTATTTGAGCGGGAAGCGGAGGAATTTTCGGAATGACGGAACTGCGGATCTGCGCGCCGAATGAGAAGCAGAGGCGGTTTTTACTGGACCGGCACCGGCACATCGCCTACGGCGGGGCCAGAGGCGGCGGGAAGAGCTGGGCTGTGCGCACAAAGGCGAAGCTGCTGGCGCTGCGGTATGCGGGGATCAAGCTTTTGATCGTGCGCAGGACGCTGCGGGAGCTGCAAAACAACCATATCGACCCGCTGCTGCAGGAGCTGGCGGGGATCGCGAAATATAAGGCGGCGGACAAGCGGTTCGAATTTCCAAACGGGTCGACGATCACGTTCGGCTACTGCGCGTGCGACGGCGATATGGGGCAGTATCAGGGCGCGGAATACGACGTGGTGTTTCTCGACGAGGCCGGGCAGCTGCAAAAGGCGTGGATCGACGCGATCAATGCCTGCGTGCGCGGGACAAACGGGCTGCCGAAGCGGACGTACTACACGCTGAACCCCGGCGGGCCGGGGCACGGATATTTTAAACGGCTGTTCATCGACCGCCGGTTTGAGGCGGGAGAGGAGCCGGAGAATTACAGCTTTGTGCAGGCTCTGGTGACGGACAACCGGGCGCTGATGCGGCAGCAGCCGGAGTATCTGAAGCAGCTGGAAACGCTGCCGCCGAAGCTGCGCGAGGCGTGGCTGTATGGGTCGTGGGACGTGTATGAGGGACAGTTTTTTGAGGACTTCCGCGACGTGCCGGAACACTATGAGGACCGGCAGTGGACGCATGTGATCGAGCCGTTTGCGCCGGACAAGGGGTGGACGGTCTGCCGGAGCTATGACTTCGGGTATGGAAAGCCGTTTTCCTGTGCGTGGTGGGCGGTCGATTACGACGGCGTGATCTACCGCATTCTGGAGCTCTACGGCTGCACGCGGACGCCGAACGAGGGCGTCAAGTGGACGCCGGACCGGCAGTTTGCCGAGATCAGGCGGATTGAGACGGAGCATCCGTGGCTCAAGGGCCGGGAGATCACGGGCGTGGCGGACCCGGCGATCTGGGACGCCTCGCGCGGGGAAAGCGTGGCGCAGACGGCGGCGCGGTACGGCGTGTATTTTACGCCGGGCGACAACGAGCGCATCGCGGGCTGGATGCAGTGCCATTACCGGCTGCAATTCGACGAAAACGGGTACCCGCGTATGTATGTGTTCAAAAACTGCAAAGCATTTATCCGGACGGTGCCGCTGATGCTGTATTCACAGACGCGGCCGGAGGATCTGGACACGGCGATGGAGGATCATGTGTGCGACGAATGGCGGTATTTCTGTATGTCGCGGCCGGTGAAGCCGATGATGCAGGCGCAGACGGCGGCGGTCTGGTCAGACCCGCTGAATCAAATCAGAAGCTAGGAGGAAGCAATGGAGGTACGGACAACAGGCGTTCCCGTCATTGGGGCGCGGGAGCTGCGGCGGGCGGCGGATATTCTGCGCCGCTACAAGCAGGGCAAGCAGAATCTGGAACGGCGCATCATCGCCGACGAGGACTGGTGGAAGCTGCGGCAGTGGCGGCAGTTTTCGGACAAGGGCAATCCGAACGACGACCGGCCCGCGTCCGGGTGGCTGTTCAACGTCATCATGGGCAAGCACGCGGATGCGGTCGCGGCCTATCCGGGGCCGGTCATCCGACCGCGCGAGCCGGACGACCGGCAGGAGGCGCAGATGCTCTCGTCGATCATCCCGTGCATTCTGGAGCAGAACGACTTTGAGGAGGTCTATTCCGACACGTGCTGGCAGAAGATGAAGCAGGGCACGGGCGTGTGGGGCGTGTACTGGGATCAGGATAAGCTCGGCGGACTGGGGGATATCTCCATCCGGCCTGTGAATGTGCTGAATCTGTTCTGGGAGCCGGGCGTGACGGATATCCAGAGGTCGCAGAATGTGTTTTATCTGGAGCTGGAGGACAACGAGACGCTGCTGGCGGCGTATCCGCAGCTGGCGGGGAAGCTCGGCGGGAGCAGCGCGGTGCTTTCGCGGTACCGGACGGACGATACGGTCGATCTTTCGGAGAAGACGCTGGTGGTGGACTGGTATTACAAGAAGCGTGTGGGCGGCAGGACGGTGCTGCACTACTGCAAGTATGTGGGCGAAACGGTCCTGTACGCGACGGAGAACGACACGTTCATGCCGTCGGTCACGCGGGAGGCGCGGGACCCGGAGACGGGCGAGACGGTTCTGGTGCAGACGCCGGTGCGTGCGCCTGCGTGTGAGCGGGGGCTGTATGACGACGGGGAGTATCCGTTCATCTTTGACCGGCTGTTTCCCATCGAGGGCTCGATCTGCGGGTACGGCTATATTGACATCGGCAAGGGCGCGCAGGAGCAGATCGACCGGATGGATCAGGCCATCGTGAAGAACACGATCATGGCGGCGACGCCAAGATGGTTCCGCCGCTCGGACGGGTCGGTCAACGAGCAGGAGTATGCGGACTGGACAAAGCCGTTTGTGCACGTGGACGGGAATCTGGGGCAGGATTCTCTGCAGCAGGTGCAGGTCAATATGCTGCCGGGGATCTGTGTACAGGTGCTGAACAACAAGATCGAAGAGCTCAAATGGACGACGGGCAACACGGACGTGACGAACGGGCAGGTCTCGTCCGGCGTGACGGCGGCCTCGGCTATCGCGGCCTTGCAGGAGGCGTCCGGGCGCAGCTCACGCGCGTCGACGCAGTCGGCGTACCGGGCTTACGCGCGGCTCATCCGCATGGTGATCGAGCGCATCCGGCAGTTTTATGATCTGCCGCGCAGGTTCCGCATTGTGGGCGCAGGCGGGGCAGAGGAGTTTGTGTCCTACTGCAATGCGCGGCTGAAGGCGCAGAGCATGGGGCCGGAGGCGCTCATGCGGACGCCGGTGTTCGATGTGACGGTCACGGCACAGAAGCACACGGCGTATACAAAGCTGGCGCAGAACGAGCTGGCGCTGCAATTTTTCCAGCTGGGATTCTTCCGGCCGGAGATGGAGCAGCAGGCGCTGGCGTGCCTCGACATGATGGATTTTGACGGCAAGCAGCAGATCTTGCAGAAGCTCCGTTCGGGTGCGGATGCGGCGGCGTGGCAGCGGATGGCGCTGACGCTGGCGGGACGGTATGAGCCGGAGCTGTACGAGCGGCTGGCAGGACAGCCCTCGCCGGAGGCTCCGGGGACGGTTCGGACGGCGAAAAAGCAGGACGCGGAACCGGCCAGAGTGCAGCAGGCGCGAAAACGCGCCGGAGAGGCGGCGCAGCCGGGATGATCGAGGTATGGCTGGACAGAACGGCGCTGACGGTGCGCGGCCACGCGGGTTTTTCGCGGTACGGCAGCGATATCGTCTGCGCGGCGGCGTCGATGCTGGCGTTTGCGCTGGCGGAGGCGGTGCAGGCGGCGGGGATGAAAACGCCGCCGGTGATCGAATTGGGCTGCGGACGCTTCCGGCTGGAGGCGTTCGCGGACGGACAGGAGCAGGCGCGGCTGGACGGGATGTTTGAGACGGTTCGCGCGGGATACCGGCTGCTTTCGGCGCGGTATCCGGACTATGTGCGGGTTTTGGGTGAACGTGACCCTGAAAATAAGTTGGAAAGACCCGAGCGTCGCCCGCTTGAAGGGCAGAAGGAGGAAAAGGATGAAAAACTTTGATTGGCTGCAGGCATTTGCGATGGAGCAGCAGGAGCAGCCGGAGCCGGGCGTATCGGCGGACGCCGCGCCGCAGGATGAGCAGGAGCGCGCAGAGGCGTTCCGGGCGCTCATCCAGGGACCGTATAAGAAGGACTATGACAGGCAGGTGCAGATGATCGTGCGCGAACGGCTGAAAAACTGCGCGAGAAGCGAGCAGGTGCTGAAGTCTCTGGGGCCGGCACTGGAAAAGACCTTCGGCGTAGATGCGGCACAGCTCACGCCGGAACAGGCAGAGCGGCTGGCCGCGTGCGCACCGGAGGGGAAAGTCCCCGTGACGAAAGAGCAGCGCGAAGAGGCGATGCGGCAGGGGTATGAGGCGCTTCGGGAGCAGTTTGCGGCGGTGCGCGAGGCGTATCCGGGCGCGCAGCTGCACGAGGAGCTGGAAAGCCCCGTGTTCATGCGCCTTGTCATGCGCGGCGTGGATGCCAGAAGCGCTTACGAGCTGACACATTTACGGGAGCTTCGTGCAGGCGCGATGGCATACGGCGCAAGACGCGCACGTGAGGAGCTGACGGCGGCCATGCAGGCGGGTTACCTCCGCCCGCGCGAGAGCGGCATGGCCCCGGCAGCAGGCGGCGCATTTGCCGAGAGTCCGGAGAACTGGTCCAGACAGACGAGGGAGGAACTGAAGGCGCGGGCCAGACGGGGCGAGACCGTCCGGCTCTGAGAAAAGGAGAGATTTTAATGAATCTGAAGCAGGAACTGAATTTGCAGCTGTTTGCCGACGCGGGTACGCTGGTGAACGCCAGCGGCAATTACGTGAACGCGTATTCCGGTGAGACGAGCGCGTTCCCGGATGGCGGCGGTATGACGGCGTCCATGAAGACGTTTTACGACACGGAGCTGCTGGAAAACGCGCGTCCGGAGCTCATCCACACGCAGTTTGCACGCAAGCAGGCGCTGCCTGCCGGACGCGGCAAGACCGTGGAATGGCGCAAGTGGAACACGCTTGAGGACGCGGGCGCGCTGACCGAGGGTGTCATTCCGACGGGCCAGAAGTTTGGCCAGAGCGCTGTGACGCAGGCCATCACGCAGTACGGCACGTATGTGTCCGTGTCCGACCAGCTGGAGCTGCACGCCATTGACGACGTGATTCTGGGTGCGGCGGAGGAGCTGGGCGCGTCCGCCGGTACGACGCAGGATAAGCTGGTGCGCAATGTCGCCGCAGCGGGCACAAATGTGCAGTACTGCGACAAGGTCGGCACGAACGGCGCACATACCGCCGTGACCAGCCGCACAGGTCTGGACACCACCGCGAAGCTGACACCGGACGAGGTCAACAAGGCCGTGACGCTGCTCAAAAAGCTCAAGGCCCCGAAGATCGACGGCAAGTACATTGCCATCATCCACCCGTCCGTTGCATACGATCTGCGTTCGTCCGAGGCCTGGATCGAGGCGCACAAGTATGCGGGTCTGACGGAGCTGTTTACCGGCGAGATCGGCGAGCTGCATGGCGTGCGCTTCATCGAGACGACCGAGGCCAAGATCTTCAACGGCGAGGGCTGCCCGGTCAAGACGGAGGCGGACGAATCCAAGGGCACGCCTGCGGTGTATTACAGCGTCTATGCGACGCTGTTCCTCGGCAAGGACGCCTACGGCATGATCGACCCCGAGGGCGGTAATCTGGAGATGATCATCAAGGACAAGGGCCAGGTCGGCGGGCCGCTCAACCAGTTCTCGACGCTGGGCTACAAGTTCTCCAGTGCGGCGAAGATCCTGTATGAGGATCGCATGGTGCGCGTGGAGAGCTGCGGTGCGTACTCTGCAGAAGACGAGGCAAACTGAGAAAAGACGTGGGGACCGGCGCAGGCCGGTCCCCGGAAAAGACGTGGAAGGGAGAATTACCATGGAAAACGCATTTATGAATATGAAGACCATCACGCTGCCGCGCGCGGGCGGCACGGAGCAGCAGTCAGTGTTTGCCTGCGTCAACGGACGCACGTTTCAGGTGCCGCGCGGCAAGGCGGTCGAGGTGCCGGAGCCGGTGTATGAGGTGCTGGAAAACGCAAGACGGCAGCTGGAGGCGGCACGGAAGCTCGAGGATGAGCTGGCCGCCGGCTGAGGGCTGCAGACAGAAGAAAGGAGGCGGGGCGCATGACCATCCGCGAGGCGCTTGAGACGGTCGACCGGCTCAAGCCCAACCAGTATGGGAGCGCGGACAAGCTGCGCTGGCTGTCGGAGCTGGACGGAGCGGTGTACCGCGAGATCCTGACGCAGCATGAGACGCAGACGGCGGCGTTCGCGGGCTATACGCCGGAGGCGGATCTGGACGGGACGGTACTGCTGATCGAGTGGCCGTATGACGAAATTTACCGGTGGTATCTGGAGATGAAGATCGACGACGCCAACGGGGAGATGACGAAGTACAACAATTCCGCCGCCAAGTACAATATGTACTATCAGGCGTACCAGAACGCGTACAACCGGGCGCATCTGCCGAAGAGCGAAGCGGCGTATATCAAGCTGTAGGGGGGATAGCGGGATGTTTTATCCAAAGCTGACGGAGCAGCGGCAGCAGACGCTGACAACCGAGGCGTTTCTCGGCTATGACCACGATCTGAAGCTTTCTGACGGGGAATTCTACGACATGGAGAATCTGACGTCGGACTGCTATCCGCTGCTTGCGCCGAGAGTGCGGCGGGGGATGGTGCAGGCGCTTTCAGGGGTGCAGGCGATCTGCGCGCGGGACAGGCTGTGCTGGGTGCAGAATCAGGTTTTGCATATCAACGGCGCGTCCATGGAGGCGTATATGCCGTCGGTGAACATCAAGGCGGGAGAAAAGCAGCTCGTGTCCATGGGCGCGTATCTGTGTATCTTCCCAGACGGAATTTACTTCAACACGGAGGATTATTCCGACAACGGGTACATGGGGCATGAGAATACGGTCGACGCGGCGGAAACGCCGATCAGCGTGTCGCTGTGTCTTGCGGACGGGCAGGCGCTGACACTGAGCTTCTCGCAGGCGGCGCAGCCGGAAAGCCCGTCGAACGGGCAGTACTGGCTGGACACGTCGGGGAGTCTGCACACCATCAAGCAGTGGGCCGAGGCCTCGGGGCAGTGGGTGTCCGTGCCGACGGTGTATGTGAAGCTGGCGGCGAACGGCATCGGCAAGGGCTTCAAACAGTATGACGGCATTGAGATCTCCGGGCTTTCCGGGAACGAGCAGCTCAAAAAGCTGAACGGCAGCCAGATTTTATACGGCGCAGACGAGAGTTCTATCGTCATCGTGGGGCTGATCGACCAGGCGGCGGAGGTCACGAGCGGGACGGTGAAGACGGCCCGGCGCGTGCCGGATATGGACTTTATCACCGAATGCGGCAACCGGCTCTGGGGCTGCAAGTACGGTGTGGCAGACGGGAAGACGGTGAACGAGCTTTACTGCTGCAAGCTGGGCGATTTTAAAAACTGGGCGTGCTATCAGGGGGTGGCGACGGATTCGTGGCGGGCCAGCTGCGGCACGGACGGAAAGTGGACGGGCGCGGCGACGCTGGCGGGAAGTCCGGTGTTCTTCAAGGAGGACTGCTTCCACCGGGTCTATCCGTCGGCGACGGGGGCGCATCAGGTCGTGGTGCAGAAGTGTGCGGGTGTGCAGAACGGGTCAAGCAAGAGCCTCGTGGTGGTGGACGACCGGCTGTATTACAAGTCGCGCATGGGCGTGTGCGTGTACGACGGGAGCCTGCCGCAGGAGATCGGCGGCTGCTTCGGCACGGTGCTGTATGCCAACGCGGCCGCGGGCGGTGTGCGCGGGAAATACTTCATCAGCATGGAGGATGCGGCGCACAGCTGGTCGCTGTTCGTCTACGACACGCGCAAGGGTCTGTGGCACCGGGAGGACAGCACGCACGCAAGCGAGTTTGCGCGGGTCGGCGACGAGCTGTATTTTCTTGAAAATGGAACGCTCAGGACCGTTTACGGCACAGCCGGGACGAAGGACGGGCCGGTCGGGTGGATGGCGGAGACAGGGATCATGACGTATGGCCTTGTCGGAAAGAAATACGTCTCGCGCATCAATCTGCGGATGCAGCTGCCGAAGGGGTCGAGCGTCGATTTCTGGGTGCAGTATGATTCGGACGGCGTGTGGCGGCACTGCGGGCACATTGAAGGCCGGGGGCTGCGTACCTTCCTGCTGCCGGTCCGGCCCGCAAGGTGTGACCATCTGAAATTCCGGCTGACGGGAAAGGGTGAGATGAAGCTGTTCAGTCTGGCACGGGTGCTGGAAGGCGGAAGCGATGTATAACGCGTTCTGTAGGGGCCGATGCCCACATCGGCCCGGCAGAATGCACGTCCGAAACGAAAAACGCTGCGGCGAAATTGAAGGTTCCCAGTGGGCCGGTGTGGGCATCGGCCCCTACAACGTACGGAAGGAGGTGCAGAGGATATGGGAAGTTTAACGCTTGCATACCCGTCCATTACGGGCAGGACGGCGCAGGAGCAGCTGGAGAGTATGCGGCGGTATCTGTGCGGGATGGCGGAGCAGCTGAATCTTGCCGACTGGTCGGCACGGGCGGCGCTGACGGAGATCGCGCAGGCCATCGACGCGGACGGGCTTTCCGAGGAGGAAAAGAAGACGACGCTTTCCGGCTATGTGGCTTTAAAGTCCCTCATCATCAAGACGGCGGATTTTGCGGCGGCGAATTCGGAGGTCTGGTCGGCGAAGCTTGCGGGGAATTATGTCGCGGCGTCGGACTTCGGGACGTATCTGGAAAAGACGCAGCTGACGATCGAGGGCAATTCCGTCGGGATCAAACAGCTGTATGATTACACGGCGGGCGTGAACAACGCGTTTTCCGTGAATGCGCAGCAGTATATCAAGACGGGGCTGCTGTATTACAACGACGTGACGCCGGTGTACGGTGTGGGCGTGGGCAATATCGAGACGACCGTAACAGACGGCGGCGGAAGGATCGTCGACCGGACGAAAAACGAACTGCTGACCGTGACGCCGAAACGCATTTCCTTCTGGCAGGAGGGGATGGAGGTTGCGTATCTGTCGGAGAAGAAGCTGCATTTCCCGTCCGGAACACTGGAGGCGTACAACGCGAAGCTGACCGGGACGATCACGGCGGCGGCAGGCTCGGCCTTTGGGCCGTGGACGATTGCGGACGGGAGCATCTACCGCGTGGAAAACGTGTTCGGCAGCAGCGCGGGTATGTATTTCGGGACGGGCGGCCTCTCCGTATCAGACCGGTTTCAGGTGGACGCGAACGGATATCTGACGTGCTCCGGCGCGACGATCTCCGGCGCGATCAGGGCGACGAGCCTGAATGTGACGGGCGCAAGCATCACGGGGCTTACGGTCGATGCGGCGAGTGTGACGGGAAATCTGTCCGCGTCGCGCATCAACGGCGGCATTCTGGATTTCAACAACTTTTCGGTCAATCACCTGTCGGCAAACGACATTACGACGGGGCTTTTATCGGCGGATTATATCAAGCTGGGCGGCGATATGGCGGTATACGATGCGCTGAACAGCGGTACTGTCGGCGGATGGCTCGGCTATACGACGGGCGCTTACGGCGGCGCGGGGATCCATATGCAGAGTGGGCTTGGCGAGGTCGTGGCGACGGCAAGCGGCGCGAAGCTCTGCTACGGCGGCAATACGCTCTCCGTCACGGAGGGCGGCGCGCAGACGAACTGCCGAATGGCGGTAGGCGGCGATCTGGTCGTGAGCGGCAGCACGGCGCCGTCTGTTGACGGCGCGGGCTCGCTCGGGTTTTCCGATTACCGGTGGTCGGTCGTGTACGCGCAGACGGGCACGATCACTACATCTGATCGGGAGAAGAAGACGGACATTTCGTATGCGCTGGAACGCTATGACGCACTGTTTGAGAAGCTGCGTCCGGCAAGCTACCGGCTGAAAAGCGGCACGTCCGGCAGGACACACACAGGTCTTGTTGCGCAGGATGTGGAGCAGGCGCTGCGGGAGTGCGGATTGACGGGAAAGGACTTCGCGGCCTTTGTGAAAACGCAGAGGGAAGACGGCGGCGCGGACTACGGCCTGCGCTATGAGGAGCTGATCGCCCTGTGTATCCGGCAGATCCAGATGCTGCGGGAAAGGGTGAGGAAATTGGAGGAAACGGCATGAGTAAGCTTTCGAATGCGATCGGCGCGCTGCGTATGGGGCTGGTGGAGGCGATCAACGCCTCCGGGCTCCCGCCGTGCGTCGTCGGAATGGTGCTCGATCAGGTGCGCGAGCAGGTGCGGCTGCTCGAGGCGCGGGAGGACGCGGAAGCAGAGGAGAAAAAGGAGGAGGACAATGGCGCTTTACAGAGTGCAGGGTAACGGAAAGGCTCCGGCAGGGCTGCAGGCGGGCGACGAGGTCGTGACGGGCGGCGGCACGTACCGCATTCTCGGCGTAAACGCAGACGGCAGCTACCGCAGCTCGCTCAGCAACAAATATCAGACGATCTATAACTATCGCGGCAGCTACGGGACGCCTTCTGCCGGTCAGACAGACGCGGCGCAGGTCAGAACGCCCGGCTATACGCCGTCCGGCGCGGCAAGCGAGGCGAAGGCGGCGCTGGACCGGGTGCTGTCGGAGAAGCCCGGCAGCTATACGTCCCGGTGGGACAAGGAGCTGGACGCGCTTTATGACCAGATCGCGAACCGGAAGGGGTTTTCCTACGATCTGGGGGCAGACCCGATGTACCGGCAGTACCGGGAGCAGTACCAGAGCGCGGGACGGCTGGCAATGGAAAACACGATGGGCGCGGCGGCGTCTCTCACGGGCGGCTACGGCTCAAGCTACAGCCAGCAGGCAGGGCAGCAGGCGTACAACGCGTATCTGCAGAAGCTCAACGAGGTCGTGCCGGAGCTCTACGCGCAGGCGCGCAGTCAGTATGACCGCGAGGGCTCGGCGCTTTCCGAGCGCTATGCGCGCATCAGCAGCCGCGAAAAGAGCGACTATGACCGCTACCGCGACCAGGTGTCGGATTATTACGCGGCACTGTCCGACGCGCGCGGCGCGTATCAGAGCGAGGCGCAGCGCAGCGAGAATCTGGCGCTGCAGTACGCGAAGCTGGCGAACGACAATTACTGGAACGAGCTGAACTATCGCTCCGACCGGGAGGACGCGGCGAACGCGCAGTACTGGAAGCAGCTTGCCTATGCGGACAAGCAGGCTGCGGCGGCGGAAAAGGCGGCGCAGGCCCGGCAGAAGGCGGCGCAGGCGGGCACGGCGAAGGACAAGCAGACAAAGCGCTCGTCTTCCCTTGCCAGAGGCAGAGGCGAAAAGCGCGGCAGAACGGCGCCCGGCACGGCGCGCCGCGATGAGATCAACTGAAAAGGCCGGAAGGAGGAGAACAGATGACAAAGCTTCCGGGCGCAAAGCCAAGCCCGCGCATTGCGGGCGGTGTGCTGCGCTGGTACGCGGGCGATACGTTTTCTGTGACGCTGGCGCTGGAGCTGCGCGATCAGGACGGCGATCCGGTCACGGTCGGCGCGTCCGACAGTCTGACGGTCAGCTTTTTTGACGCGTCGCACGCGCCGGTGCATACGTTTCAGTTTGACCGCGTGACAGGCGGGCAGGCAACGCTGACGTTTGACGATACGGTCAGCGCAAAATTTCCGAAGGGTGCGTATTTCTATGACATTTTGTATACGCACGGCGACAAAACAACGCTTGCGCGGGACAACCGCGCGGCGGCAGAGTGAGGTGCGGATATGCGGGTAGAGATTCCGAATACGATCACAGCAACCATTGGCGGCCTGATCTCCAGAGGCGTGAAGGCGGTTGAGGTCACGGACGGGGGACGGCTCGTCTTCACGCTGACGGATGGCAGCACTGTTGACCTTGGCAGCGTCGTGGGGCCGCAGGGGCCGAGAGGCGAGACAGGCGCAGAGGGGCCGAAGGGCGAGACAGGTGCACAGGGCCCAAAGGGTGATACCGGTGCGCAGGGCCCGAAGGGCGAAGCCGGCGAACGCGGCCCGAAGGGCGAAACTGGTGCACAGGGGCCCAAAGGCGATACGGGTGCACAGGGTCCGAAGGGCGACACCGGCGCACAGGGCCCAAAGGGCGACCCCGGCGAACGCGGCCCGAAGGGGGAAACCGGCGTACAGGGTCCGAAGGGCGAGACTGGCGCGGGCTTTCTCGTGAAGGGGTATTATGAGACGGCCTCCGCGCTGGAAGCGTCCGTGCAGACGCCGATGGCGGGCGACGCTTACGGCGTCGGTACGTCGGAGCCGTATGACATTTATATTTTCGACGGCGTGACAGAGAGCTGGATCAACAATGGGCCGCTTCAGGGCGCAAGGGGCGAAAAGGGAGACAAAGGCGACCCCGGCGCGGACGGTGCGCCCGGAAAGGACGGCGCACAGGGCCCGGCGGGCGCGGACGGTACGCCGGGGCAGGATGGCACAACGTTCACGCCGTCTGTTTCTGCAGCCGGTGTTCTCAGCTGGACGAACGACGGCGGAAAACAGAACCCGGCCAGCGTCAGTATTAAAGGCCCGGCGGGCGCAGCAGGCAAAGACCCGGAGCCGTTTTATGTGACCTGCACGCTGTCGGGGCAGGATGTGTACGACGAGGGTGCTACACATGATAAGTCATTCGCTGAGATCCTTGCCGCCCATCAGGCAAGGCGGCCATGCCGTGCAATTTTGACGCTGGCCGGGAGCACTGGTGATGATACCGTGCTGCTTCCGCTGGCAGAGCTGCATGCGGACGCTTCGGACGGATATGCAAAATTTGCGCTGACAGAAATGACGCAGGGCGATACGCCGGAAGAGCTGAGGGTCTGCTATGCGTGGATCCATTCGACGGACGCTGCGGAGGGCTTCTGGGGGAGCAGATATACGCTGTCCGGCGATGAGACTTTCCTGCCGGATGTGGCGGCCTCCGACAACGGAAAGTTCCTGCGGGTGTCCAATGGCGCATGGGCGGCGGCGACGATCACGAACGCGAATGGAGGCAGCTTCTGATGGCGGAATTTTTGACATTTGACACCGACCTCACGGCGGTCGCGAACGCGATCAGAGCCAAGGGCGGCACATCCGCGCAGCTGATCTATCCGTCTGGCTTCGTGTCGGCCATTCAGGCGATCCAGACCGGCATTACGCCGAAGCTGGTCGTGACCACCTCTGCCGGGGCGGCAGTCACGGCAGTGAAGGGCGCCAAAACGGTCACGGGAACTGCCGGGACAGACGGAGTGTGCACGCTGGAGCTGCCGGAGGCAGGCGCGTGGAGCGTTACGTCGGCGAAAAACGGGGTGAATGCCGCGCAGAGCATCGTGATCGGCACGCAGAGCATGAAAATGCCCCTGTATCTCGACAGCTTTGCCGACAATACATGGGAAGAGATCATCGCGGTGTGCAGGACCGGGATCGCCCCGGACAGCTGGGCCGTGGGAGACAGCAAGACCATGAACATCGGCGGGACGGCCTATCAGGTCGATATCATCGGCAAGAATCATGACGAGTATGCGGACGGCTCCGGCACGGCTCCGCTGACGTTCCAGCTGCATGATTGTTACAGCGAAGCAAAGCAGATGTACAGCACCAACCTGAGCGGTCTCGGCTGGAAGAACACCGATATGCGCCTGACCTATCTGCCTGCGATTCTGGCGCTGATGCCGGCGGAGGTGCAGAACGGCATCCACGCGGTAAACAAGAAGACATCTGAGGGGGGCAACAGCACGACGATTGAGACAGTATCGGACACGCTGTTCCTGCTCAGCGAGGTGGAGATTTTCGGGACTGCAAGTTCTTCCGTATCCGGGGAAGGAAGCCAATACGACTATTACAAGGCAGGCAACCCGAAGATCAAGAAGAGAGAAGGCGTTGACGAGTTCTGGTGGGAACGGTCGTCAGCCAGCGGCGGTATGTTTTGCAGAGTCAGAGCAAACGGCCAGGCGGGCGCGTCCAATGCCTCAAACAGCCTCGGCGTAAGCTTTGCGTTCTGCTTCTGAAGGGAGGAAGCGTATGGAATATCTGAAGGTAAACGGAACGGAGTACCCCGCGCACTTCTGCGGAAAGCAGATCGACCGCGAATGGGATGGCCGCGCGTCGAAAACCGTCACGCTTGCCATGCCGTATGCACAGGCTGTGCAGCTGTTTGTGGATGGGCTGCGCTGGGGCATCGTCCGGCGTGAGGCCGGCGCGGATGACGCGGCGCAGGAGCAGGACTGCTCCGGCTACTGCGTCGCAGGCCCGATCACAGACAACCGGGACGGGACGCTCAGTATTAAAATGGGCAGCTATACGCAGCTGGAGCAGGCGCTGCGGGAGCTGGAGGAGGCGCTGGCATGACGAGACTGGAACGGGAACTGCTCACGCGGATTAAAGCGCGGCTGGACGCGCTGGACCCCGGCGCGGCAGAGAAGCTGGCGGTACTCCTGCCGGTGCTCAGGCGCTTCGCACAGAGCTACGCGGCGCTCGGGCCGGCAGCGAAAAAGACCATCGAGGCGCTGCTGCCGGAGCTGGCGGCGCTGCTGGAGGCGGCGGAAGGAGCGATGCAATGAGTGCGGAGCAGACGGGCGCATTCTTCGCGCTTGTAAGCGTGTGCAGCGGGCTTGGTTCCGTGCTGAGTCTGCTGCTGCTTCTGGCAAAGCCGGTGCGCGGGCGGCTGTTCGGCCTCAGCGCGATCCGGGAAGGGCAGCGCTGTATGCTGCGCGCGGATATGCTGGCGGCATATTATAAGCATAGGGAAGAAAAAACCATCCGGCAGTATGAATATGAGAATTTTCTCTATGAATACAAGGCGTATAAGGCGCTGCACGGCAATTCGTTCATCGAGCGCATTGCCCGCGAGGTCGCCGAATGGGAGATCGTGACATAGGCACAGGTACAGGAAAGGAGCTTTGGAGGTATGGAACAGTTTTTGAAGCGCATCGAAAATCTGCTGACGGTCAAGTCGATCGTGACGCTGGCGCTGACGGCGGTGTTCGCCTGTCAGGCGGTCAGGGGCGAGGTCAGCCAGGACTTTATGATGATCTATACGACGGTCATCGCGTTTTATTTCGGGACGCAGGCGCAGAAGCTGCAGAGCGGCGCGGAGACACGGCATGACGACGGCGCATCCGAGTAATTACACGAAGGGCCGCAGCGCACCCATCGAGTTTCTTGTGCTGCACTACACGGCCGGGCGCAACGACTCCGCCGCGGCGGGACTCAAATATTTTGAGTCCCCGCGCGGGGCCTCGGCCCACTATTTTGTCGACCGGAACGGCTGGCTGCAGTCGGTCAGCGACGAGGATACGGCATGGTCGGTCGGCACGGCGGGCGTTTATACGCAGAAGCACCCGCGCTGCCGCAACGGCAACTCGATCTCCATCGAGATGTGCTGCCGGTATGACGCGGGGCGCTACTGGCTGGAGGACGCGGTCGTGGCGAACGCGGCGCTGCTGACAAGAAGGCTGATGCGCAAGTACGGCATTCCGATCGAAAACGTGCTGCGGCATTATGACGTGGTCAGCAAGCGGTGCCCCGCAATGTGGGTGGACGACGAGAACGCGTGGTTCGCGTTCAAACGGCAGGTCATGGAGGTGATGGAGATGACGAAGGAGGAGCTGCTTTCTCTGAAGGGAACGGGCGACCATCCGTCCGACTGGGCGCTGCAGGCGGCACAGTGGGCCAAGGAGAACGGCATTTTTACCGGCGACAGCGCGGGCAACTTCGGCTGGCAGCAGCCGGTCACGCGCGAGGCCGTGGCGAAGCTGCTGTACGAATACGATCAGGCACGCAACGTTGACAGCGGCGCGGCGGACATGGTAAAATAAGCGGGAAGAAGGAACACGCGGAAAGGGGGGAGGCGGATGCTGGAGATTCTGCTGATCAGTGCGGGCGCAGTATTGGAGACGCTGTTCATCATGCGCTCTTATAAGTGGCGCGATGCGTCGTCTGTCGTGCTCAAGACCATGGCGTCGGTGGTGTTCGTGCTGCTGGGGCTGCTGGAGCTGCGGCGGATGGGGCCGAGTTTGTACGGATGGTATGCCGTGGCGGGACTGACGCTCGGGATGCTGGGCGATCTGCTTCTGGCGCTGCGGTTTTTGTCGGAAAAGCTGCACCGGCTGTTCTTCGCTGCTGGCTCCGTGTCGTTTTTTCTGGGCCATATCGTGTATATTCTCGCGATCCTGGCGCTCTGCCCGGCGGCGTGGCTGTACGCGATCCCCATCGCGGTGGTGGCGCTGGGCGCGGCCTGCTTCTACGCATACGCCAAGGAGGTGCGCGCGGGCAAAATTACGCCGCTCGGCGTGCTTTATATCGGCGGCGTTTTGTTCATGACGGCCTGCGCGGCGACGGGCGCGTTTATCGAGTCCAACCGGGCGCTGTTCCTGTTCTTTGTCGGCGGCATCTGCTTCTCGACGAGCGATAATATGCTGGTCGTGCTCTCCTTCGGCAAAAACGACAGCCCCTACCGCAACGCGGTTCTGCACGTGCTGTACTATATGGCGCAGATCTTTATCGCGCTGACGATCAAGTTTGTGTAAAGCAGCGCATTCAAAGCAAGAAACGGGGCTGTTTCGCGGCAGCCCCGTTGACAGTCCGCCATGCCTGCGTATAATAAGCAAAGCATATTGCATGATGCACATCACGCAATATGCTTGACAGAAAAATAAAAACGCCAGACGCAGTGCGATCCGATCAGGCCGGTTTGCGCTGCGTCTGTTGTTTTCGGGCCGGAAGCGATTGCAGAAAGGTCTTGCCGCGCGTGCTGGCTGGGAAATCATGTGCAGGGACCATGCAGATACGAAAAATATGTCTGACTGCAGCAGTGACTGCGATCATTCTGTCCGCTGCTGCGGCGATCTGCCGCAGCTCCGCGTAACGTCCCCGGTCACATTGGTCCTTCCCATATTGCAGCCCGGCCTGCGCGATATCGTCCGTGTGGGAAAAGGCGGTGATGAGCGGCTGCATAACGCCGAAGGACAGCACAATGACCGACAGGAACGTCTCAGCAGACAGCGTGCCGCGCATGGAGAGCAGGCACCCGACCGGCAGAATGCCGAGTAGCGTCGACGGCAGGATCGCCATGCCAGCGCCGGTGCGTGATGTCAGGGACTATTGTGAATCTATGGGCGAGGATCTGGATGATTTCGAGTCCGATGTGGGCGCGAATTACAAGCTGCGCTATGAGGTGCAGGAAATCGATACGGCTCCCGAGCGCAAAATGAGCACCCTGACTCTGCTGCAGAGCGGCTGCTTTTTGACAGACTGACAAAAAATCGATGCAGAAAGGCGGATTTTTGGGGCGAATCTGCCATTGACATTTGCTGGCCCGCTGTATATAATGACCCCAGAAATCAGGAAAGGAGCCGACGCGCGATGAAACAGCTGTTTACGACTGCTATGATGATGCCCATGTGCATGCGCTGCATGTGCATGTTTTCGCGTACTCAAAAATCGGCTCGCTTTGTTTCATAAATTTCCATATTGGCAGTCAAACCGCCAATGCCGGAGCTGAGAAACGATGTGAGTTTCCCGGCTCTTTTTATTTGTCTCAGAAAACCTATTAAAACACTGTGGAAGGGGATTTCCCATGATCGAGCTGAAACACCTCGGCAAAATCTATTCCTCGGCCTCCGGCAGCGTGGAAGCGCTGAAGGATGTGAACCTGACCATCGCGGACGGCGAGATCTTCGGTATCATCGGCCTGTCCGGCGCGGGCAAATCGACGCTGGTGCGCTGCATCAATCTGCTCGAACGTCCGACCTCTGGCGAGGTCTGGGTCGACGGGCAGAACCTGACGGCGCTCAGCGAGAAGGCGCTTTTACAGGTACGCCGGCAGATCGGCATGATCTTCCAGAGCTTCAACCTGCTTGAGCAGCGGTCGGTCCTGCGCAACGTCTGCTTCCCGCTTGAAATTTCCGGCACGCCGAAGGCGGAGGCAAAGAAGCGCGCGGAGGAGCTGCTGAAGGTCGTGGGCCTTGCCGACAAGGCCGCAAGCTTCCCCTCGCAGCTGTCCGGCGGACAGAAGCAGCGCGTGGCCATCGCCCGTGCGCTGGCGACCAATCCCCGGTACCTGCTGTGCGACGAGGCGACCAGCGCACTCGACCCCAACACGACGCGCTCCATTCTGGAGCTGCTGCGCGAGATCAACAAGACGCTCGGCGTGACGATCATTGTCATCACGCACGAGATGAAGGTCATCGACCAGATCTGCGACCGCGTGGCCGTCATCGATAAAAGCTGCATCGCCGAGGAGGGCCGCGTGGCGGACGTGTTCACGAACCCGAAGTCCGATATTGCGCGCGAGCTTGTGCTCCCGCAGGAGCGGCCGGTGCTCGATCCCACGACCGGCGGGCGGAAGCTCCGCCTGATCTTCAACGGCGAGGATACGCAGAAGCCCGTCATTTCCGAAATGATCCTGGCCTGCCGCGTGCCGGTGAACGTGCTGTTCGCCGATACGAAATCCGTCGAGGGCGCGGCCTACGGCCATATGATCCTCGAGCTGCCGAACGACGAGCACGACGCGGAAAAGGTCGTCAGCTGGCTGAAAAACAGCGGACTGACGTGGAAGGAGGAGCGGTAAATGGCTACCGAATATTTTGTAAAGCTCTGGGATAACAACATTATCCAGCTGGGCATCTGGCAGACGGTCTACATGACCGCGCTCACCACGATCTTCGCGTATCTCATCGGCCTGCCGCTGGGCGTCATTCTCTGGGCGACGGACAAGGACGGGCTGCACCCCAACAAGGGCGTCAACACCGTGCTCGGCTTTATCGTGAACTTCTTCCGCTCCATCCCGGCAGTCATTCTCATGGTTGCCATGATCCCGGCGGCGAAGCTGCTGCTCGGCACCTCGACCGGCAACGGCGCGGTCATCGTCACATTGATCATCGCCGCCGCGCCGTATGTGGCGCGCATGGTCGAGTCCTCTTTGAAGGAGGTTCCCGCAGGCGTGATCGAGGCCGCACAGGCCATGGGCTGCACGAATTTTCAGATCATCTGGCACGTGCTGCTGCCGGAGGCAAAGCCGTCGCTCATCTCCGGATGCGTCATTTCGACTGTTACCATTCTCAGCTACACGGCGCTGGCCGCGACGCTGGGCGGCACGGGCCTTGGGCAGATCGCCATCATCCACGGCCACCAGAGAAGCCAGAAGCTCGTCGTCTGGGTCTGCGTGCTGCTGATCGTCGTGATCGTCCAGCTCATCCAGATCGTGGGCACCACTGTCGTTCGGAAGACCGATAAGCGCGCCCGCTGAAAGGAGCGTCCCATGAGACTGATTTTTGAGCGGCTGCTCCGCATCAACTGGCGATGCGGCCGAATGTGACCGAAGCCGTCCGCACGTCAGAAACAAACCGATTTTAAATTTTATAAAGGAGATTTTATCATGAAAAAGGTACTTGCAATCGTTCTTTCCGCTCTGCTGCTCGTCGCCGCGCTTGTCGGCTGCGCTTCCAAGAGCGAACCCGCTTCCAACGACAACAATGCTTCCGCCGATACCGCCGCTTCCACCGACGGCAAGCTCGAAACGCTGAAGGTCGGCGCTTCCTCCACCCCGCACGCCGAGATCCTCGAGCAGGTCAAGGACGCGCTGGCTGCCGAGGGCTATGACCTCCAGATCGTGATCTATGACGACTATGTGCTGCCGAACCAGTCTCTGGCTGACGGCTCGCTCGACGCAAACTACTTCCAGCACACCCCGTATCTGAACAGCTTCAACGCCTCCAACGGTACCGATCTCGTCTCCGCAGCCAAGATCCACTATGAGCCGTTCGGCCTGTACGGCAACGGTGTTGCCTCTGTTGCGGACATTGCCGCCGACGCAACCATCCTGATCCCCGCCGACGACTCCAACGAGACGCGTGCTCTGCTCCTGCTGGCGCAGGAAGGCCTCATTGAGCTGCCCGCCGATGCTTCCGCCGAAAAGGGCGTGACCACGCTGGATATCGTCGACGCGAAGGGCCATGACGTGCAGCCGCTGCAGGCCGATACCGTCCCCGCACAGCTGGCGAACTCCAACCCCGGCACCGTGGCCGTCATCAACGGCAACTATGCGCTGCAGGCAGGCCTCCACGCCGCTGACGCGCTCGCGATCGAAGATGCCTCCGGCGACGCGGCCCAGACCTACGCCAACATCATTGCCTGCCGCGCAGGCGAAGAAAACAGCGCCAAGATCCAGGCACTTGTCAAGGCGCTCCAGTCCGACGCTGTGAAGGAATACATCGAAAAGACCTACAACGGCGCTGTTGTTGCGATCTTCTGATCCTAACGCATTTCCGCCCGGCTCCGATTTGGAGCCGGGCGGTTTCTCGTTTTGGGGCAGCGGTATCAACGGCCCTTGGAACAGGCGCAGCAAAGGTTGGCTCTATTCCAGCGCCTCGTACAGCGGGCGCAGCTCTTCGAGCTTGGTGAGACTGCAGGAGGCGTTCCATGCCATGAAGCCGCCGGTCAGGCCCTCTTCCCGCAGCGCGCGGATCTGGTCGCCGATCTCCTGCACGCCGTATTCGTTATAGGGCGGCTGGATGGCGTTATAGGCCTGGATCCAGGTGCGGTCGACTGCGGGCGTAGGCGTTTCGGACTGCCGCTTGGCGGCGGACTCTGCCCAGTCGAGCAGCGTCTCATATGGATGCTCCCACGGGCGGTAGGCCCCGTTGCGGGCAAAATGGTCGGGGTACGGCATGCCGGAAATCACGTCAACAACATTGCTGATCGCGGGCCAATACTGGCCGTAGGCCGTGACATAGTTGCCGCTCGTCTCACCAAAGACATCCGCGCCGACGTAGACACCGTATTCGTGCAGAATATCCGTGGCATACATCAAAAAGCGCTGGATGGCCTGCGCCTTTGTCTCGCCGTACTCGTTGCGGAAGTCGATATCGCCCGAGGCTTCGTATTGGTCCGTATTGTCCGGGAAGCGGACATAGTCGAACTGGATCTCGTTAAAGCCCATGGTCTGCACTGCGTCGATAGCCAGCGCGGCCTTATACTCCCAGACATAGCGGCAGAAGGCACTCGGCCAGTAGCTGGCTGCGACATACAGCGGCTCGCCGGAGCCGTCGGCAATGGCGTACTCGGGATGATCCTGGCAGAAGAAGGAGTCGTTGAAGGTTGTCAGACGGCCGATCACATAGAATCCTGCGTCCTTGATTTTCTGAATGACTGCCTGATAATCTGCGACGGAGTTTTGGGCGTACTGATACGCCGTGGGGGAATATTCCTCGTACACAGGCGAATCGTAGCCGATGGACGTGCCATCCATGATGTTGACGACGAAGGCGTTGATCTTCGTCGATTTTGCGTATTCGATGTACTTGTCGATATCTTTTAAAATTGCCGGGTCGCAGGTAAGATAAATTGCGTAGCACGGGTTCGGCATTTTGTTGTCTTCAAAGCTTGCCTTCGTGCGTGGGAAATAATCAAGGCTTTCCGCGTCGCCGCCGCCCCACTTATCACCGCGTCCGGCGTGGATGGCGTAGACGCCGAAACGGTCATAGACGTCGTTGGCCTCCTCCTGCACCGTCGAGACATACTGGCCGCTGATGTAGCCCGTCTGACCCTGATAGGCTACCTGATATAAATCAACGATGCCGTCCGTCGTACCCTCGTAACTCAGGACCTGTAGTTCTGCTCCTTTTTCAACCAACGTGCCGAGTTCGAGCGTGTCTTTGTCTACGCGGAGGTTCTGCGGCGTGCGGACATAGACAGCCTTCTCGGCAACCACAGCAGCGGGATCCTGTGTCAGATTTTCCTCGGAGACATAGCCGCAGTCCAGCGTGGAGAAATAGGTCAGATAATACCGGATGCCGTCGCGTTCGACGGATTTGTCGGTCGAATAGGTGATCTGCATGCCGCGTGCGACTGTCCCGGCCTCGGAGAGTTCTTCGGTGTAATACGGCACCTGCGTCGTAATGGCGCAGATAAAGCCCGACTCATAGCGCGGCGTTTCGTCCTGCGTCGTCTCCGGCGCAGGCGCTTCCTTGGGCGCGGCCCCGGCGATCACGCAGACGAACAGGATCAGCGCGATCATAATCAGGACCGTGATCATCACGCCCCAGGTGTGCTCGCGCAAAAACCGCTTCAGCTGCGCCAGCCTCTTTGCGCGCAGCTTCTGCTTTGCCGTGGCGGGCATTCGCTTTGTTCTGCGTAGTTTCATATACACTCCCAAGCGTCCGCGCAGCGGCGGGCGCTGTTTATCAAGATAAGGGCATTATACTACATTTTGATCAGGATTTCTACCTTTTTTGGAAGATCGTCCCTGATCTAGCCTGAATTTTCCCGCTTATTTTGCGTTTTTCCTCCACTTTGCGAAAAATCTCTTTTTTCTTCGACACGCATATGATAGGATAAGAGGCAAGATATCCTGTTCAAAGTGAGGCCATATTTATGCTTGGAGTTCTTGTCAACGCGCTTGCCATTCTCGCCGGAGGCTCGGTCGGGCTGCTGGCAAAGAAGGGCATCCCGGAGAAAATCACAAACGCGATCATGACCGCGATCGCGCTCTGCGTGATCTATATCGGCGTCAGCGGGATGCTGAAGGGCGAAAATACGCTCGTGCTGATCGTGTCAATGGTGCTCGGCACCGCCGTGGGGACGCTTCTGGATCTCGACGGGCGCATTGAGCGCCTCGGCGGCAGGATCGAGCGCCGCTTCCAGCGCGGCGGGAAGCGGACCCCCATCGCCGAGGGCTTTGTGACGGCGTCGCTCCTGTTCTGCGTGGGCGCGATGGCGATCCTCGGCAGTTTCAACGCCGGTCTGAAGCAGGACTATGAGCTGCTGTTCACAAAATCCCTGCTCGACGGCATTTCGTCTTGTATGCTGTCCGTCTCGCTGGGGCTGGGCGTGCTGTTTTCCTCCGTGCCCGTGTTCGTGTATCAGGGGTTGCTTGCCCTTCTGGCGCACGTGATCGCGCCGCTGCTGTCCGACGCGGCCATCGCGGAGATCACGTGCTGCGGCTCGGTGATGATCCTTGCCATCGGCCTTAATATGCTGCACCTCACGAAGATCAAGACCGCCGACCTCCTGCCTGCCGTGCTGTTCGCGCCGGTACTCACATGGGCGTTCTCCTTCCTGCCGCTGTGACTCCGCAGCGGTCTGGTTCAGAAGCAACTGGCAGCAAAAACCGCACGTACCCAAGCCGGACGCTCCTGGCTGCTGCTTCTCTTAAATGAGCTCCCGGCTATACCGGCGGTTCCCACGGTTTCCCTTGCAAACACTGGATTTTGTGGTATGATAAGAAAAAATAACATTGATGAGGTTTTTCTATGATCACCATTTCCAACCTTGCCATGCAGTTTGGCGGCTCTGTGCTGTTCAAGCAGGTCGATCTGCAATTTACGCCCGGCAGCTGCTACGGCATTATCGGCGCCAACGGCGCGGGCAAATCGACGTTTTTGAAGCTCCTGTCTGGCGAACTGGAGCCGACATCCGGCGAAATTTTCATCAAGCCCGGCGCGCGGATGTCCGTTCTGAAGCAGGATCAGAACCAGTACGACGCGTATACCATTCTCGACACCGTCATCATGGGCAACCAGCACCTGTACGACGTGATGAAGGAGAAGGACGCGCTTTATGAAAAGCCGGATTTCTCCGAGGAGGACGGGATGCGTGCGAGCGAGCTTGAGGCGGAGTTTGCCGACATGGACGGCTGGGAGGCCGAGTCCGACGCGTCAAAGCTTTTGCAGGGCCTCGGCATCCCGGTGGAGCTGCACTATGATCTCATGGCCAACACCGACCCGCGTCTGAAGGTCAAGGTGCTGCTTGCGCAGGCGCTGTTCGGCAAGCCCGATATCGTCATGCTCGACGAGCCGACGAACAACCTTGATATCGAGGCCATCAACTGGCTCGAGGATTTTATTCTGGATTACGAGGACACCGGCCTTGTCATCGTCGTCAGCCACGACCGTCATTTCCTCAACACCGTCTGCACGCATATCGTCGATATCGACTACGGCAAGATCAAGATGTATGTCGGCAACTATGATTTCTGGTACGAATCCTCCCAGCTCATCCAGCAGCTCATCCGCAACAAGAATAAGCGTGCCGAGGAAAAAATCGCAGAGCTGCAGACCTTCATCGCCCGCTTCGCGGCCAACAAGGCCAAGAGCAAGCAGGCGACCTCCCGCCGCAGGCTGCTCGACAAGATGACCGTCGAGGAAATGCCCGCGTCCTCGCGCCGGTACCCGTTCGTGGGCTTTGAGCGCGAACGCGAGGTCGGCAAGGACATCCTGTTCGTGACGGATGTGTCCAAGACCATCGACGGCGTGAAGCTTCTGGATAAGGTCTCGTTCATTGTCAATAAGAATGATAAGATCGCCTTTGTCGGCGAAAACGAGCTGGCGCAGACGACGCTCTTTAAAATTCTCATGGGCGAGCTGGAGCCGGACGAGGGCAGCATCAAATGGGGCCAGACCGTCACGACCAGCTATCTGCCGAAGGACAACACCGCCTATTTTGAGGGCTGTTCCGACTCGCTTGTCGACTGGATCCGGCAGTATTCGGCGAAAAAGGACGACGTGTACCTGCGCGGCTTCTTGGGCCGGATGCTGTTTTCCGGCGAAGAGGTCTTCAAGCCCGTGAATGTGCTGTCCGGCGGCGAAAAGGTCCGGTGTATGCTCTCGCGCATGATGCTCTCGGGCGCGAACGTTTTGCTTCTTGACCAGCCGACGAACCATCTGGACATGGAGGCCATTCAGGCCGTCAACAAGGGCCTGTGCGCCTTCCCCGGCAACATTCTCCTTGCCTCGCACGACCATGAGCTTTTGCAGACCACCTGTAACCGCGTCATCGAGTTCCAGCCCGACGGCACCATTATTGACCGCCTCTGCTCCTACGACGACTATGTCGCGTGGAAGCTGGCGAAGGAAGCACATTAAAAAGAGGTTTTTATGGACATTCCGTATCAGGAGATCAACAGCAAAACCATCGACCGCTGGGTCGAGGAGGGCTGGGAATGGGGGAAGCCTGTTTCCCACGAGGAATATGAAAAGGCAAAGGCCGGTACGTGGGACGTCAAGCTGACGCCGGTCAAATTCGTCCCGCACAGCTGGCTCGGCGAGCTGAAAGGCAAGCGCGTGCTGGGGCTGGCCTCCGGCGGCGGGCAGCAGATGCCCATTTTCGCCGCGCTGGGGGCGCAGTGCACGGTACTGGACTATTCGCAGCGGCAGCTGGATTCCGAGAAACTGGTCGCGGAGCGGGAGGGCTATGACATTACCATCGTCCGCGCCGACATGACCAAGCGCCTGCCGTTTGACGAAAACAGCTTTGATCTGATCTTCCATCCCGTCTCCAACTGCTACGTCTACGCAGTGCTGCCCATCTGGCGCGAATGCGCACGGGTCTTAAAGCCCGGCGGACGACTGCTGGCCGGGCTTGACAACGGCCTGAACTTCGCCTTCGACGAGGACGAAACGCGGATCATCAACACGCTCCCGTTTAACCCGCTCGAGGATGAAGCGCAGATGCGCCAGCTGGAAAAGGACAAAAGCGGCGTTCAGTTTTCCCACACCGCGCACGAGCAGCTCACGGGCCAGCTCAAGGCGGGATTGCAGCTGCTGGACCTCTACGAGGACACCAACGGCTACGGCAATCTGCACGCGCACAACATCCCCACCTACTGGGCGACGCTTGCAAGAAAGGCATAAGGCAGCACCGCACAATTGCGTCGGCGCGCTTCGGCGCAGCTTTTCCGCCAATTTCGCGGTTTGAAGCGTTTGAAATACATACAGTATTCCCGCGCTTTTCAGACCTTGACTTGACGAAAAACTCTCACCGGATCAGCTTGCCGAATGGTGCGGTGCTGCCATAACATCATACAGGGGGAGGACGGCTTCGTCCTCCCTCCCTTGGTCATGTGCAGCTATGGCGGCTGAGAAAGCCTATACGGAGCGCCTCAGCATCTGCTGCGCGCAGGCAAGCATCCAGAATACGCTGCCCGCGTAGATCAGAAGCTCCGGCAGCTGCGCGCCCGCAAGGCTGATTGCGCCGAACAGAACGCCCAGCAGCGAATAAAACGCCAGCCGGCGCCGTGCGCCCCGCTCAAAGCTGAACGCGCCCGCGTGATAGCTTGCCAGCATGAACGCGATCATGGCGAACAGCGAGAAGCAGTAGTCCGGAATCGCGGGATTGATCTCCCAGTGGCGGAAATCGCGGAAGAGCTTCGCAACATAGAACAGCACAACGAAGACGGAAAACGCCGCCGACGGCTTTTTTGCCTTCCACCGCAGCACGGCCCCCGCGCCGAGCGAAAGTCCGGCCAGCAGGCCGAGCAGGCTCACAAGCATCTGCGCAACAGAGCCCCGGAAGCTGAGCACGCAGCCCGCGATCAGCCCCAGCGCACCGAGCAGCGAAAACGTCAGATCCTGCCCGCTGGGCCGGTAGACGGCTTCATAGGCGGACTTCTTTTCCAGACTGACCGCAGCGAGCGCAAAGACGAAGACCATCAGGATGCTGAACGCGATCAGCGGGACGCTGCTGCCGCCGGACAGCTGCGTCATGCGAAAAAAGTAACCGGCGATGGCGGAAAGGATCGCGGCGTAGACGACGCCGATCATGCCGGATTTCTGCTTCATATCTCAAATACCCCCAAGCGAGCTTCATTTCATATAGTATAGCACACACGCGGGGGAAATGACACCCCGCAGACAGGAATTTGCGTTTTTTTCGCGCACGGTGCGCTTTTGCGCAGATCAGGGCGAAAAAAGAAGGAAAAAAACAAGAAATTCCGGGTCAAATACAGAAATACTCCTTGCAATTTCCGCCCGCGGATGCTATAATAAGGCCATCTTGATAGTATTTTACTTGAGAGTGGGGAATTGCTCCCCACTCTTTCTTGCTGGTAAGGGGGATTTTTCATGAAGGTAACGGAGCAGGTGGCGCAGTTTGCAGAACCTGTCGTGCAGGCGCACGGCTGTACGCTCTGGGATGTGGAATATGTCCGCGAGGGCGGAGAATGGTTCCTGCGTCTGTACATCGACAAGGACGGCGGCGTGGATATCTCCGACTGCGAGGCCATTTCCCGCGCGCTCGATCCGATCCTCGATGAAAAGGACCCCGTGCCGGACAGCTACAATTTTGAGGTCTGCTCGGCAGGACTCGAACGGCAGCTGAAGCGCCCGTCTGATTTTGAGCAGTTTATGGGCAGTTCTGTTTCGGTCAAGCTGTTCAAACCCGTCGGCGGCGCGAAAGAGTTCGTCGGCAAGCTTACGGGCTACGCAGACGGCGCTGTGACCATCGACACCGCAGGAACCACATATACATTCCAGAAAAACGAGGTCGCGCAGGTGCGGCTTCACGTCGAGTTTTAAAGGGAGGAATTTAGAAAACTATGAATGCCGAAATTTTTGCAGCGCTTGCGCAGCTTGAAAAAGAACGCGGGATCCCGCAGAGCTACATGGTCGAGAAGATCACGCAGGCTCTTGTCGCTGCATACAAAAAGGACAAGGACGGTTACACCGACAACGTCTTCGTCGAGGTCAAGGACAACGATATGCATATGTACGTGCAGAAGGAGGTCGTCGACGACGTCATCACCCCCGCCACGGAAATTACGCTCGACGCGGCCCGCAAGATCAGCAAGACCGCGCAGCTGGGCGACCTTGTAAACGTCGACGTGCAGACGAAGGACTTCGGCCGCATCGCCGCGCAGACGGCCAAGCAGGTCATCATCCAGGGCATCCGCGAAGCAGAGCGCGGCATGGTCTTCGACACCTTCTCGTCCAAGGAGCATGAGATCCTCACCGGCACGGTGCTGCGCATCGAGCCTGCGACCAACGACATGACCATCCGCATCGGCGGCGGCAACGACAAGACCGACGCCATGCTCTCCGCATCCGAGCAGGTCCGCACGGAGTATTACCACGAGGGCGACCTCATCCGCGTCTATGTCGTGGAGGTCCGCCGCTCGACAAAAGGCCCGCAGGTCATTGTATCCCGGACGCACCCCGGCCTTGTCAAGCGCCTGTTTGAGCTTGAGGTTCCGGAGATCGCCTCCGGCCTCGTTGAGATCAAGTCCATCGCCCGCGAGGCAGGCTCCCGCACGAAGCTGGCCGTCTACGCCTCGCAGGACGGCATCGATCCGGTCGGCGCCTGCGTCGGCACGCGCGGCGCAAGAGTCGGCGCGGTCGTGAACGAGCTGCACGGCGAAAAGATGGACATCATCGTCTGGTCGGAGGACCCGGCGAAGTTCGTCGCCGCGGCGCTTTCCCCGGCGGATGTCAAATCCGTGACGCTCCTGCCCGGCAGCGCGAAGGCCTGCCGCGTGATCGTCCCGGACGATCAGCTGTCGCTCGCCATCGGCAAGGAGGGCCAGAACGCCCGTCTCGCCGCCCGCCTGACCGGCTACAAGATCGACATCAAGCCCGCCTCGCAGGAGCAGGAGCTCGAAGCGATCGACGCGCAGCCGGACGAAGCGCCGGAAGATGCCGAGCCGCAGGCGTAAGCCTGCTTCTGAAAAGGAGGCGCGCATATGCAGAAAAAAATTCCCATGCGCCAATGCGTTGGCTGCCGGGAAATGAAGGCGAAAAAAGAACTGGTCCGCGTGGTCAGAAGCCCGGAGGGGGAAATTTCCCTCGATTTCCGGGGCAAGGCTCCCGGCCGCGGCGCATATGTCTGCCCGCAGGCCGAATGCCTCAGGCGGGCGATCAAGTCCAGGGCGCTCGAGCGGGGGCTTGACTGCCAGATCCCGCAGGAGATCTACGATCAGCTCCTTTTGAGAATGGAGGCGGGCGATCATGACTGACCAGCAGCAAAAGGCGCTGCGCCTGCTGGGCCTTGCCCGCCGCGCACGGCTTCTGGAGATCGGCGAGGAGCCGGTCGGCATCGTCTGCCGCAGCGGCAAGGCGAAGCTTCTATTGGTAGCAAAGGACGCCGGCGACCATACCTTCCGCCGGGCACGCTCCTTTGTTTCGGGCAGCAAATGCCCGTATATCTGCGCGCCGTACACCAAAGACGAGCTGGGGAACGGACTGGGCTGCAATGCCTGCGCGCTGTGCGCGTTTACCGATCCCGCGTTTGCAAAATCGTTTCTTGAGGCACTGGGCGATCCGGGACATGATGAGATCCTGAGCCAGCTGACCGTGCAGACGCAGCGCGTCCTGAAGCGCCGGCAGGAGGCGCAGGCGCACAGAAAGAATGTCAAAACAGGGAAGAAATAACTGGAGGTGGCTGTATTGAGTATTGAAGTGAAACAGAAGATCAAGGATGTCGCGGACGATTTTGCGATGCCGGCCAAGAAGCTGATCGAGATCGTCGGGAAGTTCTATGAAAAGCCGAAAAGCAGCTCCCAGAATTTATCGGAAGACCAGCTGAACGTGATTTTTGACTATATCACGCAGCAGAACCAGATTGATTCGATCGAGCAGGTCTTTGCCGCAGCTGCGCAGAAGAAGGAAGCGCCCGCTCCCGCGCCCGCACAGCAGGCAAAGCCCGCCGCACCCGCGCAGACCGCGCAGGCCGGGAACCAGCCGCGTCCGCAGGGCGGTCAGAACCAGCCGCGCCCGCAGCAGCAGGGGAATGCGCCGCGTCCGCAGCAGAACGGCCAGCGCCCGGCGCAGCCGCAGGGCGGCCAGAACCAGCCGCGCCCGCAGCAGACTGCTGCCCAGCCTGCCGCCAAGCAGCCGCAGCCCGAGCGCAAGCGCGAGCGCCGCGTCATCGACACCAGCGCCGTCACGGTCAATGCCGACCGCTATGACGACCGCGTCGATTCGCTCGTCTCCGACCGCGTGCAGAATTATTCCAGCGGCAAGCAGAAGATCGGCAGCAAGAACAAAAAGCAGCAGCAGGCCAAGCGCTTCGGCACAAAGTCCCGCTCCGAAGAGCAGGAGAAAATGCGCCGCCTCCAGCTTGAAATTGCCAAGAAGGCGCAGCTGGTCGTCAAGATCCCCGACGAGATCACCGTCGGCGAGCTGGCCTCCCGCATGAAAAAGACGGTGGCCGAGGTCATCAAGTGCCTGCTGAAAAACGGCGTCATGGCCACGGTCAACCAGACCATTGACTTTGACACGGCGGAGTTCGTCGCCACCGAGCTTGGCTGCAAGGTCGAGCACGAGGTCATCGTCACCATCGAAGAGCGTCTGTTCGACGACCATCAGGACACCGCAGACGAGCTTGTTACCCGTCCGCCGGTCGTGGTCGTCATGGGCCACGTCGACCATGGCAAGACGAGCCTGCTCGACTATATCCGCCACGCGAAGGTCGCGGCCGGAGAGGCTGGCGGCATCACGCAGCACATCGGCGCGTATACCGTTGAAATCAACGGCCAGCCCATCACCTTCCTCGACACGCCGGGCCACGCGGCCTTTACCGAGATGCGTGCGCGCGGCGCGATGTGCACCGATATCGCCATTCTCGTCGTCGCTGCGGACGACGGCATCATGCCGCAGACCATCGAGGCCATCAACCACGCCAAGGCCGCTCAGATCCCCATCATCGTGGCCGTCAATAAGATGGATAAGCACGGTGCAAACCCCGACCGCATCCTGACCCAGCTGACCGAGCACGGTCTGACACCGTCTGAATGGGGCGGCGAAACAGAGGTTTGTAAGATCTCTGCCAAGACGGGCGCAGGCATCGACGAACTGCTTGAGACGGTCATTCTGACCGCTGAGATGGAAGAGCTCAAGGCCAACCCGAACCGTGCGGGCAAGGGTTGCGTTCTTGAAGCGCGTCTGGATAAGAACCGCGGCCCGATCGCAACGCTGCTTGTCCAGAACGGCACGCTGCGTCAGTCCGACCTCATCATCGCGGGCACGGCTGTGGGCCGCGTGCGTGTCATGACGAACGACAAGGGCGCGCAGGTCAAGGAGGCAGGCCCGTCCGTTCCGGTCGAGATCACCGGCCTTGCCGAGGTCCCGTCTCCCGGCGACGAGTTCAGCGTCGTTTCCGACGAGCGCATGGCGCGTCAGCTGGTCGAGCAGCGTAAGCAGAAGATCAAGGACGACGCCAACAAGCTCAACCAGAAGGTCACGCTCGAAAGCCTCTTCTCCAAGCTGCAGGAGGGCGAAATGAAGGAGCTGAACCTCATCGTCAAGGCGGACGTGCAGGGCTCGGCCGAGGCCGTCAAGGCGTCGCTCGAAAAGCTGTCGAACGACGAGGTGCGCGTGCGCGTCATCCACGCGGGCGTCGGCGCGATCAACGAATCCGATATTCTGCTTGCCTCTACGTCCAACGCCATCGTCATCGGCTTCAACGTCCGCCCGAACGAGCTGGCACAGGCCGCCGCGAAGCGTGACAAGGTCGATATGCGGATGTACCGCGTCATTTATGACGCCATCAACGAGATCACCGACGCCATGAAGGGTATGCTTGCGCCCAAGTTCCGCGAGGCCATCATCGGCCACGCCGAGGTCCGTCAGACCTATAAGGTCTCCGCCATCGGCACCATCGCGGGCTGCTACGTCAAGGACGGCAAGATCACGCGCGACGCGTCTGTCCGCGTTCTGCGCGACAATATCGTCATCCATGAGGGCAAGCTCGGCTCCCTGCAGCGCTTCAAGGACGCGGTCAAGGAGGTCGCGGCCGGTTACGAATGCGGTATGTCGATCGAGAAGTTCAACGACATTAAGGAAGGCGACATTTTTGAATGCTTCGTTATGGAGCAGATCAAGGAGTAAGGACGGTATGGTCAGCGCCGGAAAATCGGCGCTGGCCAACCTGATTGTTTACAAGGAGGTACTATGGCTTCCAACCGAATTGGCCGGATCAACGAGGAGATCCAGCGGGAGCTGGCGGAGCTGATCCGCTCGCTGAAGGACCCGCGGGTGCAGACCATGATCTCCATCACGCGCGTGGACACCACGCCCGATCTGCGCTACAGTAAAATTTATGTGAGCGTGCTGGAAGAGGCCCGGTCGCAGGATGCGCTGCGCGGCCTGAAGTCCGCGGGCGGCTGGCTGCGGCGCGAGCTTGGCAGCCGTCTGCAGCTGCGCTATACGCCGGAGCTTGTCTTCACGCTCGACGATTCTCTCAAATACGGCGCGCACATGTTCGATCTTCTCGAGAAGCTCGAACGGCAGGAGGCTGCGCGGGAGGCGGAGAAGGCCAATGACGAGGGCTGAATTCTGCGCGTTTGCGCGCGCACATGACAACTTTGTCATCCTGACCCACCGCCGCCCGGACGGCGACACCATCGGCAGCGCAGGCGCGCTGTGCCTCGGCCTGCGGCAGCTGGGCAAGACGGCGTTTGTCCTGACGAACGAGCAGTTCACGCCCCGCTTCGATCCGTTTCTGGACGGGCTTGTCTGCGAGGCGCTGCCCGCAGGCGTGACCGTCATTTCGGCGGATATCGCGTCCGAGGGCCTATTGTCCTTCGATGCGGTGCGTATGGGCCTCACGCCCGTCTGCGCGGTCGACCATCACGGCAGCAATTCCCTTGCCTGCCCGAAGCTCGTCGAGGCGGACAAGGCCGCCTGCGGCGAGATCATCCACGCGATCCTGCTGGAGCTTGGCGTGACCGTTACAAAACGGATCGCGGAGTGCCTGTATGTGGCGATCTCGACGGACACGGGCTGCTTCAAATTTTCCAACACCACGTCCAATACCCACCGCACGGCCGCTGCGCTGATCGAGGCAGGCGCGGACGTGTATCCTATCAACAAGGTTTTTTTCGATACCAAGAGCTTTTCCCGCCTCCGGATGGAGGCAAAGCTGACGGAGACGATGGAGTTTTACGCAGACGGAACGGTCGGCGTGTGCGTCATGCCCAAGCGTCTGCTTGCGGAATTCTCCGCCACGGAGGACGATCTGGACTCGATCTCCGGCTTCGCCCGCAGCATTGAGGGCGTGCGGATCGGCGTCATGATCCGCGAGGTCGAGGACGGCCTCGGCAAGATCAGCCTGCGCACCGAAGCGCCGTATGACGCGGCGCAGATCTGCGGTCTGCTCGGCGGCGGCGGCCATGCCGCTGCGGCGGGAGCCAGCGTCCCCGGCGGCGTCGAGGGCGCGAAAGCAGCCATTTTGCAGGCGCTGCGCGACAGCGGCGTGAAGCTTTGAGGAGAACCTATGGCAAACGGAATCCTTGTGATCGACAAGAGCGCCGGTTGGACGAGTCAGGATGTGGCGGCCAAGCTGCGCGGCGTATTTCATGAACGCCGCGTCGGCCACGGCGGCACGCTCGACCCGATGGCAACCGGCGTTCTGCCCATTTTTATCGGCCGCGCGACAAGAGCGGCAGAATTTCTGGAATCAGCGGAAAAGGAATACATCGCGGGCCTGCGCCTCGGCACTGTGACCGACACGCAGGACACGAGCGGGAATATTCTCGAAACGCATCCCGTGACTGCCACGCGGGCGGATGTGCAGGCCGCGCTCCAGCGCTTCCTCGGCCCCATCGAGCAGATCCCGCCCATGTATTCCGCCATTAAAATCGGCGGCCAGAAGCTCTATGAGCTGGCCCGCAGGGGCAAAGAGGTCGAGCGGAAGCCCCGCAGCATCACCATCCACGAGATGGAGCTGCTGGAAGGGGAGGGGGCGGAGTATACCATCCGCGTCCGCTGCTCCAAGGGGACGTATGTCCGCACACTCTGCCACGATCTGGGCAGCGTGCTCGGCTGCGGCGGCTGTATGTCGTCCCTGCGCCGGACACGGGCCGGAAGCTTTACGCTTTCGCAGGCCGTCACGATGCAGCAGGTGCTGGATTTTGCGGCAGAACACGATCCGCAGGAGCTTCTCATGCCCGTCGACGCGGTTTTTTCGGTACATCCGCCGCTCATCGTCACACTGGGGCAGGCTGCAAAGCTCAAAAACGGCGCACAGGTCAGGGACTGGCAGTTCCGGTCCGGAACCTATCGCGTCTACGCCGAGGACGGCGAGTTTCTGCTGCTTGGCCGCGTGGAAAACGGGCTGCTTACCACCATCAAGAGCTTTTTCGAGGTGAACACACGTGCAACATGACCGCGTTCTGGCCCTCGGCTTTTTCGACGGCATCCATCTGGGCCATGCCGCGCTTCTGAATAAAACGCGCGAGCGTGCGCGGGAGCTTAGCCTTACCCCGGCGGCCATGAGCTTTGACACGCATCCGGATACGCTCGTGTTTGGAACGGCCGTGCCGCTTCTCAATACCATGGCCGAGCGTGAGCTTCTCATGCGCAGGCTCTGCGGCATTGAAGAGGTCATTTTCGCGCACTTTGACGAGGCGATGATGCATATGCCGTGGGAGGTCTTCATCGAGGACTATCTCGTCCGGCAGCTGCGCGCCCGCCATGTGGTCTGCGGGCACGATTTCCATTTCGGCGACCGGGGACAGGGGAATCCCGACCGGCTGCGCGAAAAATGCCGCGCGCTCGGCGTCGGCTGCGACGTGATCCCGGAAATTCAGCTGGACGGGCAGTGCGTCAGCTCAACGGCCATCCGCGCGCTTCTGCGTTCCGGCGACTGCAAAACTGCCGCGCGTCTGCTCGGCCACGGCCAGCTTGTGACCGGCACCGTGCAGAAGGGCGCGGGCAGGGGAGCCGGACTTGGCTTCCCAACGGCGAATCTGCCGTTTTCCCCGGACGTGCTCGTCCCGGCCTTCGGCGTCTACCGCGCGGAGGCGGAGCTTGACGGCAGGCGCTATCCCGCCTGCGTCAACATCGGCGTCCATCCGACGCTCGGCGCGCTGTCTGCGCCGGTGCTGGAGGCCAATCTGATCGGCTTCTCCGGCAATTTATACGGAAAGGAGCTTGCGGTCTGGCTGGAAGAACATCTGCGCGGCGAACTGCGGTTTGAGAGCCTCGAAGCGCTCCGCGCCCGCGTGCTGTACGACCGGCAGCTGGTCGCAGATTTTTATCAGATATGAACTTTGAACGCATCGGCGCTTCCCATCCGCTGTTTGAAGCGTCGTTCACCCTTTACGAAGCCAGCTTCCCGCCCAACGAGCGGCGCACGCGGGAAGACCACCTGCGCGCCTTGCAGGACGCGGACTTTTTCCCGCTCGGCGCAGTCGAGGACGGAAAGCTGCTGGCGGATGTGTTTTTGTGGGAGACAGAGGACTTCTGCTATCTTGAACATTTTGCTGTTCAGCCGTCTCTGCGCGGCCACGGGACTGGTAGCACGATTCTCCGGCAGCTGCTGACGCAGGACAAGCCTTTGATTCTGGAGATCGAACCGCCGGACGATGAGATTACCTGCCGCCGCAAGCATTTTTACGAGCGAAACGGCCTGTGTGCGCAGCCGTACCGGCACGTGCAGCTTCCATTTCAGGGCGGCGGTCCCATTGTTCCGCTTGTCATCATGTCAAACCAGAATCTAAGCGCGCAGCAGTGCCGCGCATTTCAACAATATCTGCTGAACCGTGTCGTCCGGTACACGCAGTACCGGAAAACGCTTGACATGGCTGATATAATTGACATATAATACACATCGTATGATTGCCGGAGGGAGGTGTGTTCCATGGCGGAGGGCGTGAAGATCGCCGCGCGGAACCAGAAGGCGTTCCATGAGTATTTTATTGATGAAAAATTCGAGGCCGGCATCGAACTCACCGGGACCGAGGTCAAATCCATCCGCCTCGGCACGCTCAGCCTGAAGGAAGCCTGGTGCCAGATCAAGGACGGGCAGCTTTTCATCCGGCAGATGCACATCGCGCCCTACGAGCAGGGCAATATCTTCAACAAGGATCCGCTTCGCCCGCGCAGGCTGCTCATGCACAAGCGTGAGATCATGCGGCTGTACGGCAAGGTGAAGCAGGACGGATATGCGCTGATCCCGCTGAGCGTTTATTTCCGCGGCAGTCTCGTCAAGGTCGAGGTTGCGCTTGCAAGGGGCAAAAAGCTCTACGACAAGCGTGACGACGCCGCAAAGAAGGATGCCAAGCGCCAGATCGACCGCGCAATGAAAGGACGGTAATCCCATGGAAAATCCCATTATGACCCTCACAATGGCAGACGGCGGCAAGATCGTCTGCGAGCTCTACCCCGACAAAGCGCCGCAGAGCGTCCGCAACATGATCTCCCTTGCCAATAAGGGCTTTTACGACGGCCTGATCTTCCACCGCGTTATTTCCGGCTTCATGATCCAGGGCGGCTGCCCCAAGGGCACCGGCACCGGCGGCCCCGGCTACTGCATCAAGGGCGAGTTCAAGCTCAACGGCGTGAAGAACAATCTCAGCCACAAGCGCGGCGTTCTGTCCATGGCCCGCGCGCAGGCAGCCAACTCCGCCGGCAGCCAGTTCTTCATCATGCACGAGGACGGCGAATTTCTGGACGGCCAGTATGCCGCGTTCGGCAAGGTGCTCGAGGGCATGGATGTCGTCGACAAGATCGCCGCTGTGAAGACCGACGGGAACGACCGCCCGCTCACCGAGCAGAAGATCGCCTCTATCCGCGTCGACACCAGGGGCGAGGAATACCCCGAGCCCGACAAGCTCCGCGACCCCTACGGACGCGGATGACCGCAGCCGTCATTACCGGCGCGTCCGCCGGACTCGGCGCGGAGTTCACGCGTCAGCTTGTGCGGGAATTCCCGGAGATCGAGGAATTCTGGCTCATCGCCCGCCGCGTGGGCAAGCTCGAAGAGCTGGCCCAGCAGTTCCCGGAAAAGAAGTTCGTCTGCATGGGCCTGAACCTGCTCGACCCCAAAAGCTTCCGCTATCTCGGCGAAAAGCTGGCCGAGCAGAAGGCCGATGTGCGCGTGCTCGTCAATAACGCGGGCTGCGGCACGACGGGCAATATCGGCTCAAGCGCGTCGCCGGCAGACGTCATGCGCGTGGTCGACCTCAATGTCCGCGCGCTGACCATGGTCACGCAGGCTGTCGTGCCGTTTATGACGCGCGGCGCGAAGATCATCAACGTCTCGTCCATCGCGGCCTTCTGCCCCACGCCCCGCATGACGGTCTACAGCGCTTCCAAGGCGTATGTCTCCGCCTTTACCGGCGGCATCGCCGACGAGCTGCGCCCCAAGGGCATTTCCGTTACGGCTGTCTGCCCCGGCCCGATGAAGACTGAATTCTTCGACGCTGCGGGCGACCATGACCTGTTCGGCAATATTCCATGGTGTGACCCGGTAAAGGTCGTCGCCGGGACGATCCGGGCAGCAAAAAAGGGCCGGACGTTCTACACGCCGACGGCATTTAATAAATTCTATCGCTTCGTGGCCAAGATCCTGCCCATGAAGTGGATGATAAAAGCAACGAGAGTTTAAGTTAGAGTTTTCCAGCGATCCGCAGCGGTTTTCCGCTGCCATATGGGGCTGCACTGGTTTCGACGGGGGCAGTGAGGCTGGATAAGCGGGCGGAGGCGCCTGGCCTCCATAAAACGGGCAATTTTTCTAAATTAACTGACAACACTTACGTTGCTCAGGCTGCCTAATTAGGCAGCCCGTCCTCCCCGGAAGGGCCACGAGCCGGGCTTGGGCGTGATCTAGTGGCGTCCGTGAACGCAGTAAGCTTTGCCTGCGTCATGCATCATGAAGCTACCAAGGCGCGGAGAGTGTCTGCTCCCGCCGCGCCGAGGGAATGTAAATAACAGACTGCGCCCGGAGAAAGTCCAGTCAAGTTGCTTTCGGACAGGGGTTCGATTCCCCTCAGCTCCACCATTTTAATCGCTGGTCGAACACCTGAATGCGAGATTATCGTCTCGCGTTACGGTTTCTGGCTGGCACTCGATCTGACCGTTCAGGCTTGACCTGGGCGGTCTTTTCGTTTAGGGCGGCCGAGGCTCCTCAGCAATGCTCTTCCAGTCGATTCTCTTCCCGCAATCGGGGCAGAATGAAAAGCGAGTCAAGTCTGTGCTACGCCGCCGATCAGCGTACTGCTTAAGCGTAAACACCTTCGCGTAGAGGCTCTCGCAGCTACAAAGCGTGGGGTCGTCCCGCAAACTGCGGTTATATTCCTTCTGGTCTTCAATGTGATTCTTGAGCTCGTCCAAGGTCACGAGCGAGGAATACTCGTACCGATGAAGGATTCCGATATAGCAGTCTATAAGTCATTCCTCCTTAAACTATCCTGCGGGGCTCCTGGACGGCCCGTATCGCGTTTTTAGACCTGGGGCCCTGGTGTTTATACTCCCAGATTTTGGACGCGATACGGACGACCTGGGTTAAGCCTTATTCTGCAGCGGACTCAATACTACCGATCGCCTCGTCAAGCGAATCCAATGCCTCGTTCATAGAGTCGCTTGCCGATTCAGACAGCTCATATTTTTCTCCGCCTTGCAGGCTTTCGGGGATGTTCTCGCGATACTCGTCCTCTTCATCGCGAAGGGTCTCAAGTTCGTCACGAAGGGTACCGATCTGCTCTGCGATCTCGCTGAGAGCTTTTCTACGTACTTTATTCATCTTTGGCATCCTTTCTTCTGACACAGGGGCTCAGCCCTGCGCTTTAGCATTTTCAACTTTGTCGGCAATAATATCGGAGCACTGGACGAGGTAGTCAGTGACTTTTTTCCACACGCGGTAGTTCGTAGTCATTTTTGCGACCTGGTTAAAAATGTCCATGCTGTAAGTGCAGGCCTGAATCTTATTGAGCATCTTCTCAGTAAGGACGACATACGGAACAAACTCATTGCCGTAGCAGTCGGTCATAAACTCTTTCTTGCTGGACTGCATGAGCGCGATGCAAGTGATATTCTCGTTCCCTTTGAAATGACCGATTGCAGCGTAGACGTTCATGTTGTTACCTCCATAATTGTTGTGGTCTATTGCTCTCAACAATTATGATTTTACCGTGTTTAGTAAGTTTCGTATGCCGACAAACTGCTCGAGATTTTACTGATTTCGCTAAGCACTTCTGACAGGCGCTTATTTCGTGCCAGGCAGGCGAATGAGCTCGCTCTTAGCCTTGGCGCCATTGCGGCCGGCCATTTCGATGGTGTAACCTGCGACGCTGCGATAGACGCGGATATTATTGCGGGTTGCGTTGGTAAAGCCCTTACGCTGTTTCAGCCGGCGAATGAGTGCCGCAGAGGGCTGGAGCTCGGTACGAGTGTCGCGATCAGAAGCAAGGTATCTCGCAATGACCTTATCACAAGCGGCTTGCTTTTCTTCGAGGGATTCGGTGAAGGCCTGACCACGACCGTAGCGAGACAGATCATAGAAGTTTTTAGAGTAGAGTGGCTCAACGTCGCGATCTTCAAAGGCGTCAGCATGAGAGATGCGAACAACCTGCAGGGTCAGGCCCTCAATGCTCGAAGCGAGTTCCCAGTTGTGGAAGCGGTCGACCTTAACGCGGACGCGATCGCCGTTTTTCTCGAGGTCCACGCGGAACTTG
>OKTO01000107.1_pt1 | contig 38657 bp, 37 predicted proteins | sample 1606101 | NCBI WGS metagenome assembly OKTO01 (sample SAMEA3879513, study PRJEB24766) | human gut metagenome | biome: human-associated habitat; feature: feces | place: USA | collected 1985/1987
ATGCAGACCAGAATTGCTGATGTCATCGATGACATCAGCAATTCTGGTCTGCATCCGAGGCTTACTTGGCAGAGAACCATGACGTCCGTTCACGGCGGCAGTCGGTGATCTTTGAAGATCCGCCTTCGTGCGGCTTCTCAAGGGCTATATAGTTAGAGTATACTAACCAATAAACATTCAAAGGAGGCGAGAGCGAATGTCTGAAGAAATACTGATCCGTCAAGGTGCGCCGACACTGGCGGGCATCAAGATGGGGAGCTTGTTCCCCTGCCCCTGCGAGGATCACGAGGCACTGATGACGGATATCCGGCGGCTGAATCGGCGGTTGACTCCCAAGGGGCTTTGCCTGCTGCCGCTCCGCTTTCTGCCGGGGCAGGCGCTCCTTTACCTCTATCGCCCCGCCGGACTGCGGCGGGATCTGCGGGATGTGCAGGCGTCCGAGCTGCTACGTCAGGCGGGCTATGGCGATGAGAGCTGTGAGCGCTGTGTGGCGCGGCTTATCTGCCGCTTCCGCGAAGACAAAGAGTTCCCCCATGAGGTAGGGCTGTTTCTCAGCTATCCGCCGGAGGACGTGAAGGGCTTCATCAACCACCGCGCGAGCGGCTTCAAATGCGCCGGACTCTGGAAGGTCTACGGCGACGAGGAAAAGGCGCGCTCGCCATTCGCAAAATACAAAAAATGCACGGAGATCTACTGCACACTTTGGCAAAGCGGCTTGAAGCTGGAGCAGTTTGCCGTTGCAGTTTGATTATATAACATCACAAAAAGAAAGGAATTTACGAAAATGAAAACTGCTGTTGTTTACTGGAGCGGTACAGGCAATACGGAGGCGATGGCGCGTGCCGTTGCCGAGGGCATGACCGCCGCGGGCGCAGAGGCTGTGCTGCTCACGCCCGATCAGGTGCAGCCCGGCGATCTGAACACCTATGGTGCCATCGCCTTCGGCTGCCCCGCCATGGGCAGCGAGGTGCTGGAGGAAATGGAGTTCCAGCCCATGTTCGATGCCTGCAAGCGCAGCCTTGGCGGCAAACGCGTGGCGCTGTTCGGCTCCTACGGCTGGGGCGACGGCGAGTGGATGCGCACTTGGGAGAGTGACTGCGACAGCGCAGGGGTGAGCCTCGTTTGCGAGAGCGTGATCTGCACGGAGACGCCCGACGACGCGGCACTTGAAGCCTGCCGCGCCTTGGGTAAGGCATTGGTGGAATGAAAAATGATGCCCGCCGCTGACGGTAACTTTAGCGGCAGATCGTGCGGTTTGCGTTTGCCAAACAGCCTATCCGAAAAGGCAGGGACACCTCTTGCGGTGTTCCTGCCTTGCGCTGTATGGCGAGTATTGAAGAAGAATATGCTCAAGCATCCAAGACAGGTGAACAGAGAGGCACTGTGTTGAACTGGGCAAACAGAAAAATCACAAGCCTCATTGACAAACTCAATCTGCTCGGTTATAATATACCAGTGGTATATACTACCGGTATATCGGGAGGCGTAGGAGATGGAACGAACGGAAACCCAGAGGAGGATCCTCGAAGTTGGGAAAAAAGAATTTCTGGAAAAAGGATTTAAGGACGCATCTCTGAATAAATTCGTCGCAGAGGCGGGCTTCACGAAAGGCGCCTTCTACGGCTATTACCCGGATAAGGCCGCGCTTTTTGAAGATCTTGTGGGCGAGGCAGCAAAGGGACTGCTGGAGCAGTTCAAAGCCGCACAGTCCGCCCATTTCGATCTTGTCTCCGAGGAAAAGACGAAGGACAGCCTGAAGCTGTCCACTGAGTATTTGCGCGTCTTTGTGGAATATATGTACACCCATTTTGATGCCTTCAAGCTGATCCTCTGCCGGGCGGAAGGTACGCGCTATGCAAATTTTTTGGAGGAGCTTGTGGAACTGGAGGTAGAGTGCTCAGAGGAATACTACGCACTTCTCCGCAAAAGAGGAAAGCTCTCCGGGAAAATGACAAAGCAGCTTCACCACATGATTACCAGCGCCTATTTTACGGCGGTATGTGAGACGATTGCCCATGATATGCCCAAAGAAGAAGCTATGCGGTATGTTGAGGAGCTTGCAAGGTTTTTCAACTCTGGCTGGAAAGGCTTGCTCCGGCTGGAATAATGCACAATCACACAAGCACTTTAATTTTTTACACGCGAGTTAGCGTACTCTAACTGAACAATATAAAATTGGAGGTCGTTTATTATGCTAAAAGCAGATTCGAAGAAGCTGGAAACAAGGGACTTTATATCGGTTGGTATCTTTTCGCTCATCTATGCTGTGGTGGCGTTTGTGATTGGCGGGGTTGCGCAGATGACGCCGGTCACTTTCCCGTTTATGCCAATGATCGTGGCGCTCTTTACGGGGACAGTTTTCATGCTCTATGTGGCAAAAATACCGAAGAAGGGTGCTCTCTCTATTCTCGGTGTAATCGCGGCGATTTTGCTGTTTATTACGGGAATGTTCTGGATGATGTCCGTATTCTTCCTGGTTTTCGGCGTGATCGCGGATTTTATCTGCGCTTCCGCTGATTTCAGATCCTTTAAGAAAAACCTGCTTGCCTACTGTGTCATGGCGCTTGCGCCGATGGGGGCATACATTCCAATGGTTGTCATGCCCGCACAGTTTGATGCTTTTATGAAGAATAAAGGCGACGTCGCCTCCTTTGAAGGAGTGATTCATTCGATCGGGGCTACCTGGTGGGCGATCCCCGCAATGATTATCGGGACGATCGTCTGCGCGATCATCGGCGGACTGATCGGAAAGAAGCTTATGAAAAAACACTTTGAAAAAGCAGGGGTTGTATAAATGAGACTCGACCCACGGACGAAGATTCTGATTCTCGCAGTCACAAGCGTTTCCGTTTTTATGAATAAAAGCATCGCGGTGGAGTGTGTGCTTGCGGGGATTCCGCTTGTACTTCTGAGCACTTCCGGCAATCTGAAAAGAATGCTGAAATACGCAGCTTTTTTTCTCACGCTTCTGCTGATCCAGCTTTTTATCGTACCGAGGCTGCCCGTGACTTTCGGCGGAATCGTCTATATGTTTGCAGTGTATATCCGCAAGCTTCTTCCCTGTTTTATGCTGGGCAGCTTTCTGATTGCAACGACAAGCGTAAGTAAATTTCTTGCGGCGATCACAAAGCTCCGATTGTCGAAAGGACTCACGATTGCTCTTGCCGTTACGCTCCGTTATTTCCCGACCATGAGAGAAGAGGGGGCCTCCATACGGGATGCCATGGCGCTGCGAGGGATATCAGCGTCCGCGGCCGGGCTGATTAGCCATCCTATACAGACGATGGAGTATGTCTATGTTCCCCTGCTTGTTTCTGCTTCCAGAATTTCGGACGAGATTACGCAGGCAGCGATTACAAGAGGCATTGAGCACACAGGTGAAAGAAGCTGTATAGAGGAAATCGCGTTTTCGTTTGCTGATTTGCTGGTGGTAATTGCTTACGCGGCGGTCGTTGCCGGCATGGTATACGCGGGCATGAAAGGGGTGTTTTGATTATGATATCGTTCCAAAATGTCTCTTTTACATACGCTGAAAGCGGGGACGGCGGAGTCGTTGATTTGAACCTTATTATCCGGTCCGGCGAATGCGTGCTGCTTTGCGGACCGTCCGGGTGTGGAAAAACAACGGTTACACGGCTCGCAAACGGACTGATTCCCCATTTCTTCCACGGCAATCTTTCGGGGCAGGTGAACGTAAACGGTATGGATACCCGGGAGACAGAGATTGCTGCGCTATCGGATGCGGTAGGGACGGTTTTTCAGAATCCTCGAACGCAGTTTTTCAATACGGATACGGACAGCGAGATCGTGTTTGGGCTTGAAAATCGGGGCATTCCGCGAGAGGCTCTGCGCTCCCGATTAGATGAACTTACGGAGGAGCTGCATCTTAGTGAGCTCCGGGGTCGAAGTATCTTTGAACTGTCCGGCGGTGAGAAGCAGAAGATCGCGTTTTCCAGCGTGTATGCTTCGGCTCCCGATGTCCTTGTGTTTGACGAGCCATCATCCAATCTCGACATGAAGGCCATCGAAGAATTGGCTGATTTGATCCAACGCGCGAAAATATCAGGAAAGACCATTCTGATCGCAGAGCACCGCATCTGGTATCTGATGGACATTGTGGATCGCGTCGTTTATATGCAGGATGGCCGGATTGCATCGGACATGGAGGCTTCAGCGTTCAAGGCGCTGCCTGAAGCAGATATTCGCAGAATGGGACTGCGTGTCAGGGATCTGTCGGTATCCGAATCGGGCGGTGTGAAAACAATCGCTGCCGATGGATTGCTTTCCGTTCAGAAAATCAGCGTCCGTCTCGGCGGCCGGAATGTATTGAATAATCTCTCTTTTCAGGCAAGCCGCGGAGAAATCATCGCCATTGCGGGCGTCAACGGCGCCGGGAAATCGACCCTCGCCAGAATGCTCTGCGGATTGCAAAAGAACAGCTCCGGCACTGTTTTGTGGGCCGGAAAACCGATGAGCCGGCGGTTGAGACGGAAAAAGGCATACATGGTCATGCAGGATGTGGGGCACCAGCTCTTTACCGACAGCGTGTCGGCGGAATGCGCGCTTGGCATAAAAGCTCCGAACAAAGACGAGATTGACTGCGCATTAGAAAAGGTGAATCTGCTGGCGTATAAGGAACGGCATCCCTTGTCTCTTTCCGGAGGGCAGATGCAGCGCCTTGCGGTTGTGGTGAGCGATATCTGCGGCAAGGAGCTGCTGGTGTTCGATGAACCTACCAGCGGACTGGATCTGAAAAGCATGGAAGAGGTCGGTGCCTTGACACGAAGCCTTGCGACGCAAGGCAAGGTGCTTTTGATCATCACACATGATATTGAGTTTATGATGCGGATTTGCACAAGAATACTGTTCATCCGGGACGGAGAAATCGTGAAGGATCTTTCCGATGGGCAGAAAGAAAAGATTGTAAGACTTTTGCGAGGTGAGGAATGATGGCGGGAAAAGAAAACTCGGCGATGACGATTCTGATGGATTTTGCGAAGCCGTGCAAAGGGAAACTGATCGGCTCCGTCGTACTTGCGGTTTTGGGGGCACTTTGCGGCATGATCCCCTACATTGCGGTGTCCCGCGGGATCATTATGATCTGCCACGAAGACTATGCTTTCAGCAAGTTGGCGTTTCTGGCATTGATTGCTCTTGCGGGCTATCTCGGGCAGGTGTGGTTCGGAACTTTTTCTACAATGAAAAGCCATGAGTCTGCCTTTATCATTCTGCGGAATATCCGCATGGCGATAACAGAGAAGCTCTCCCGTGTCCCCATGGGAACGATCCTTGATACGCCGTCCGGGAAATTCAAAACGATCATCGTGGACACCGTGGAAAAGCTGGAGCTTCCGCTGGCGCATATAGTACCGGAGCTCACTGCCAACATCCTAATCCCAGTTCTAATGCTCGTTTACCTCTTTAGCCTTGATTGGAGACTCGCGCTGATCTCTCTTGTGACGATTCCGGTGGGTGCATTCTGCTATATGGGAATGATGAAGGATTACGAGAAGAGATATGCCAGAGTACTTGCCGCAGGGAAAAACATGGATGCCGCAACGGTGGAATACATCGGCGGCATCGAAGTGGTGAAGACGTTCAATCAGGGTGAACGCTCATATAAAAAATACGCCGCCGCCGTGGCGGAAAACGAGACAGCCAAAGTGACCTGGTTCAAGCAGACCAACGGCTACTATGTGATGGGGCTTTCCATCCTGACGGCAACGCTTGTGGGCGTGCTGCCCTTGGGGAGCTGGCTCTTTATAAACGGAAGGGTCGAGGCGGGTACGCTGATTACCTGCATCATTCTTGCCCTTGGACTCGTAAAACCACTGATTCAGGCATTGCAGTACACCGACAGCCTGGCCATGGTGGATTCCACCGTAAAAGAGGTAGGGAATCTTCTGGATGAGCCGGAGCTTGTGCGGCCGACCGAGAGAGCTGTCCTTGCGGACACCGACGTATCCTTCGATCATGTTACCTTCCGATACAAAGAGACGGAGGTTTTGCATGGAATTTCCTTTGACTGCGCAAAAAACGGTATGACAGCCATTGTGGGTCCCTCCGGCTCCGGTAAATCTACCATTGCGCGGCTCATCGCCTCCTTCTGGGAGGCGGAGAGCGGCGGCGTCCGTATTGGCGGCGTGGACGTACGGAACATCCCTCTTCCTCAGATAATGGAGCTTGTCTCATATGTATCACAGGATAACTTCCTGTTCCACCTGTCTATCCGGGAAAACATTCGTATCGGAAAACCGGAGGCCACAGACGCAGAGATCGAGGCAGCGGCAAAAAAAGCGAGCTGTCACGATTTCATCGCCGCTCTGCCGGAGGGCTATGATACGCTGGCGGGCGATGCGGGAAGCCACCTCTCCGGCGGAGAAAGGCAGCGAATCGCCATTGCAAGGGCAATCCTAAAGAATAGTCCGATCGTGGTGCTGGATGAAGCCACGGCATTTACCGATCCTGAAAATGAGGCTGTTATTCAAGCATCCATTGCAGGGCTTGTAGCAGGAAAAACTTTGATCGTCATTGCGCACCGGCTGTCTACCATTACAAAGGCAGATAAGATCCTTGTCGTGGATAAAGGAAATGTCGCTGCGGAAGGAACTCATGAGGAGCTTCTTGAAACAAGCAATCTATACAAGGAATTATGGAAAGCCCATATGCAGGGCAAGGATACCGCAGAGGAGGTGGCGTGATGATAAGGTTATTTCAAAGACTTTTGTTGTTCTCGGGCTTACAGAAAAAGCGTCTTATCCGCTCTTTCCTTGCATACCTTGTCAGCTCGTTCTTTGAGATGATCCCAATCATGGCCATTCTAACGGTGCTCACAGGAATCCTGAAGCAGCTTTCCAGCGATGTTATGCCTGAAAGCACAATATGGATTTCGCTTGGCATCATGATTGTTTCCATTGTAGGGCGAATTGTATTTGTCAATCTTTCTGCCAATGCCAGAACTCTTGGCAGCTTCGCGTTCGGGTCGGAAAAGCGCATGGAGATCGGCGAACGCCTGAAAAGGGCTCCTATGGGCTATTTCAATGAAAACAGGCTCGGTGATATCACTGCGGCGGTGACGACCACTCTTGGCGATCTGGAGCAGATGTCCGTTACCATTATGGAAAATGTGGCGGGCGGGTTTATCCACGCCATCGTGATTTGCGTTTGGCTTATGATCTATGAGTGGCGGATCGGGCTGATCTCTTTGGCCGGGCTTGCCGTGGCGCTCATTGTTTATTCGTTTATCGGTAAAGTCGGCAGGAAATACGCGCCTCGCCGTCAGGCTGCTCAGGCTGGCCTGGTCACTGCCGTTTTGGAATATGTGCAGGGCATGGGCGTAGTCAAGGCGTTTGGGCTGGCGGAACGCACCGGAAAAGCAGTTGATGCTGCAATCGAGGAAAGCAAAGAGGCAAATATCGTGCTTGAAAAGGCGTTTTCCAAAATGACGGCGCTCTATCAGACGGTGTTCAAGCTCGCACGGGCGGCTATTCTGGTTTTTGCGCCCTATCTTTTGGCAGGAGGAAGCATCACGCCGGAGAAGTGCCTGCTGCTTCTTGCGTCCAGCTTCATGATCTATGCCGCCGTGGAGGTGGCGGGTAGTATGTCCTCCATTGCCCGCGCGGTGGAGGCTTCCCTGGATCGGCTGGATAACATCATGGACATTCCATCCCTGGACGAAAACGGGGCTGATCTTGTGCCGGAAAATTTCAATATCGAAGTGAAGAATATGTCCTTTGGATACGGGGAAAAGGAGGTATTACATCAAATCAGATTAAGCGTACCCCAGGGAAGCTTCTGCGCCATTGTTGGTCCCTCCGGCGCCGGAAAAACCACGCTGGTCGGTCTGATTGCCCGTTTCTGGGATGTGAAGGAAGGACAGATCACGCTCGGCGGCCGGGATGTGCGGGAATATACCAGCGGCAGCCTTCTAAAGAATTTCGCCATCGTATTTCAGAATGTGTATCTCTTTGAGGATACCATCGAGCACAATATCCGGTTTGGCAGGCCGGACGCGAGCGAGGATGAAATCATAGCGGTCGCAAAGAAAGCCTGCTGCCATGACTTTATCATGACGCTGCCTGATGGCTATCAGACAAAGATCGGCGAAGGCGGTTCCAGCCTCTCCGGCGGGGAAAAGCAGCGAATCTCCATTGCAAGGGCAATTCTGAAGGACGCACCCATCGTCATTTTGGATGAAGCCACAGCCAGCGTGGATCCCGAAAACGAGCAGGAGCTGCAAAAGGCCATCCGGGAGCTGACAAAAGGCAAAACGATCCTGATGATTGCCCACCGTCTGTCCACTGTGCGCACGGCAGATCAAATCATCGTGCTGGAGAACGGCAGGATCGTTCAATGCGGAAACCATAAGGAGCTGATGCGCGAAGACGGCCTGTACAGGCGCTTTGTGGGAATGCGCAGCCAGGCAATCGGCTGGACGCTGAAAGGCGGGAAAGCACATGGATAGAAGGTTAGACAAAAGATACTTGACCGGAGCGGTATCTGCAATGGAAAAACAATATGGCGCGGAAAAGACAGGCGCGATCATAGAAGATGCATGGAGGCGTTATGCGGAAATCGTGGATGAAAACGCCGACGAGCCGAAAAAGATGTATATGCATACGAGGAAACGCATCTATCCTGCCATCGCCGCCTTTGACGCCATGACGGGTAATGGAATCTCCCGTGAGGAAGCGGCGGCTTTTCTGAATAGATATTATGAAAAGCGGGCAGCGGGCGTTGGTACAAAAATCCGAGGGGCAATGAAGATACCGGGTCTGTATAAGCTGGTGCCGAGGTTCTTTGCCAAAATGACAAAAAGCTCCTTTGGAGAGGACTGCGGTTTTCGGGCTAATTGGATACGAACGGAGCAAGAGGAAATGTGCTTCGACATGCTGGCCTGCCCCTATCAGGACACCTGTGTGAAATACGGCTGCCCGGAGATTGTTGCCGGCTTTTGCCGCGCGGATGACGAGGCCTACGGGCATATGCATCCAAAGCTCAAATGGGGACGGACAAAGACGCTCGGACAGGGCGGAGACTGCTGTGATTTTAGACTGACGATAGAGTAATGACCCTATCGGTCCTTACGATTGTTTTATTTGCATTGCAAATTATATCTGCGTGGATGCTCGGATTCTTAACAGTAGTATAAATTAACAGAAAACGGAGGAATGGATTTATGGACAAAAAGAAAAAGTGGACGGTTAAGGATGTTATTACAACGGTATTGCTCTCCGCGGTGCTGATCGTCATCCAGCTCGTGGTCAACATGGTCTGCATGGCCAACGACTTTGTCAGCATGGTGCTGTCGGTGGGGATCACCATGTTCCTCTGCGCGCCGGTCTATATGCTCATGGTCAGCCGGATCGGAAAGCGTTTTGTGACGCTGATCTATATGACGCTGCTTGGCGTGATTTTCCTGCTGATGGGCAACTGGTTTTTGCTCCCCTACTTTATCGTTACGGGCGTCATCTGCGAAGTAATTTTGTGGAAGCGCGGAGCCTGCGGCAATCCCAAGCGCATGACTGCCGCCTGGACGGCGGCGAGCCTGCTGTACAACGGGGTCAATCTGCTGCCCATCTGGTTCTTCTGGGACACCTACTACGATTTTGCGCTGGCAAGCGGCATGGAGCAGAGCTACATCGATTCCTATGTGCGTTACTACACCTCTCCCGGCTGGCTGGCCTTTATTCTGCTGTTTACGACGCTGATGGGCTTTTTAGGCTGCATGGTGGGCAGTCGGCTGATCCGCAGGCATTTTAAGAAGGCCGGCGTTCTATGAGAGCGGACGCATCCTTTGCGGTGCCGGTCAAGCTGTGGGCGCTGCTGTGCGTCTTTGCCGGAGTAACCATCGGCGGGAATGTGCTGCTCACCTGCATCCTGACCGGCGGCGCGCTTCTTTATCTCGTCTTACAGCGGAACTTCCGCCTTGCCGCGTCCTATGGCTGCTTTTATCTGCTGCTGGCGCTGCTGCTGTACGGTATCCGCTTCCACGGGCTGCACATGCCGGTCTTTTCGGAATTTTATGTTCTGATGTTCTGGAATCTGTCACCGATCTTTCTGGTGTCATGGGATCTGATCACCACGCCGCCGGGGATGCTCTCCGCATTCTTATCCCGCCTTCGTATACCCACCCCGTTCATTCTCGGGCTTCTTGTGGTCTTTCGCTTCTTCCCCACCATGCGGACGGAGCTGAAAGGCGTAGGCAGGTCCATGAAAAACCGAGGGCTTACCACGGCGGGGCAGCTGCTCGCACATCCCGTGCAGAGCATAGAGTATGTGCTGGTTCCGTTTCTCCTTCGGGTATTGCAGCTTGCCGATCAGCTTTCCGTTTCCGCCGTTGCAAGAGGCGCGGAGCGCCCGGGTGTGCGCGGCAGCTATTATGAGAAAAGGATCGGGGCGCGGGATCACATCGCGGCAGCCGCATGTGCGCTGGTCACGGCTTCCTATTTGGTATTGGAAAGGAGCATGGCATGATCGAGCTTATACGCGCTTCCTTTCAATACGAAAACTCGGACAGAGGCGTACAGGACATTTCCCTTTCGATAAAAGGCGGCGAATGTGTCGTGCTGACGGGGCTTTCCGGCTGCGGCAAGACCACCGTGACAAGGCTTGTCAACGGGCTTGCGCCGTCCTATTACCCCGGAGCCTTCAGCGGAAGCGTGGGGATAGACGGCAAGGACATATCAAGGCTCTCCACATGGGAGATAGGGCGCTTGGTGGGAAGTGTTTTTCAGGACCCCAAAAGCCAGTTCTTTTCCTCCGAGCTTGCCGGAGAGGTGGCCTTTCCCTGCGAGAATTACGGCCTGTCCGCCCGGGAGATACGGGAGAGGACGGACGCCGCCATAGAGGCGTTGAAGCTGTCCCATTTGAAAGACAGGGCAGTTGACATCCTCTCAAGCGGAGAAAAGCAGCGGGCGGCCATTGCGTCCGTATATGCCATGAAGCCAAAGGTCTTTGTGTGCGACGAGCCGACGGCCAACCTCGATGCCGCCGGGACGAGGCAGCTTGCGCAGACCCTCCGGCAGCTCAAGGAGCAGGGCTTTACCCTGCTCATCGCGGAGCATCGGATCGACTGGCTGATGGGGATCGCAGACCGGTTTTTATATCTGCGGGACGGCAGAATAGCGGCCGAGTATACACCGGAGGATTTACTCCTTCTGCCGGAAGCAGACATCTTGGGTATGGGTCTGCGCTCTCCGCGCGAGGGAAAGAGCCTTCCCGCTCCCTCCGTATTGGACGAAAGCCCTGCCGTCTTGAAGACAGCAGGGCTCTCGAAAAGAATACGCAAAGAAGTTATTTTTGAGGATATTTCGCTGTCCGTTCCAGAGGGCAGTGTGACCGCCATAACGGGGCAAAACGGCGCGGGGAAAACCACCCTTGCGCAGATCCTCTGCGGGCTGGCAAGGCAGACAAGGGGACATATCCTGATAGATGGAAAAAAAGCAAGAGCGGCAGTCCGGCGCAGGGAGATCTATTACTGCGGCAATGACACGTCAACACAGTTTTTTACGGCAAGCGTGGCGGAGGAGCTGCTGCTGAATACCGAATTGACAGAAGAAAGTAAAGACCGTGCAAGGATCCTGCTCAAAGAGCTTGGACTTTATGAGTACAGGGACGCGCACCCGTCCGCCCTGTCCGGCGGGCAGAAGCAGCGCCTTGCCATTGCCTGCGCCATCTTTTCCGGCCGCAGGATACTGATTCTCGATGAGCCCACCAGCGGCCTTGACGGGCGGAACATGCGCCTGATCGCAGAAAAACTGAAAAGCGAAGCGCGGCGCGGCAGAACCATTCTCGTGATCACCCATGATAAGGAGCTGATCGAGAGCTGCTGCGATAACATTGTGGAGGTTGCTGCATACCCCAACGGTGTTTCGCACGGATATTTCCCTTCTTCATCTGCTTGATGAAGTTGTAGAAAAAGAGAGGTTCATCCTTGAAGAAAGCACATTATAAAAAATCTATAATTGCACTGTTTGTCGTGTTGATGTATTTGCTAATATCGGTTGCGTTTGCCAAAATCTTACCATTAGCGGTATTGCAAGATCTCACAAATTCAAATATAAAAAGACGCATATTGTATGATGCTATTCAGGCTGCTGCTGTAATTCCTTTTGCGACAACATATTTTCGCAGTGCAGATTTCAGAAAAACAGAGACACCTTCCAAATGGATACCTTGGGGGCTTATTGGCATTTGTGCCATATTGGTAACAATAATTCTGCCTGAGAGGGTATACGCCTTTTGGTTTTACTTAATTATTGTTGGATGCGGAGAAGAATTTGTTTTTCGAGGTTATTTGCATCGAGAGTTGCGAAAAGCATTTAATTTCAAAGTATCCGTCATCTTGGGCGGATTAGTGTTTGGATTTGCACATGGATATTCACATTTTATGGTTCTGGGTGGACCAATTACCGGTATTCTTAGTGAGCTCGGTGGTGGCATTGTTGGAGCACTGGTGTTCTCCGCGATATACGAAAAGAGCAACTCAATAGGCTGGCCAATTTTGATTCACGCTTGTTTGGATTTTGCAGGATATTTGATATAGGTTTGATTTTCGCAGATGAAATACTTTTCATTTGCCATCATCTGATCTATATGTGGTGCGGTACAGCAACAAATGTTTCTTTAGATGTTAGGTGGATATCGATACAACCATCGTGGAGATGAACGGTTATCAGCTCCGCCGGCATCGGATCATTATAGAAAGACTCTGCCCCATATATCAGGAAAGAAAGAGGAACCAGATGGAAGATAGAAACCGGCTAAACTCAGATACCGTCGTCATGCTTCGAACCGACCCGTATGAGATCCGGCTGATGCAAAATCCATATGATGCCGCGGGTGGGTGAGCCAAAGAAACAGGATTGGGAGTGATTACACGGAAAATGCGCCATACCACATTGCGCAACAGTGGTACGGCGCATTTTTTTAGTTATCGGGCTGCATGACTGTCAGCCGAGTCCGTAGGTCAGCAGTGAAATACCACAGGCAAGCAGACTGACTGCCGAGCCAATAAGGAGCTGCGGCAGGGTGTGGCGCGATAGCTTCAAAGAGGATCGATAGACCGCTGCGATCAGCAGCACGGACGGAATAATAAAAAGCGGATGCAGTTTCCACGTCAGCAGAAACACAGGTGCCGTCGTGCTGCAGGCATGGCCGCTTGCGTGCAGCTTGAAAACGGCGTTGAGAATCAGCAGTGCTGCGATGGAAATGACATAGGAGAGGAATAGAATGTGGACGAGCCAGGAGCACGGGGTCAGTATTGACCAGAGAAACCCGCACAGGTATCCGATGGCACTGCATACCAGCGCCGTGCTGCGCTGTCCCTTTCTCCGATCCTTTCCAATGTGAAATATCTCCCGTATAGGATATGCAGCCATGGGGATGAGCAGCAAAAACAACTCGCACAGGAGCAGCTCACGCAGTGTCATAAGCTTTGCGGGGGCATACATCAGAAGCACTGTTATACCGATGACGATGGGTGGTAGGGTTAGAATGCGCACGATCAGATGAAAGATTCCGGCGCATCTTCCCTTTTCATTGGTTGTGCCTGCTCTCATGACTCAAAGCCCAGCATAATCCCGCCGCGCTCGGCGTAATAGCTGCACAGTCCCCGCAGTGGATAGCTTCTCACGTCTGCCGCCGGAAATCGCTGCCGGATCTCGGCGCAAAGCTCCAGCGCAAGCGCCGCATTCTGACAATGCCCGATCCGAACCTTCCCGCCCTTGTAGCCAAGCTCCACCATTTCGCTCAGCATAAACTGCCGCGCTTTACGAACCCCACGGCATTTTCCAAGCATCTCAAGCATACCTTCAGCGCTGGCCTGCCCGATGGCGCGGATCCCGAGGACGCTTGCCATTGTTGCGGCGAGCTTGCTGACACGGCCGTTCTGTGCAAGGTTGTGCATGGATTCCAATGCAAAAAGCAGGTGCGTGTGGGCCTGATATGTATTCAAGGCTTCGCATGCTTTATCAAAGTCCGCATGAGAACGCAGCTCATATAAAGCCCTTTCAATGAGAAGGGCGATTTCGGGCCCGGCGGAGAGAGAGTCCACAACATAGATGCGCCGGGCCGGGTTGCGTTCCTCACAATTCTTCTTTGCCACGCATGCAGCATTATAACTGCCTGAAAGAGCGCTCGTAATGGTAAATGCAATTACATTGCCGCTCTCACCGAATGCGCTTTCCCAGTCTGCGATGTTCGGACACGCACTGTAGGAACGCCCCTTGGTGTCGCGGAGCGTGCTGACCATCGCGTCAACATCAAGGTTGGTGTCATCGTAAAACTCCTCGGCGTCCGTGCGTATTGAGAGCGGGACACTGATGAAGTCCGCTCCATCCAGTGTGAGAAGGTCGCAGCTGGAGTCTGCAACGATACGAAACTGATTCATGGTGTGTCCTCCGAATAACAAGAAACATTTCAACCGGCTTTGGAAGCCGACACGGAAATTCTATCAGGTTTTTATCATTCCGTCAACAGTTTTCAGAAAACCGATAAAAAGATTTTAAAAACCGTTGAAAGATTGAAAATACCCGTGTATAATGGCTGCATGGAAAAGGGAGTGAATAATATGATAGAGACTATTGAGGGCTTTCGCTTACCGCGGTATGCACAGATTCCGAATGTCGGGCTTTATCTGGAGCAGGTGGTACGCTATGTCAACACACACCTTGCGCCGTTGGGGGAGCCGGAGCTGACAAGTTCAATGGTGAGCAATTACGTGAAGCAGGGGCTGATCTCATCCCCCATAAAGAAGTCATACACGGCGGAGCACCTTTCACGGCTCCTGTTCATCGCGGTAGTCAAGCCCGTTGTCCCGTTGGAAGGGCTTCGAATGATGTTCAGCATACAGGGGGACAACTATACCCTTCCGACCGCATATGACTATTTTTGTGATGAGTTTGAGAATATGCTCGGCGCGGCGTTCGGCATAGCTCCCGCAAGAGAGGGCCTCGGCAAGACACAATCCGACGCAAAGGATCTTCTCCGCAACACGATCGTGGCCACCGTCAACAAGGTCTATCTGGATCGGTATCTGGAAGAATATCAAAAGCAGAGGGAAAAAGCCCCAGATGAACAGCAAACATGATCGAGAATGTTTCACTATCTCGTTCCGCCAAAGGAGCTACACTCCCTTGCGATGCTTGCATGCCTATCCCTTGTGGACTTGCCGTTCGCAAACAGCATAAAACGCTGTTCGCCACCAGCAAGCTTGAACGCGAATAATATGAAGCAAACTAATCGGAATTCAATTAGGAATTTTATATGGATAAGAAAAAAGATTTTCTGTTATCGGTTGTTGGATTGGCAATTTTACTTGTAGGAGCGGTTATAGTATCAGTTATGGATTACCCGCTGGGGTTATTGCTTATTCTTCCGTCTGCAATTCCACACATCGTTAGACTGTATACTCTAAGAAAGGATAAGTAGAATTCCAGTTTATCTGGCTAACAAACCCCTCAAAACACGAGCGGCCAAGGTCTTGCGTGAGGTAGGAAAATTCAAAAAGTTATGCTAAATAGTGTTTACATGAGCGATATGGTATAATGGGAGCAAGAGATCCGAAAGAGGTGTTCCCATGAAGAATGAACAACAACGCCACGACATCAGCGATGCGGTATGGAGCCTGCTGGAACCGCATCTGCCAGGACAACGAGGGCAGTGGGGTGGAATAGCCCAGGATAACCGGCGCTTTATCAATGGCGTGTTTTGGATTTTACGCACAGGAGCACCGTGGCGGGATTTACCGCCGTTCTACGGGAAATGGGGTACCGTGTATCAGCGGTTCCGCAGATGGCGTGACAAGGGGATCTGGGAAAAACTGCTGGAAATTCTGGTTGATGAGCCCGATTTTGAATGGTTGATGATTGATGCCAGCCACTGTAAGGTGCATCCACATGCGGCAGGAGCCCGTGGCGGTAATCAGGACATGAGCCGTACAAAAGGGGGCTCAATACCAAGATTCACCTTGCCGTGGATGCAAATGGTATGCCGGTCCGAGTACTTATCACAGAGGGTACCCGAGCTGATTGCAAAGAAGCTATTCACTTGATTGATGGAATATCGGCGGAAACATTACTGGCCGATCGTGGGTATGACACCAATCAAATCATTGCTTATGCCGCTGATGCTGGAATGAATATCGTCATTCCGGCTAAACGAAATCGCAAGCAGCAGCGGGAGTATGACCGTTACTTGTATCGGCTTCGTCATCTGGTGGAAAATGCTTTTTTGCACCTGAAACGTTGGCGAGGCATTGCTACTCGATATGCAAAAACTACAACATCTTTTCTGGCTGCTGTGCAAATTCGTTGCATTGCTATTTGGTGTACTGTTTTGACCTGATCTTGTGTAGACACTATTTAAAATTAAAATGGTTAATCAATAGGCAAATTAGAATTTGATAAAGGAATGTGATTGTATGAAAAAAATGATTTTAGGAATTGTGTGGCAGCTAATGGGTTTTCTTGGTTCAATAATTATTCTATGCTCTGCGGCACCTTACCAGTTGGATTATAACGGAATTACTGGTATTTTAGGCAGTTTGTTGGGATTAGACTTAATAATCCCACTCATTATTTGCATTATATTTTTTATTTGCGGTGCAGCGGTCTGTTTCAAGGCAATAGGTGAAAAGTAAAATTCAGTTGATAGAAAGTCCAAGCTGGGAAGAAGGAATTCCAACTGCTCTTTCTGAAATTATGGACAAGCTTTGTGACGCTTTGGACGAATAAAAAAGAAAAATTCCAGTTTGTCAAGCTGAACATAAAAACCGAACACCGAAAAACTGACCGTTGACCCGCGCCGTGTGCGTACAGTCAGCGGTCTTTTTTATCCCCAAAATCAAAAAAGTCTATCGCAATGACAAAAGAGAAAGTCATTTTCTCCGTCCAGTGATATTGTGCATTGATTTGAGGGAGACTTTTTGAGAAAACAGGACGATCGTTGCAGTTCAAAGGAAGTGAGCTGTTTGCCATACTTCAGAATTCTCTTTTCCAAGTCTCCTATCTGCCCCTATTTGAAACTGCAACAACTGTTTGCTGTAATTCATCTCTCTCCTCCGTGTAATAGGATATCTGAAAAGGTCTACCTTTTCGGCGTTACCAACAGGCAGACAATCGGGATATGATTTTGTGTCCGAAAAAGTTATTTTGTCATTTTGGGATATGTCCGAAAAAGGCATGAGCTTTTGAAACGGAAAAGGAGATGAAAACAAGGTGAAAAAGACATACGGCTATGCCCGTGTATCCACGAGAGAACAACATCTGGATCGGCAACTCAAAGCCCTCATGGATGCCGGTGTAGAGGAGCGGGATATCATTACGGACAAGGTAAGCGGCAAGGATTTGGAGCGTGAGGGGTACCGATCGCTGAAGAATCACTTTCTCCGCGACGGAGATACCCTGATTGTTAAATCGCTGGATCGACTCAGTCGGAGAAAGATTGACATCAAGAAAGAGCTGGAATACTTCCGGGAGCACCACATTCGGATCAAAATCCTTGACATCCCGACTACCATGGTGGAGCTTCCTGATGAGCAGGACTGGATTTTTGAGATGATAAACAACATCCTGATTGAAGTACTTGCGAGTATTGCTGAACAGGAGCGTATCACAACAAAGCGGCGACAGTCTGAAGGGATCGCCATTGCAAAAGAGGCGGGGAAGCATTTGGGGCGCCCAATGATAGACTTTCCGCCAAACTGGAATCAATTCTATTCAGACTGGAAGGCCGGTACGATTACGGCAGTTGCTGCAATGCGCCAGCTAGGCCTAAAGAGGAGCACATTTTACCGATTAGTGAAGCAGCAGGAGGAAAAACATGAAACTGAAAAATAAATTGTTATTAGGCGGCCTCACAGCCGTTCTTCTCGCAGTTATGTCGTTTTCTGCATGGAAGATATGGGTGATTAGATCCGAGTATCACACCGGTGAAGCTGCCTACGAGGATATCAGTCACATGATTTTGCTTCCACAGAAAGCTGCTGAACCACAGCCACCTGTTATCAACAAGCCAGCCGGGGCAGAAACACTTCCTGATGAGGACGACACGATTTGGCCTGAGGTGGATTTTGCTGTACTGCGTGAGATCAACCCTGACATCGTTGCTTGGATCTACATTGAAGGAACGAAGATCAACTATCCGATTGTACAGGGAGGAGATAACAGCTATTATTTGAAGCACCTGTTCAGCGGCGAGTGGAATGGATCCGGCTGTATATTCCTGGATTTCCGAAACGACGCAAGTTTTGCCGACCGGCACTCCATAATTTATGGACATCATATGAAGAACGGCACAATGTTTACAGACCTTGATAAATATAAAAAGCAGGAGTTCTTTGATGAGCATCCGGTCGCGCTGCTGCTAACACCGGACAAAAACTATAAAGTAGTGTTCTTCGCGGGGTATGTTGCCGCACCACAGGACGATGCGTGGGAAATTGGTTTTACGGAAGCGGAATTTGAAGTCTGGCTTCAGAATGCGGCTGACCGTTCCTGCTTCACCAGCGAGATTGCACCGAATATCTCTGATCACATTCTAACGCTCTCTACCTGTAGCTATGAGTTTGATGATGCCCGTTTTGTGCTGGCAGGAGCGCTTCGATAAAAAACGCTTATGCCGGAGAAGACACCACTGTATGGCAGAGCAACATCTGAGAAAAAATATCGAAGCAATCAGCTCAAGCCGTAATAAACTCAAAAACCTCTTGAAAATGTGCCATCTTTTTCATATAATAAAACTGTCACTTCTGTTTGGAGAGGAAGAAATGTGCGTTTTAAAAGCGTATCCACACAGCGTCTGACTTAAAACTGCCGTGTAGAAGCAGCCGCGGAAAACGCGGAGAAACAAGATCAAACGCGGAGGCGGTTCCAGATGGAGAGGCGCTTACGTATCTCAGCACATATTCCATTGCAACCCCTGTCAAGAATCTCCGCGGCGAAAGAGAAGAGTTGCGCAAAAGGGCTTTTTGACGAAAAGTATAACAATAATCCAAAGTATTCGTTGATAGAAGGGAGGCTGCTGCCATGTTTATCATTTATCTTATCCGGTTTAGCTTTGTGCGAATGCAATATTGGTGTAGCCTCCTCAGTAGGAGTTGTCAAAACCAAATTAAGATTAGCGGCGCATAAGCTAGACCGAGCGGTCTACTTGTGCGATTTTCTTTTTTAGGGCATGAAGTGAATTGGGGAATTTGGATCTTTCGTCATAACGGAAAAACACGAACCTTTTTACGATGGTTCTTTGTTTACCAATTGATATCAGGCAGTGCGAAGGAGGCAGGAGATGTAGGCGGTATCATAACATGAGATGCCTATAGAAAAGACGGCGGTGTTCAGGGTGCTTATCCTTGTTCATTTATTGTTTTCAGAAAACAATAATGACTGGCGCATAGGACGGCACTTTAGAGAATCTCCTCTGTATCAATAAAGAAGGCGGCAAGAGCCCTCCTGCTCCGTTCAAGCCTGTGATTTCTCGCTCCTTTGAGATAATGAGAATGTGCGGCCGTACAGGATAGAGCAAGGAGGGCTTTTAATGAAAATTGCTATCGGAATGATTGTGCGGAATCTTATATCTGCGCATCCGCTGACAGACTTTCTGGATAATGCCGAGAAGTATGACCACCCGATTGAACGCGTGATTGTCGTATACTCTCATGAGGCTGATCCGGAGGCGATTCAAGAATTGCAGCGCAGGACGAAGGTTTCTCTGATCCGGCTTCAAAGCTACGAAAGGGCGCATATGATTTTGAAGCAGCTCGGCGTTCGCTTCTCATCCATTCAGCAGCTCTTGTTCTGCCCGTTGATTGATACGCACGGACTGATTCCTTATGGCTTTAATCGGAACCAGGTGTTGATGGAAGCGCTGTTCACAGGCGTGGACTACCTGATTTTTGTGGACTCGGATGTGCAGCCTAGCGTGTTGCATCGAACACCTGACGGAGAGGTTGGGTTTGAGGAGGTAGACTTTTTCGGAGCGCATCTATACGGGATGTCTCTGGGGGCGACCATCACCAGCAGTGATTACAGCGGATACAATATCCTGCCTCCGGCTTCCTTTGAGGGAATGACAGACCTGCTATGGGGCCTCCACAAGGAGGATATGGCGGAGTTTTGGCAGAGCAGCGAGGTTCACGGCGGGCTTATTGTACAGGAAGCAGGGACACCTGAGCTGCAGCCCACCACAAAGGTTCTGGGTGGAAACATGGGCATCCGCATGAGCGCATTGACGACACTGCCGCCGTTTTTCTCGCCTTACTATTTTTACAATAAGACGCCGCTCCTCGCCAGAGGTGAGGATACGCTCATGGGACTGGCGGCATCCCGAAGTCAGATCAAATGTCTGGACATCCAAACGCCTATCTTCCATGATACTTATGGGGATTACCCCAAGATTCCAGATCTCAAAAATGACAGCAGTGTTCGGGACAGGCTCTACTATGCCTGTACGGGCTGGATCGGCCGCAATGTGTTTCTCCGCTGGAAGACGGGGCATGCGCCCACGGAGTTTTTCGAGAGAGGCCGGAGGCTGTCGGATGGAGCGAAAGCACTGTACCGCTATACAAACGACAGGCGCTTCTTATATCTTCCGGATATCCAGTCCGCAGCGGAAGCGTGGCTGCCGGATATGGTGAAACAGCATCAAAAGACGAAGGAGGCATGGACCGAGTTAACAGAAAGGTGGTTTAGACGATGAAAGTATTGCTAATCAATCATTTCCCGCTGGAAGGATCGGGTAGCGGCACCTACACCAAAAATATTGCGCTGCATCTGCACAAGCGCGGGCATGAGGTTGCGGTCATTTTTCCTGAAAACCAGCCGTTCCCTATGCTGCCCGGGATCCAAATGCACCCGGTGATGTTTTCAAAGGATAAAGTGCAGAGAGATGAGCTCCCCTTTAATTTTCCTTGCTTCACCACACATCCCCAAAGCCGGACTACATTTGCGGACTTAGGTGTCGGGCAGCTTACACGGTATCTTGCAGCCTTCTCCGCTGCCTTGAGACAGGCATTGCAAGAGTTTCACCCAGATATCATTCATGCACAGCACGCATGGTGTCTCTCTTGGCTGGCTTCCCTGTGTAACCTTCCTCTGGTCATAACCATACATGGGACGGAGCTGATGGGCTGCAAAAAGTGGCCTGCCTTTCAGAACTTTGCCGAAGAGGCCGTCGTGGGAAGTATAAAAGTACTGGCCATCTCCGCAGACAATCGGGATCTTGCACTTGAGCAGTTTCCTATGGCGGCGGACAAACTTCTGCTGCTGCCCAACGGCTACAATGAGGATATTTTCTATCGGGAAGAAGTGGACAGGGAAACGCTTTTCGATTCACTCGGCCTTTCTTATCGCGGAGAGTATGTCATTCTATTTGTTGGGAAGCTTGCAGCATTTAAGGGTGTGGACACGTTGTTGCGCACAGCGCGCCGCTATGAGTGGCTGGCGGATCGGGAGTTCATCACACTGATTGCCGGCGACGGCGAGGAACGGGAGCGATTGTCAGAGCTGCACAAGCAGCTTGGTCTGAGGAACACCTTCTTCCTTGGCAACCAGAAGCAGGACGAGCTGCGGCGGCTCTACAATGCGGCGGATGTTTTTGTAATGCCCTCCCGCCGTGAGCCGTTCGGCCTTGTTGCCTTGGAGGCGATGGCCTGCGGACTGCCTGTTGTCGGCTCCAATGAAGGCGGTCTGCCGGAGTTTATTAACAGTCAAGTGGGAACATTGGTCTCTCCGGAGGACGAGGAATCTTTCTGCGCTGCGATTTTGAATGAACTGACGAGACATCATACAGAGCCGGAGCGGCGTGACATCATCGCACACTATGCCAGCAGCAATTTTGCGCAGGCACAGTTCGTGGCAAAGCTGGAGCAGGTCTACCAACGCGCTGTAAGAGTTTTTTGGGGATAAGGGGGGCGAGCCGTATGAGGAAAACCATGATAATCCCCACCTACTGGTGCCGCAAAACAGGCGACCCTTGGCAGGAGGGCGATGCCGTCTATGACCATCCCACTCCGGTGGATCAGGAGGGAACGCTGGAGCGCACCTTAGTCAGCATGAAGCAGTTCCATGAAAAAGACTTCAAGCTGGTGATTCTGATTTGTCCGACCACCCCGGAGGTAGAGGCGGCGGCCTATGAGCAGGTGCTCCGTATCGTGGTCCGGGCGCAGCTGAATGCGGAGACATACCTGTTCACTGCGGGAGATTTGCGCGAGATAACTGAAATCTTGAGAAAAGCTGGACTGAACGATCGGGGAGTCCAGCTCCTGTCCATGTTCGGATACTCAAACGTGCGCAACATCTGCCTGCTGGCCGCCTCTACCCTGACGGCGGACGCTGCTTTGCTCATCGACGATGATGAGGTCTTCGAGCTGCCGGACTTTGTGCCGCGCTCACTTGAATTTTTGGGCAGAAGAGTCTACGGAGACATCGTGCACGGCGTTGCCGGCTACTACCTAAACAGCAAGGGCCAATACTACGATGATGTGAGTCCGGAGCCGTGGATGACCTATTGGGACCGCTTCGGCTGCAAGGCGCGCGCCTTTGACCAGATCATCGGCAGCGGGCCGCGGCTCAAGCGCACACCGTTTGCCTTCGGCGGCGCCATGATTCTGCACAGAGAGCTTTTCGAGTGTGTACCCTTTGATCCCCTTGTAACCCGAGGTGAGGATGTGGATTATCTTATAAACAGTCGGATCTTCGGATTCAGCTTCTTTCTGGATAATACCCTGTCCATCAAGCATCTGCCTCAGCCCAAGTCCCACCCCCAGTGGAAGCGTCTGCGGGAGGATATTTACCGTTTTGTATATCAGCGCGCCAAAATGCAGTCTCAGCACAAAACAGGGAATCTTGTCCATGTCAGTCCGGAGGACTTTGACCCCTATCCCGGGGAATTTCTCAAGCCGGATCTGGACGAGAAGATCTATCGAAGCAGCATGATGCTCTCATCGCAGTACCTTGCAAATAACGATCCTGATGCCGCTATGGAAGCCATGCGGAACATCTATATTGCCAAGCACAATGCCCCGCCCGCCTTTGATGCCTTCCGTGCCTATTTGGACACCCAAACACAATGGGAGAGGCTCATCCGCCTTGTACGGCAGGAGCGATACGCCGTCCGCGCCGTGCTGGAGAGGCACAATATTTCCGCGCCAGAGATTCATCTCGACAAGGAGCACCGCCGAAGACTCACCCGGGAGGAGCTTCTGGCTGTATTGGCGAAGCTGCCGATATTTTCTGTTTTTACTGAGCAGGAGCAGGCGGTTTTCTTTGATTACTGCCATGTAAAAACCTACTATGAGCATGAGACCGTATTCACCAGCGGCGACTACAATGAGGAGGTCTGTCTTGTTCTCAAGGGCAAACTGCGGCTTGTTGCCAACCGGGAAGCAAACAGCTGCTCCGCGCCGCTGGAGATTGCGTATCTCACGCCGGGCAGCTTCCTGGGAGAAAATTGCCTTTCCCACAGTGTGTTCCGTCTCAGCGGGACGGCGGCAGAGTTCACTGAGCTGCTGTGCATCTCCAGAGGGCGGCTGAAGGCTCTGCTGGAGGAGCATCCCGCCATCGGTGTCAAGTTACTCCAGTGCTTCCTCGCCAGCCTGTCCGAGAAGATCATGCGCTCCAACGAGCTGCGGAAGGAAGCGGCAGCGTATGACCATAATGCGGTCAACGGGATTTTGGAGGAATGAGCACGGGCGCTTCTGCCAGCAAATGAAACGCCGGAGCGCTGGGCGCGCCGCACTTGATCGGTACAACGGACGCAGGGAAGGTTCGATACTATAATACAATGAGATAAAACAAGGATATCTGGACATTGATGTGTATGATGCGGCACAGCAGCGTTTTCGCTTTCTGTTCCGCGAATTTGAAAGAAATCAGGATCACTGATAAAGCGCAAGGAGGGGAGGCAAAAGCATGCAATCCAATTGGAGTTCTAAACGGGACTGGCTTCTGTTCCGAAATAAGATTGCTGGATGGCAGGAGGCTTATATCGGGAGGCTGAACAAGGAATATATCGAATTGTTGAGTGGAGACGGTTCCGAAGCTGATAAGTTTTGGGAGTTATGCAAGCGCATCCGTGAGGACAGACGCTGTGCCGGCGTGCAGATATCCATGAGAGGATCGGATCCTCTTCCAATTATCTGCCGTATGATCAATGAGGGAGTTATCACACTCGGCGATCTCGACGAGTTCAGTGAGGAACTGCGGGAGGTGGTGGCGACAATTACGGAGCCACATAAGGACATATAAAAGGGAAATATGATACATAAATCATCGACCCGTAGGCGCGATTGATACCGCAAAGCCCACAGGCCATATACACAGGGCAGTGGCTTTGCGCAGCAAGGTCGCTGCCCTGCCGCCATTTTATAACCATGTTGGACAGGAGGCTTGTTTATGACCTATCTGCTCTATATGAAACGCTCATTCACGCGCAGCCCCCGCCGTCATGCGGTCCTGTTTGCGGTACTGACCTGCGCGTTTCTGCTGCCGCTGCTGATCTGCATCTATCGTGACAGCAATGCCTGGGGCACGCGGCAATATCTTCTTACCCGTTCCGCAGGTGAAACCTATCACATTGGGAACGCAACGGAAGTGGACGTGCCATATTTTGAGGGTATCCGCGGACTGTCCGCGCCCGTTTATCGTGACGGCACCATCTATCTGCATATTCTGTCGGACGAGGAATGGAGAAATTCGGAGAGCGTGACCGTTTTTGAGAACGAGATCCGCAAGCGCATGGAAGCATCTGGAAACGAAGCCCTGCTTCCGACTGCGTTCAGCTATGAATACGCCCACGGGATATCCACCGATCCGTCCCATCTTTCGGGGCAGCGAAGCCTTCTGCTCGTCAATATGCTGGTCATTCTGCTCTCGGTATCGGTGGTGCGTTCCGCTTACCGAAGTCACCTGAAGCGCTTTTCCTCTGACGTTGGGACGCTCCGCGCCTGCGGAGCCGGCCGCCGTCAGATCAGCGCCCTGCTTGCCGCGGAGCTTGCGGCGGTGTTCCTGCTGGCGGCGGCCTGCGCCGTGGTTCTTTCCGTCGTATCTCTGAAAGCACTGTTCACGGCGTTTCTTGAGATCCGTCACGATAGCCTCGCGTGGCTGATCTTTCATGTGGAGCCGATGCATATTCTGCTCCAACTGGCGGTTTTCCTCGTTACACTGGGACTGTCGCTGGGCATGACCCTGCACCGATACAGCCGTGAGCCTGCGCGGGCGCTGCTGAACGATGTGAAAAATATGTCGAAGGTCAAGCGCAGACGAAAGCCCCTCCGACGGCGTTTCACCCCGGCGGCAACCCTCTGCGGCCTGTGGCGCAGCCGCACGAACCGCAGCCTCCGTTCCTGTCTTGCCGTTTCCGTTCCCGTCATGGCGGTTTTTCTGCTTCTGTTCAACATCCTTACTGTTGCCTTGCAGGTCACGGGCGCGGAGGAGGAATGGGGGTTGAAGGTTTCCCGTTCCTCTCATGACGGAGAAGGCCTTTCTGCGGAGGACATGGCGTATGTTTCCTCTCTGGTGGGTGTGAAGCAGACGCGCCCCGTATATGAGCCGGACGGTTATATCCTGCTGCCAAAGTCCCCGGAGGAGGTAGAGACACCGCTGCGTATCCGACCGTACAGCAGTCTTGGCGCGGCGTCTCAGACGCTTTCTAGGTATGAGATCGCCGTCAGCTGCAAAGCGGAACGCGGCGTCGGGGATGTACTGCGGCTTTGCCGGTCGGAAGCGTATTACGATGTAAACGGGGGTATCAAGCAGCCCGCACCGGAGGATGTGACCGCGCTGACGGTGGCCGCGCTGACGGACACGAAGCCGTCCGGATGGGCGCTGGATATCTATGTAAGCGATGAGCTGTATGCGGACATCATCGCCTCAGAGCCGGCAACCGGCGTCGAGATCGCCCTGACCGATCCTGCCTTGAATGCGCAGGTGGAGACCGTCCTGCGGACGCACTTTGCAGGCGCGGAGTATGCTGTCACCAACCGTCAGTCGGGGTCGGATTTCCTGCGGGAGATGTCCTCCGGCGTGTATCTGCTGCTGGGGTACATCTTTGCGGCGCTGTTCCTGTTCATCCTGCTGATCCTCTATGTCCGGCTCTGCGACTACATCGAGGGCAGCCGCCCGCTGATCCGATCCTTTCACAGGATGGGCGCGTCAAAGCGGACGCTGTACCGCTCCTATATCCGGCAGGACGGGATCTCCGCCGCCGCTGCCGTTGCCGTGCCGTTTCTGATTAGCCTTCCGCTGACGGCGCTGCTGTGCGTATGGCAGAAAGCCCCGCTGCACCTTGACGGCGGGGTGCTCGCAGTATATGCGGCTCTGGCGGCGTTGCTGCTGTTTACCTACTGGCATCCCGTACGCCGCTCGCTCAAGCGCGTACTACGTCCGCTATGATCATGCAGAAAGGAGATTTTCCGATGAATGCAGTTACAGTAAAAAATCTGACCAAGGTGTTCCGGCAGGGCGACGAGGATATCTACGCCGTGGATCACGTCAGCTTCACCGTTGCGCCGGGTGAAATGGTCGCCATCGTGGGGCAGTCCGGCTCCGGCAAGACCACCCTTCTGAACCTGATCGGCGGTATTGAGCATCCCACCTCCGGCAGCGTGGAGGTAGACGGTGTGGACGTCTGCTCAGCCGATGACGAGACGCTTTCCGGAATACGCAGACGGAAGCTCGGCTATATCTTTCAGGACTTCAACCTGATTCCCATTCTGACGGCGGAGGAGAACATCATCATGCCGCTGCTGCTGGACGGCAAAAAGCCGGATAAGGTAAAGCTGCGGGAGCTGGCGGGCTTTTTGGGCATTGAGAACCGCCTGAAGCATCTGCCAGGTGAGCTGTCCGGCGGACAGAGGCAGCGCGTGGCCATCGCTCGCGCCCTGATCAACGACCCGGTGATTCTCCTTGCTGACGAGCCCACCGGGAATCTCGACAAAAAGGCGGCAGACGAGATCATGGAGCTGCTGCTCGCCGTCAACCGCCGGGGAAATACCGTGCTGCTGGTGACGCATGAGCAGCGGTACGCCGACCTGTGCGGAAGAAAGATCGAAATCAGCGATGGGAAGATTTGAACTTTCACCCCGATCAGAGCCGAGAAATCGGGCGAATAAATTTCTCAAATGAAACGAAAGAGGTGCTTAGAATGAAAAAACAATGGATTGCCATATTCCTTTGCCTGTCGTTGTTAGCAACGGGGCTGCTGAGTCTGACCGGCTGCGCCGCAAAGGTGCAGGCGGATGACCTGATGAAGGGCATCACGCCGGAGAAGACTTCCGGAAGGGCGGCAGATGACGCCTTCAAAAACGGAGCGGCAGACTTCGCCGTCCGCCTGTTCCAGAACACGCGGGAGGAGGGAAAAAACAGCCTGATCTCGCCGCTGTCGGTCATGCTGGCGCTTTCCATGACCGCAAACGGCGCCAAGGGCGAGACCCTTGCGCAGATGGAAGTTCTGCTGGGCAGGGATATCCCGATCGATACGCTTAACGAATATCTCCATGCCTATGTCGGCGGCCTGCCATCCAGTGAAAAGACCAGGTTGACAATAGCCAATTCTATCTGGTTCAAGGACAGCGGCTTTACGGTGGAAGAGGATTTCCTGCAAAGAAACGCTGACTACTACGGTGCCGCGGCCTATAAGTCTGCCTTTGATGAAAAAACGCTGAGGGATATCAATAACTGGGTCAAGGAGAATACCGATGGTGTGATTGATAAGATCGTTGACCAGATGGATCCCTATGCCGTTATGTATCTTGTCAATACCGTGCTGTTCGATGCGGAGTGGCAGAATATCTACCGCAAGCATGAGGTGAGAGACGGAACCTTTACTGCTATCGACGGCGCAAAGAGAACCGTCTCCATGATGTGCTCGAATGAGAGCCTTTATCTGGACGATGGGAAAGCGACCGGATTTCTCAAGCCCTATAAGAACGGCTACAGCTTCGCCGCGCTCCTCCCGAATGAGGGGGTTGCGCTGGATGATTACATCGCTTCCCTGACCGGTGAGGGCTTTCTCACCACAGTAAAAAATGCGAAGGAAGGTCCTGTGGAGGCAGCCATGCCGAAGTTCTCTTATGACTACGGCATTGAAATGAGTGATGCGCTGAAAGCCCTCGGCATGACCGTACCGTTTGACGCGGAGCTTGCGGTTTTTTCCGGCCTCGGACACTCGTCCGACGGCAACATTTATATCAGCTGTGTGCTCCACAAGGCATATATCGCCGTGGATGAAAAGGGCACAAAGGCGGGCGCGGCAACCGCGATTGAGGCGCCTGCCGCAGGGGTTTGGGAAGATAGGCGCCGTGTTATCCTCGACCGGCCGTTCGTCTATGCCATCATCGATAATGCCGCCGGGCTGCCCATATTCATCGGCGCAGTCACGGACATTCAGAAGTAGTTTAGACTCAAGCGGCAGTCTGTAAGCAAGGAGGCGATATATGTGAAAAAGAAAATAACTGCGGGAGTTCTATTGATCCTGCTGCTGGCAGGAGTTTGTATACAACCCGCCTATGCCAATTCCGCCCAGCGGCATTGGCGCGGCACGGACGGCACGGGCGCGGTCGTGACGGGAGAGGATTGCCCCATTGTGGTGGACAAAGAGCTTTTGACCTTCGATGTGCAGGAATTCCCTGAACAGTATTATCCGGATACGGACAGTTTCCTCGCCTATACCGGGAACGTCACGGCAGAATATATCTTCCGCAATCCCGCCAACTATGCGGTCACGGCCACGCTGGTTTTCCCGTTCGGCACACCTCCCGATTATGGTCACATCCGAAACAATGGGGCAGATGGAGCACTGCATAACCACGATACAGAGAAGTATGGGCTTTCCGTTAACGGCGAAGCCATTGATTGCAAGATTCGCCATACCCTGAGCCCATGGGGTAGTCAGTTCGATTTGGATAAGGATATGTCAAAACTCCACGATGGGTTTCTGGAGGACCCATTCTATACGCCGGATGTAGATGTGGAAATCTTTATTTACAGCCCCAGCGATGTAAATACAGAAGCCTATCCCGCAGCAACCGCCGCATTCATCCTTTCTGTGGATCCGGCAAAGACCAAGGTATATATGGAAAACCAAAGCGGTGGCAGGCTGCTGGAAAATGCCGTCCAGATGCAAGGCTGGGTGAATCCGAATGAGCCGTTCACGATTTATGTTATTGGTGAGCCCTTGAAAGAACAACCGAAATGGAAGTTCTATGAAAACGGAGCCTGCGAGAAAGAGATTGGCGGTACTATGATACCCGCTAATATGGCGCCCGCAGAGCCGCTCACACTGAAGGATTTCCTGCTGCAGGAATATGACCCTGATTCCGGCATTTTGGATTACGACTGGTATAATGCCATGGTCACTGCTTTGAACTTCTTTGAATGGGAATATGGAGCAATCCACAGCGAGGAGATCGACTTTAATATTTCAGACCGCTTGATGCGATGGTATGAGTACACCCTCACGCTGGAGCCGGGGCAGACTTTGAAAAACGCAGTGACAGCGCCGTTGTATCCCGCCATTGATGCGGGCTATACACCGAGCCTCTATTCGTATACCTATCTGCTTTCCCCGGCAAAAACCTGGGCGCAGTTCGGAGAATTGGAAGTTGTGGTAAAAACGCCCTATTACATGACGGAAAGCGGTATTGACGGCTTTACAAAGACGGACGGTGGGTATGCGCTGACCCTGCCGGGTCTGCCGGAAAGCGAACTGACCTTTACGCTTTCCGAATCGGAGACCCCTCAGCCCCCGAAGTGGTTGAGCTTGTACATTATGCCGACAGAGTTTATCATTGTAATGGCGGCAGTGCTTGCCGCCGTTGGCGTAGCCGTGTTTCTGCTGAGCCGCAGGAAAAAGAGAACAAAAAGATAGAAAGGAAGGTGCACCATGATGAAACGAAAGGTTTCCGTAATATGGGTGGTCATTCTTGCGCTGATTGCCATTGCCGCATGTGCGTTTGCGGCGGTGACATATTATCGCTGCGAGAAGCAGCCGGAGCCACAATTTCCGCAGAACGAGCTGCTTCGCATTCTTGACGCGGGAAGCGGTGCCGAGGGCGTAGGCTTTGAGGTTGTGCGCATTGGCGGCGGAAGCGTGAATCTCCGGCTCGATCTGCGCTGGAAAAACGATTCCGGCAAGACGATTGCCTACGGGCAGGCGTTTGAGCTGTATCAAATGAAGGACGGTGGATGGCAAAAGGTCACGCCCGCACGTCAGGTTGATTATCCCGCCATCCAGTACAGCCTTCCCAGCAGCATGGATAACGAGCTCTCCTATGACCTGACGGCGCCGTATAACCTGATAGCCGGGGAACGATACCGCTTGCAGACGGAGTTCCGGTACGAGGAGGGCACGGAGTATTCCACGCCGATGGCAAACTGGGTAGAGTTTGAAGTAAAAATGAATCTGCCGTATAAGGAGGCACAGCCCTCCGACCCAATCACCATACCGGAGCTTCAGGTGAATGCCATGTCTGGGGCAATGGGTGAAACAGATGAAATCACGGCTTCCCCCTGCGCCTACTACTGGCAGGCCCCGGAACCGAATGAGGATGGAACAATGAGCTCCATCATTGGATGCGGGCCTGCGATCGGCGAAGAGACTTCTCTGCCGGAGATCACGGCAGCCGCCGAGGGACTGGTTTCCCACAGAAAGGCAAGCGAGATCCGGTTATATTTCGAGGTGCAGCCGGATACAGTGCGGATACAATGCGTCCCCCAAAACGGCGGCGAGGTTGAGACAATCACAGGCATTCTTCTGTATGACGGAGGATATGCGTTCGATCTGAAAAGCGGCAGCTTTGTTTACCGTGTGATTGCAGAATGGGACGATGGCAACCGTGTGGAATATGGCTTCATCGGGAAGTGGTTGTGATTCCGCGGCAATCAGAATAAAGGACTGACTATGATAAAGATACTATTGGTAGAAGACGATAAAATTATCGTTGCGAGCTTGAGCGAATATCTGAACAGCGAAGGGTACCTTGTGCGAAGTGTATCCGGGCAGGCGGCGGCCATGAAGCTGCTTGCGGAGGAAAAGGCGGATCTTGTGCTGCTGGATGTGTCTCTGGCGGAGGGCAATGGCTTCGCGGCGTGCAGAGCGATCAAGGCCGAGTTTGATGTCCCCGTTATTTTCCTTACCGCGTCAGGCGACGAGTTCAGCACCGTTACGGGCTTCGACCTGGGCGCCGACGATTACATTCCAAAGCCGTTTCGCCCACGAGAGCTTATCTCCCGCATCCGAAATGTGCTCCGACTCACCGGCAGCATGGGCAAAACGGTGAAGCTCGGTGATGTGGTGGTGGACACCGAAAAGGGCACGGCGGTGAAGAACAGCAGGGACCTGTTCCTCTCTGCACTGGAATACCGCATTCTGCTGTTTTTTATCAACAATCGGGGAATCGTGCTTACCCGTGAGCGGCTTCTTGACGCCATCTGGGATGTTGCCGGCGAGTATGTCAATGACAATACGCTGACGGTGTACATCAAGCGGCTGCGGGAGAAGATTGAGGACGACCCTGCCGACCCGAAGATCATTCTGACGGTTCGCGGGACAGGATATAGGGTGGACGCATGATGAAGCTGCTGAAAAACAAAGAGGTGCGAAAGGCACTGCTGTGGCAGCTGCTGCTCTCCGCAGCCGCCTGCGCAGTCTGCTTTTTCTTCGACATTCGCGCCGGGCTGACAGCCACAGGGCTTTCTCTGCTCCTCATGCTGATCTACTGCGCCAGTACATACAGGAGGTATCAAAGCATTGCCGCTTTGGCAGGCGATATCGATCAGATCCTGCACGGCGATCATGCAATCGATTTTGACAGCTATTCGGAGGGCGAGCTGAGCATCCTTCACAGTGAGATCTATAAGATGACCATACGCCTGCGTGAGCAGCAGCAAACGCTGACAAGGGAAAAGGCGTATCTTGCCGATTCTATCGCAGATATCTCTCACCAGGTCCGCACGCCCCTGACCTCCATCAATCTGCTGATTGGACTGCTGTCGGAGCCGAAGCTGACCGACGCGCGCAGGCAGCAGCTTATCCATGAGCTCTACGAGCAGCTCTCCCGCATCGACTGGCTGATCACCACGCTGCTGAAGATCTCACAGCTGGATGCCGGCACAGTGCAGTTCAAGCAGGAGCAGGTCAGTCTGGAAGCGCTGCTCAAAAAGTCCTGTGTGACCCTGCTCATTCCCATGGAGCTGCGCGGGCAGGAGCTGCTCATCCATGCGGACGGAGATTTCCGGGGGGATTTCTCGTGGACCTGCGAGGCCATCGGCAATATTGTGAAGAACTGCATGGAACACACCCCCGAGGGCGGCAGGATTGAGATCGAGGCAACCGAAAACGCCCTGTTTTCCGAAATTATAATTAAAGACAGCGGCACGGGCATTTCTCCAGAGGATCTGCCCCGCATCTTTGAGCGTTTCTATAAGGGTAAGGATTCCGACGGTAAAAGCTTTGGGATCGGGCTTGCACTGTCGCGCATGATTATAGCTGGGCAAGGGGGAACCATAAAGGCAGAGAACCGCAAGCCCGTAGGAGCCATGTTCACCATCCGATTTTATAAGGGAACCGTCTAAAGGTGCCTCCCGATATCCTAGCCACGGCATTGGACTAAACATGTAATTCATGACACCAGCACTCTTAAATAGAGCTTTTTGTAGGGTTTTTCATGTATATGTGGAGGTACATATATGAGCAAAATCAGCAAATCCATTGTTATATCCGAGTTCTTATGGCTTCTATTTTTTGCCGTAGTCTTTTTAAAATTTGATTATACGCGGACAACATTAGCCGTAGTTAATGCAATAGTTTGGCTTTGCATCGTACTAGTTTTTTCAATAATTATACTACAATTTCTAACTAGACAAGCATTTACGAAGGTACGGGGCATACTACTAGTGCTGATTTTCTTAATCATAGATCAGGTTATAAAAGCGCTACTATATTTTGCTCCGTCCGAAATCTCCATTCCTGTTATTCCCAATATTCTATCGATCCTCGTAATTCTGAACAAGTACCAGACCTTAGTACTTCAAGCAGCAGATAAATTCGCATCGCCTTATATTGTTGCGTGTGCAAAACTATTGCTGCTTCCCTTCTTTTTGCTATTGCTCTATCTGCTCTCAAAGAGTAAAAATCGTTTTAATTTCAAGACGCCTATCGGCTATGCTGGTGTAACCCTAATTTCCTCGGCAATTTTATCGACGGTCCTAGACAGTTTAATTTATAAGGGAACACCAGACTATTTTTACTTAATTCCCTTGTATTCATCTGTGGATTTGAAGGATGTATTTGCCTTTTTAGGAGCAGGTTGCATTTTGTCAATCATATCAACAAACGAGAAAAATATGCAGAAGAAAACAACGAACATGGAGGCAAAATGATTTATCAGCAAGACTGGCTCATGCGTCAAATTGAAGCTATGATCCAAGCAATTTTGGCTGTTGCACTTGGGATATCAGCCAACGAACAGACTGCAACTCAAATTGAAGATTCTAGTTATGGAAAAATGCTTGAAAAAATGATTGACGATGGGGACATTTGTGCAGCAGAAGATTTGCTGTTCAATGACTTGGATCAGTCGGATTTATCATGGCTTCAGATAGCCCTTGATTTCTATTCAAAGCTAAATAACTGCTCTGATGATTATTTAGCAATGCATGATTTTTCTCGTGAAGAAATTGATCAAGGACTTCGATACATCTGCACGTTGTTTGGTTATGATTTTTTGGTAAGCAATTAGTCCATTATCGATTATTTCGCCAGCTATTCTTTTGTTTTCGAAAGGCACTTTTTCTCCACTTTCGATGATCATTTCGTTAAAAGAGTTTACAAAATATCCGCTGTCACTATTTAACGATGGAATAGTTGTTTTGTTGACCTGGATCATTCCAATTGCTATTACCAGTTACTATCCTACACTATTGTTTTTGGGGGATTATTCAATTATAGGGCATTCTGCCAGCACTTCTGCATTTTTTCGTGTCAGGACCAATTCTGTTTCGTGAAGGACTTAAAAGGTTAGATGGAATGTCTTCTTAACAATTAGTGAAACTGAAAGGCTTTGGAAGTTGGTAAGCAAGGCCTTTTGGAGCCAAAAGACAGCAGGCGGAGACTCTGACGAGTCCCCGCCTTTTGCTTGATGGGGCGTTCCCCATACCCCCTGTAACACAGATTCCCTGCCTTTGAAAACATTGATTTTACTGACTTTCTTATGTTTTCTTATTAGGAGGCGAGGGACCGGCGGCTCCCTTTTTTACTAAGTGACGGATCCGTCACCTGAAAGTCACCGCCGTGTCACCTTGACAAAATAGAATGGGGGTGTAAAAAGCGAAAGGAGTATCCCGATATGGAGATTTTGAGAGTGGAAAACCTGACAAAGGTTTATGGCAAGGGCGAGAACGAGGTGCGGGCGCTGGACGGCGTTTCCTTTTCGGTGGAGAAGGGAGCGTTTGTCGCCGTGATCGGCCCCTCCGGCTCGGGCAAATCCACACTGCTTCACATCCTCGGCGGCGTAGACCGGCCTACGGGCGGCAAGATATTTATGGACGGCAAGGATGTGTACGCGCAGAACGAGGAACAGCTTGCCATCTTCCGCCGCCGTCAGGTGGGACTGATCTATCAGTTTTACAATCTTATTCCGGTGCTCAATGTCACGGAAAACATCACGCTCCCCGTACTTATGGACGGGCAGAAGGTCAATCAAAATCGACTGGCTGAGCTGATGACCACTCTGAAGCTTACCGGCCGGGAGAACCACCTGCCGAACCAACTCTCCGGCGGCCAGCAGCAGCGGGTGTCCATCGGCCGGGCTCTGATGAATGCGCCTGCGGTGGTGCTTGCCGATGAGCCCACCGGAAATCTTGACTCCAAAAGCAGCCGGGAGATCGTGGAACTGCTGAAAGTTTCCAACGAAAAATACGGGCAGACCCTCCTTGTCATCACCCACGACGAGAGCATCGCACTGCAGGCGGATCGAATCCTTTCCATTGAGGACGGGAAAATCACCAGAGACGAGGTGATCCGCAGATGAATGTTTTCAACAAGGTAACCTTAGAGAGCCTGAAGAAAAACAGGACGAGAACCATCGTCACGATCATCGGCATTATGCTCTCGGCGGCGATGATCTGCGCGTCCACGACCCTTGTCTCCAGTATGCAGAATTTCGTGCTGCGTTGTGCGATCCACATCGACGGGGACTGGTACGGAGCGGTTTATGACGCCGCATATAAGGACTATGAGGATATCCGCGATTCCGACAGGGTTTCCTCCGCAGCCTACGCGCAGGTTCTGGGTTACGCGAAGATCGACAGCGCCAACGAGCGAAAGCCCTATCTGTATGTGCTTGGCGGCGATGCGGCCTCCGGCTATTTTAAGACAATGCCGGTGCATCTCATTTTAGGTACGCTGCCGAAGGACTCCACGGAAATTATTCTGCCGGAGCACCTGACATCAAACGGCAAGGTGAATTATAAGCTCGGCGACACCGTCACGCTTGACGTGGGGGACAGGACACTTGACGGCCGGAGGCTGGGACAGGACACGCCCGTATACACCTATGACAGCGAAACGCAGGTGGAGATTATGAGCGGCGAAAGGCTCGAAAACACCGAACCAAGAACCTACACGGTGGTCGGTATCTATGAAAGGCCTACCTTTGAGGACTATTCCGCGCCCGGGTACACAGCGCTTACGGCAGCGGACACCAAATCCGCCGATCAGTCTCTGATCCATTGTTATTTCAAGCTGCACAAGCCCGCCGGGGTGTATGACTTCATGAAGGAAATGGGCTATACGCAAGAGTATCGCTATGCCTACAATACAAAGGTCCTGCTGTATTCCGGCACGGCTCCGTTCGATTCCTTCCTTACCGCGTTTTACAGTCTTGCCGCCATCATCATCGCTCTGATCGTGTTCGGCTCCGTATCGCTCATCTATAACGCGTTCTCCATCTCCGTCTCGGAGCGGACAAGGCAATTCGGTCTGTTGTCCTCAGTAGGTGCCACAAAAAAACAGCTGCGGAAGATGGTGCTGTTTGAGGCGCTGGCCGTCAGTGCCGTCGGCATCCCACTGGGCATTCTGGTGGGTATCGGCGGTATCGGCATAACGCTCCTCCTGATCGGAGATAAATTTTTCTCCATTGTCCGTGTGGACATTCCCATGCGGCTCTGTGTTTCGTGGCAGGCTGTCGTCATTGCTGCGGTCATTGCACTTGTCACGGTTCTGATCTCGGTATGGATTCCCTCAAAAAGGGCAACCGGAGTTTCCGCCGTGGAGGCGATCCGCCAGAGCATGGACATCAAGGCAAGCGGCAGGCCCGTCCGAACCTCGAAGCTTGCCTATAAGCTGTTCGGACTCCCCGGCGTCCTTGCCGGCAAGCACTATAAGCGCAACCGGAAAAAATACAGAACCACCGTCGTCAGCCTCTTTATGAGCATCGTCCTCTTTGTTTCTGCGGCGGCCTTCACCGACTACATGATGGAATCCGCTGAGGGAGGGCTGGCCTCCGATCAATTCGACCTGATCTACGCGGCAGAGTCGGACGCTTCTGCCGCCATGACGCCCGATGCGCTTCTGGAGCTGCTTTTCTCCGAGCAGAATGTCACCGGCGGAACATATACCAAGAAGCAGTTTTTGCAGGGCGATATCTCCCGCGAATATGTCACGGCAATGTTTGCCGACCGGTTTTCCAACTTCGGCATGGAAAGTGAGGACAGAGCGCCGAAGGATTTCAGCATATCCGGTTATCTGTACTTCGTTGCGGACGCAGAATTTAACAGGCTGCTGGAAAAGTACAACCTGAAGGAAGCGGATTACTATGACCGGGACAAGCCCCTGGGCATTGCCCTGGATCGCAACATTGAGCTTGACCGCCGGCTTGAAAAGTATGTCACGCTGGACACGCTCAAGGGCGATGAGTGCGTGATTGAGGGCCTTTACTATGTAGAGATCGACGGATATTACAGAAAAGACAGCCGGATCGATGAGAACGGCAATAAGGTCGTCCTCTATCAAAACAGAGACAACGAGAACGACATCATCGAGCTGCCCTATGAGGAATCCTTTGCAAAATACACGCTGCGGTCCGAAAAAACCATTGAGGAGGCTCCGTTCTTTGTCAGCCGCAGCACACCGGTAGCCATCAATATGATCTATCCGTACAGCATGCTGGAGAGCGTGGTTCCCGAGGCGGCGCTGAATCAATTCCGCAATACAGAGTATTTCCTCACATCGAGCAATCACACCGTGAGCTTTGAAAATCTGGCGACCGTGCTGACGGAAAACGGTCTCAGCAGCCGGCAGCTCTTCGACTACGCCGCAAACGCCGAGACAAACCGGAATGTTGTGACCATTATCCGGGTATTTGCCTACGGCTTTATCGTGCTGATCTCCCTGATTGCCGCGGCCAATGTGTTCAATACGATCTCCACAAATATCAGCCTGCGCCGCCGGGAATTTGCCATGCTGAAATCGGTGGGCATGACGCAGAAGGGCTTTCGCAGGATGATGAACTACGAGTGCCTGCTGTACGGCTCCAAGGCGCTGCTTCTCGGCTTGCCGGTATCCTGCGGCATTACATATCTCATCTACCGTGCAGTCACAAGGGCCTATGAAACCTCCTTCCGTCTGCCGTGGGCAGCCATCGGCATCGCCGTACTGAGCGTGTTTCTGGTAGTATTCGCCACTATGATGTATTCAATGAGCAAGATAAAAAAGGACAATCCCATCGACGCCCTGAAAAATGAGAATCTGTAAGGAGGATGCGAAAATGTACAATAATGAAGCAACCGCACATGGAAAACTCAACCTGAAATCCCTGCCGATCTGCTGGGGGATCATTCTCGGCGGATACCTTTTAATTCGGATGGCCTTTCTTGTATGTGGGCTGCAGCTGCACCTGGCCGCGCAGGGCATCTGCCTTGCGCGGCTGCCGTACTGCTTCGGGGCGCTGTATCTATGGAGGTGCTGCAAGAATCGGGAACCGCTGTTTTACGCGCTTGGCATTCTGCTCCCGGCTATTGTCGAGAAGCTGGCACTGTATATCCTCGGAGCGTATCTGTGCGGGGTCAGTCCCTTCCGTGTCACGGCGGTCATGGAGGCAATTGGAACGGTCGAGCCGTATGCGGTGCTCTTTACACGGATGCCCATGCGGTACGCAGTCAATCTGCTGTTCTTTAACTGGATATACATTCTTTGCGGCATCGCCTTCTCTGCACTCTGCTTTTTGGGCTTGTCCCTCCTGCAAAAGCGGACGGAGGATGAATTATAAGCAAGATGTAGGGGCGGCAGAATGTTATCCTGTGTCTGATTGCCTTTCCTGTAATCAATACTACTTGCAGGCTTAGCTGCGGCTTGATGATCGCCACTATTTGTAATAACTTCGTTTCCGCCTTCGTCTGGGGCGTATGTTTCTCTAAAGTTCAATCTTTCAAAGGCGAGAACGGATGCAAGGTGCTTATTTCCGTAATCAGCATTGCTCTGCAGACCCTGAATATATTGCTTTAAGCATGAGATAGCCGCCCGACAGCGAAAACTGCCGAGCGGCTATCTTGCAATATGGATAAGATAAGCAGTTAACTCTAATTTTTTGAACTAACACTCCCGTTGTTTGTTGAATGGGATGTACAATTCCGGGCTTGCTTAGTGAAGGCATAATATGCTAT
>OKTO01000192.1_pt1 | contig 26672 bp, 23 predicted proteins | sample 1606101 | NCBI WGS metagenome assembly OKTO01 (sample SAMEA3879513, study PRJEB24766) | human gut metagenome | biome: human-associated habitat; feature: feces | place: USA | collected 1985/1987
CTTTTCAACGAGCTCCATGCCGCCTGCAAAGTCGGCGCCGGCCTCCTTGGCCTCGTCGAGCTTGGCGTCCTTGGCGAACACGAGAACCTTGCGGGTCTTGCCGGTGCCGTTCGGGAGAACGATCGCGCCGCGGACCTGCTGGTCAGCGTGACGGGAGTCAACGCCGAGCTTGATGTGGACTTCAACAGTCTCGTCGAACTTGGCGGAAGCGGTCTTTACAACAAGATCCATAGCAGCGGGAACTTCGTACTGCGTGGAGCGGTCGACCAGTTTCGCGCTGTCCTTATATTTTTTACCTCTAAACAATGTAATTTCCTCCTTAGTGGTGATTCGGAATGATTCCTCCCACATATTTATGAGGCTCGGCCTGTTGCCGATATACCTCGGTCAAGCTGTTATTGCGGTCAAACTCAGTCGACGACCACGATGCCCATGCTGCGGCAGGTACCTGCGACCTGGCTCATAGCGGCTTCGATGGTGTTTGCAGTCAGGTCGGGCATTTTGCGCTCGGCAATTTCCTTGACCTGTGCCTTGGTGATGGTGGCGACCTTGTCCTTGTTGGGCACGCCGGAACCCTTTTCGATGCCCAGAGCCTTCAGAATGAGGGTCGGGGTCGGGGGGGTCTTGGTGACGAAGGAGAAGGAACGGTCAGCGTAAACCGTGATAACGACCGGGATCTTAAAACCAGCCTGATCCTTGGTACGCTCGTTGAATTCCTTGATGAACTGAGAAATGTTGACGCCGTGCTGGCCGAGAGCCGGGCCGACAGGGGGCGACGCAGTTGCCTTTGCAGCGGGGATCTGCAGCTTGATATAGCCTGTTACTTTCTGTGCCATGATGAGCACCTCCTGAATAAATGTGGTGATACGCGCACGGGCGCGTATTTTTGGCGGGGGTCAAGCCCCTCCCACGTTCCGCGTTCCTGCGGGGTCAGTCGTTGACCAGCTCGACCTGATCGAGCTCCAGCTCGACCGGCGTTTCGCGCCCGAACATGGAGACGATGACGCGAACCTTGTTCTTTTCGATATCGATCTGGTCGACAGTTCCGATGAAGGAGGTCAGCGGGCCGTCGTTGATGCGGACGCTGTCGCCTTCAGAGTACGAAACCACGATCTCATGCTTTTCAATGCCCAGCTGCTGCACTTCCTCCTCCGTGAGGGGAGTCGGCTTCGTGCCGGAACCGACAAAGCCGGTCACGCCGCGGACATTTTTGACGATGTACCATGCCTCGTCGGACATGATCATCTTGATGAGAACGTAGCCCGGAAATACCTTGCGGTCGTACGTTTTCGGCCCGTTGTCGGTGATCTCGGTCACAGTTTCCATGGGGATGGAGACAATGTGGATCAGATCCTCGAGATGGCGGGTCTCAATGGTTTTCTCGATGGTAGCCTTGACGGTGTTTTCGTAGCCGGAATAGGTATGCACAACATACCATTTTGCTGCTTCCGCCATGCTTTAGCCTCTGACCAGGGTAATGATACCGTTGACGACGACGCCGCCTACAGCATCGAAGACCCAAATGCAAATGCCGACGATCAGTGTGCACACCAGAACGATGACGGTGTTGTTGACCATCTGGCTCTTTGTCGGCCATACGACTTTTTTCAGCTCGCTCTTCATTTCACGGAACCAGCGGCTGAGACGCTTGCCAGTGCGGGCAAAGAAGTTTTCCTTTTTCGCTTCTGCCATGATGTTCACCCTTTCTGCTTGTCCGATGTGTTACTTCGTCTCGCTGTGCACAGTCTGCTTTTTGCAGAATCTGCAATACTTTTTCAGTTCGATACGGTCGGGGTCGTTTTTCTTGTTCTTCATGGTGTTGTAGTTTCTCTGCTTGCATTCGTTGCATCTGAGCGTGATCTTAACTCGCATATTCGGCACCTCCTTAATACTTGCCTCCCTGCAAAACTGCGGCTATTGAAAATTTAGATGACGCCGAAACTACGTGGCGTCCCGCAGCTTGAAAAATGGGCGCAAAAAAAGAAAACCCCTTTTTCACAGGTAGAGCCATATTATCATAAAAAGCATTGCAGGTCAACAGGTTTTTTTCAAGAAAACAGGAAAATTTTCTCGCGAATTGCAGGAAGGCAAAAAATCTGCTATACTATAAAAAAACAGGAAACAGGGAGAGACTGCATGAAAATCATGGCGATCGACTACGGCGACGCACGCACCGGCGTGGCCATTTCAGACGCGCTTGGCTGGATGACCGGCCAGACGGCGGTGATCCACTCGTGGAAGCCGGAAAAGACGGCGGAGGAAGTGGCGCGGATGTTTAAAGCAAGCGGCGCGGAGCGGCTCGTGATGGGCTTCCCGCGCAATATGGACGGCACAGAGGGCCCGCGTGCCGCGCTCTACCGCGACTTTGCCGCGCTTCTGGAGCAGACAGTCGGGATAAAGCCCGTTTTGTGGGATGAACGCCGCACGACCATCGAGGCGCACCAGATCCTGAACGAAAGCAATTATCACGGCAAAAAACGCAAAAACACGGTCGACGCCGTGGCGGCCAGCCTGATTTTAGAGGGCTATCTGGCCTATCTTCGCAATCAGAAGGAGTAAAAGCAATGTTTACAGGCTATACCGACCAGACGGTCGACGTGTTCTGGGGCATCCGGTTCAACAATGACCGGGCGTGGTTCGCAGAGCACAAGCAGGAATTTCAGGACGCGGTCATGACGCCGACCAGAGCGCTGGCAGGGGAGCTCTACGACTGGTTTCAGGAGAACTATCCCGATCTGCACCTGAATGTCCACATTTCCCGCATTTACCGCGACGCGCGGCGGCTGTTCGGCCGCGGGCCGCTCAACGACCATATCTGGTTTTCGTTCCAGAACGCGATCGAGAACCGCGGTGAAGCGCCGTGCTTCTGGTTCCAGATCGGCGCGGACGGCTACGGCTGCGGCGCGGGCTGGTGGATGCCGGCAGCATCCGGCGTACAGCTGCGGCGGATTCTGGACAACGACCCGAAACGCGCCGAAAAGCTCCTGCGGCAGCTGGACGCGCAGCAGGAATATACGCTTTCCGGCCCCGCCTATGCAAGGCCGAAGGGCCATGCCGGGGAACCGGTTGGAAGACTTTATAATATGCGTTCGTTTTCCATCGAAAGTATGCACCCCTTCGACGAGCGCAGCAGCGGCCCGGAGCTGACAGACTGGGTCAAAGCAGGCTTTCAATTCCTTCTCCCATTTTACCAGCTCTTTGAGCAGGCATACGGCATGGCGGAGTAGAACACCGCCAGGACAAGGCCGGGCTCCTGCATGGTGCCCGGCCTTGCGGTGCCCGGCGAAGCGCTGCCGGTTCTGCTTTTGCGGCACGCTGTAGGACAAACCGCCGCATCTGCCTGTAAGAAAATCTTGCTATTTCGAGCCGAAACAGGTATAATGCAAACAACTGCCGCCTTTGGTGTGTGAATGAGCGGCAGAGGTGTGTGAAAAAACTCGCTCGAAAGGATGAAAAAAATGAGTCTTTCCTCTTCCGCTCCCTGGTTAAAATATTACGGCAATGTGCCGCAGCATCTGTCTTATCCGCAGAAGACCATCTATCAGATGGTCAAAGCCGCAGCAGAGCGCAATCCGAAGCTGCCTGCCTATGAATTCATGGGCAAAAAGACGACCTTCACGCAGTTCATGCAGAAGATCGACGAGACGGCGCAGGCGTTTCTCGCCATGGGCATCAAAAAGGGCGACCGCGTCACCATCTGTATGCCCAACTGCCCGCAGGCCCTGCACGCGTTCTATGGCCTGAACCGCATCGGTGCGGTGTCCAACATGATCCATCCGCTTTCCGCTGCGGGAGAGATCAAATTCTATCTCAATTTCTCGCATTCCAAGTGCATCCTCACGCTCGACCAGTTCTACGCCAAGATCGCACCCATCATGCCCGAGCTTGACGATCCGGACTGCAAGCTCCTGCTTGCCAAAATCGAGGACGAGCTGTACCCGCATCTTGCCCTCGGCTATGCCCTGACGGCAGCCCGCAAATACCCCAAGCCCCCGAAAAAGGGCAATTACATCTGGTGGTCGGAATTCCAGCGCGTCGGCAAAAAGCGCGACCTGCCCCTGCCGAGAGAGTTCGGCAAGGCGGAGGAGGGCGCGTCCATCCTCTATTCCGGCGGTACGACCGGCACGACCAAGGGCATTCTCCTGTCCAATATGAACTTTAACGCGCTGGGCCTGCAGACCATCGCTGCCTCCGGCTTCTCGCCCATCGACGGGTTGAAGATGCTCTCCGTCATGCCCGTGTTCCACGGCTTCGGCCTCGGCATCGGCATCCATACCGCCCTGATTGGCGGCGCGTGCTGCATCCTTGTTCCGAAGTTCAACGTCAATACCTACGCCGAGCTGCTTATCAAAAAGCAGCCCAATATCATCCCCGGCGTCCCGACGCTGTTTGAGGCGCTGCTGCGCGCAGAAAAGCTTGAAAACGCAGACCTCAGCTGCCTCAAGGGCGTGTTCTCCGGCGGTGACAGTATGTCCATCGAGCTGAAGAAAAAGGTCGACGATTTCCTCAAGGCCCACAATGCTTCCGTGCAGGTGCGTCAGGGCTACGGCCTGACCGAATGCGTCACGGCCTCCTGCCTGACGCCGAAGGATTATAACCGCGTCGGCTCCATCGGTGTCCCGTTCCCGGATACGTATTATAAGATTGTAAAGCCCGGCACGAAACAGGAGCTGGACGCGAATCTCGAAGGCGAGATCTGCGTCTCCGGCCCGTCGGTCATGCTCGAGTATGTCGACAACCCCGAGGAAACGCACAACACCCTCCGCCGCCATGAGGACGGCCGCATCTGGCTGCACACCGGCGACCTTGGCAAGATGGACGAGGACGGCTTTGTCTACTTCTCCCAGCGTATCAAGCGCATGATCATCACCTCCGGCTATAACGTCTATCCCGGCCAGCTGGAAAACATCATTGACGGCCATGAAAAGGTGCTGCTGTCCTGCGTCATCGGCGTCAAGGATCCGTATAAGATGCAGAAGGTCAAGGCCTTTGTCGTCCTGCGCCCCGGTTACGAGCCGTCGGACGCGGTCAAGCAGGAGATCCTCGACTACTGCCGCCAACATATCGCAAAATATGCGATGCCGTATGACATTGAATTCCGCTCCGAACTGCCCAAAACGCTGGTCGGTAAGGTTGCCTACCGTGTGCTCGAAGAGGAAGAAGCCGAGCGTCAGGCGCTGGAAGACGAAAAGAATTCGTAATTTATTTCGGCAGCCTGCCGCGTTCCGCGGCAGGCTGTAATGATTTCAGGTGATTTCCATGAAAAAAACCGACCGGATCTGGGAGCTGGACGCGCTGCGCGGCCTTTGCATCCTCTGTGTGATCCTCATCCATCTGATTTTTGATCTGATCTATTTTATCGGCCTTGATCTGCACCTGCCCGCGTGGTACGTATTCATCCAGCAGTATGGCGGCGTGATCTTCGTCGTCCTGTCCGGCTGCTGCGCTACGCTCGGTTCGCGCAGCTTCCGCCGCGGCTGCATCGTCTTTGCCTGCGGAATGCTCATTTCGCTTGTGACCTTCGGGATGTACCGCCTCGGCATGGCCTCGCGCGATGTGATCGTCTGGTTCGGCGTACTGCATCTGCTGGGCATCTGCATGATGCTCTATCCCGCCTATAAAAAGCTGCCCACGCAGGCGCTTGCCGCCATGGGCGTTGTGATCGTTGTGACCGGCTATCTCATTTCCGGCACGGTCGTGGAGGCAAAATTCCTTTTCCCGTTCGGCTTTGCCTATGAGGGCTTCGCGTCCAGCGATTATTTTCCGCTTCTGCCGCACCTCGGCTGGTATATGCTCGGCACAGTTCTCGGCAGGACGGTCTACGCCTGCCCGGCACGTTCCGGGAAAGCGCGATCGCGCGGTTCTTCTGCTGGTGCGGCCGCCAGTCCCTGTTCATCTACCTGCTCCACCAGCCCATTGTCTACGGCCTTCTGGAACTGATCGCGGCATTGAGAAGATAAAAAGTATGCGCCCGGTGCAGCCTTGCACCGGGCGCGCATTTAATCCAGCTTAAAATACTTTTTGAAGATTTTCCGCAGCAGATATGAATTGAGCATCGCAATAAGCGCGCCACCAATCAGAAGCCAGAAGATGCACGTCCGCAGGAAAAAGCTTGTCGCAAACAGGAGCAGGAGCGGCGCGGACAGATTCAGCGCCGCCATCACGAGCGAATAGGGGAGGTTGCCGATCGAAAGCAGAATGGCGTTTTTGAGTGTGTTCTTGATGGTATTGTCGAACTGCGCCAGCAGGGGATAGATGTATGCGCCGATCAGCGAAACGAGCAGCGCCGGGAAGCAGAAAATCACGCCCATCCAGACCGACTGTGCCACCGCACCGGACAGATAGATCTCAACCTCAACGATCACCAGCAGCGTCGGGATCAGAAGGATCAGGAACAGCAGAACGCCCTGCTTGAAATTGAGCTTGAACGACGCCCAGAAGCTGCGGACGACACCGCCGCCCTCACCGCGCACCAGATTGAGCGTCACGCGGTACATTGCCGCCGTTGATGCGCCGATGGTGAACACGGGGATGCAGAAAACCAGCCACAGTATATTTACAATGACAAGGTCTGCGATCCGCGACATAAACGACCAAAAAGGGGAATCATAATTGAAGAACTTCATAGCGCGCCTCGTTTCAGGAAAGAATATAGAATATTATATCGACTGAACAGAAAAAACGCAAGCCGGAAAGAGGATAGAAGCAAACTGCACAATTTTGAAGCCTTAAAATCGTACAAAGTGCTGAAAATTTTTTTGGAACAAATTTTGATTGCTCAGATCAGAAAAATGTAGTATAATATGGGCATTGGAAATGGAAACGTTTCCAGAATTCAAAAATCATTCAGGAGGAAATACCATGAAAAAGATCATCGCAATGCTTCTGGCGCTCGTGATGGTTCTTGGCCTGGCTGCCTGCGCAACCAAGACCGAGCCCGCACAGCCCGAAGAGACCACCCCGGCCGAGACCGAAACGACTCCGGCCACCACCGAAGAGACTGCCCCCGCTGAGACCGAGACGGAAGAGCCCGCCGCGACCGAAGCGACCGGTTCTGTCTACTACCTGAACTTCAAGCCCGAAGCTGACGAAGCTTGGCAGAAGCTCGCCGCCACCTATACCGAGCAGACCGGCGTTCCCGTCAAGGTCGTCACCGCTGCTTCCGGCACCTATGACACCACCCTCGCAGCCGAGCTTGACAAGAGCTCCGCTCCGACTCTGTTCCAGTGCGGCAACCAGGGCGCCATCAACTCCTACGGCGACTACTGCTATCCGTTCGACGGCACTGCCATCATGGATCAGATGACCACCGATGCTTTCAACCTCAAGGGTGAAGACGGCCAGACCCTCGCCATCGGCTACTGCTACGAGGCGTTCGGCATCATCGTCAACAAGGCTCTGCTTGAGAAGGCTGGCCACTCCATCGACGAGATCACCAACTTCGAATCCCTGAAGGCTGTCGCTGACGACATCCATGCCCGTGCTGACGAGCTCGGCTTCGACGCATTCTCCTCCGCCGGCCTCGAAGGCTCCTCCAGCTGGCGTTTCTCCGGCCATCTGGCCAATATGCCGCTGTACTACGAGTTCCGTGACGACGGCGTGACCGCGCAGCCCGCCACCATCACCGGCGCTTACCTCAACAACTTCAAGAACATCTGGGATCTCTACACCACTGATTCCGCTACCACCGGCGCTGCTCTGGCTACCGCTACCGGCGACGAGTCCGAGGCCGAATTCGGCGAGGGCAAGGCTGCGTTCTATCAGAACGGCAGTTGGGAATATTCCAACCTGACCGGCACGTTCGGCATGAACCCGGACGATCTGGCTATGATCCCCATCTACTGCGGCGTTGACGGCGAAGAAGAAGCCGGTCTGTGCGCTGGCACTGAGAACTGCTGGGCCATCAACAACGAAGCCTCTGAAGAAGACATTCAGGCGACCATCGACTTCCTCGTCTGGGTCGTTACCTCTGACGAAGGCACCACGATGCTGGCACAAGAGTTTGGCCCCTGCCCGTTCAAGGACGCCAAGGAGCCGGAGAACGTCTTCTTCCAGGATGCCAACAAGTACACTGCCGATGGCAAGTACGTTGTGACCTGGGCATTCAACTGGACTCCCGCTGTTGACGACTGGCGCGCTGCCGTTGTCGACGCTCTGACCCAGTACTCTGCCGGTACCGGCGACTGGTCCGCTGTCGAGACTGCATTCGTGCAGGGCTGGGCGAACCAGTATGCAAAGGAAAACGCATAAGCAATAAGGCGTGATCAAAAGTAAAGAGGGGGCTGCAAAGCCCCCTTTTTTACCGAAACCATCCTGCAGGATATTGCAGACAAACGCCCGCAGAGCGGACGCTTGTCTGTGAAATTTTCAGGAAAGAAAAACATAAATAAAGGAGAAGCATGATGAAGAAGAAAAAACATGACGATTCGGCTCTGTCATGCAGCCTGATCCGCCGCCCGATCCAGCGCTGGGGCTGGCTGTTCCTGCTGCCGACGTTCGCTGCATTCTGCGTAGGCTTCCTGTATCCGTTCGCAAAGGGGATGTTCCTGTCCTTCTGCAAGTTCAAGACGACCAGCAAATGGACGTGGGTAGGCCTCAAAAACTACCAGACCATTTTCCAGGACGAGGGCTTCCTCCATGCGTTCTGGTATACGGCGCTGTTCGCGCTTGTGTCCCTGCTCGTCATCAACGTGCTGGCCTTTGCCGTCGCGTATGTTCTGACCAAGGGCATCAAGGGCTCGAACATCTTCCGTACCGTGTTCTTCATGCCGAACCTCATCGGCGGCATCGTTCTGGGCTATATCTGGCTCATGATCTTCGACGGCATCCTCAGCAACTTCGACACAGCCGTCGTGCTGGAAACCAAATACGGCTTCTGGGGTCTCATCATCCTCATGTGCTGGCAGCAGATCGGATATATGATGATTATTTATATCGCCGGCCTGCAGGCCATCCCCGAGGATATGCTCGAGGCCGCAAAGATCGACGGTGCGTCCAGCTGGAAAACGCTCTGGAACATCACAATCCCGAACCTCATGCCGTCTATCACCATCTGCACGTTCCTGTCCCTGACCAACGGCTTCAAGCTCTACGACCAGAACTTGGCCCTCACGGGCGGCTCGCCCTTTAAGACGCTGGCTGACGGCAACGTCATCAAGACCACGGAAATGCTGGCTCTGAACATCGTCAACTCCAACACCTCCAACTCCAAAGGCCCCGGACAGGCCAAGGCAGTTGTGTTCTTTATCCTGGTCGCGATCATCAGCATTGCCCAGCTTGTGTCCACCAGAAAGAAGGAGGTCGATCAGTAATGAAAAATACCGGCTTCCAGAAAGAGCGCCGTTCGCATACCGTCCTGACGGTCGTGTTTGCGATCATTGCCGTTGCGTATCTCTACCCGATCTTCATCGTTCTGGTCAACTCTCTCAAGACCAACGCCGCTATTAACCTTGATACGTTTGCCTTTCCCACAAGCAACACCTTCATGGGACTGCAGAACTATATCAAGGGTATGACCTTCGGCAACTACCCGTTCTATAAATCCGTCGAATACAGCCTGATGATCACGCTGCTTTCCGCAGCTCTGATCCTCATCTGCACGTCCATGGCCGCGTGGTATATTTCCCGTGTCGACAGCCTTGTCTGCCGCATTGTGTACTACCTGTGCGTGTTCTCCATGGTCGTCCCGTTCCAGATGGTCATGTTCACGCTGGCAAAGACCGCCGATACTCTGAAGCTCAATCGCCCGTGGACAATTCCCATTGTCTACCTCGGCTTCGGTGCGGGCCTCGCTGTGTTTATGTTCACAGGCTTTGTCAAGTCCATCCCGCGCTCCATTGAAGAGGCTGCTGTGATTGACGGCTGCACCCCTGTGCAGACCTTCTTCCAGGTTGTCCTGCCCATGATGAAGCCGACTTTCATTTCCGTCGGTGTTCTGGAGATCATGTGGGTCTGGAACGACTACCTCCTGCCGTATCTGGTCCTTGATATCAACGAATTCCGCACCATTCCCATCCACATCCAGTACCTCAAGGGCAGCTACGGCTCCGTCGACATGGGCGCGACTATGGCGCTGATCCTGATGTCCATCGTCCCGGTCGTCATCTTCTATCTCTGCTGCCAGAAATATATTATCAAGGGCGTTGCTGCCGGCGCGGTAAAGGGATAAAGAAATTTGCCTGTTTTAAGTGGATTTTTCAGAGGTTCTGTATGATAGTGATACAGAATCAGCAAAACCAAGGAGAACAGCAGATATGACGATCAAGGATCTTGCGAGACTGAGCGGTTATTCGCTTGGAACTGTCTCTCGCGTGCTCAATAACCAGCCGAATGTTTCGGAAAAAGCGCGGCAGGCGATTCTGTCCATTGCGCAGGAACGCGGCTTTGAACTCAACGAAAGCGCACAGCTTTTAAAGCAGCAGCGCTCCAACACCGTACTCATCATTGTCAAGGGTACGGCCAACGAGCTGTTTGCCGGTATGGTCGAGCATCTGCAGTCCCTTTTCTCGCGCACCACGCATTCGCTGATTGTCGACTTTATCGATGAAGACGATAACGAGGTGCTTCGTGCCGTCAAGCTCTGCCGGGAGCGCAAGCCCATGGGCGTGATGTTCCTCGGTGCGACGAACCGTCATTTTGTCAGCGATTTCGACAAGATCCATGTGCCCTCCATCATTGTTACAAACGATGCGAGCGATCTGCCGTTTGAGAACCTGTCCAGCGTTACGACCAACGACCGGCAGGGCGCTGCCTGCGCTGTCGATTATCTCATCCGCTGCGGCCACAGAAACATTGCTGTTCTCGGCGGCGACCGGCTTTTATCCGATACGTCCGCGCAGCGTTATGAAGGCTGCGTGGAAGCGTTCGGGAAAAACGGCATGCAGTTCGACGAGCAGACCTACTACCATACCGGCCGTTACAGCTATGAGGATGGCTATTCCGGTATGCAGGCCGTCCTGCGCGACACACCGCAGGTCACAGCTGTGTTCGCCATGGCAGACGTCATTGCCATCGGCGCGATCCGCGCACTGGTGGACGCTGGAAAGCGCGTCCCTGACGATATTTCCATCATCGGCTATGATGGACTGAGGATCGGCAGCTTCTATACCCCGAAGCTTTCTACCGTTTCCCAGTCTGTCGAGCTTCTGGCCCGGCGCAGCTTTTCTGTTCTGATGGACTGCACCGAGCGCGGCGGGCAGGCCCGCCATATGACCGTACCGTTTACGCTTTCCAACCGTGAAAGCGTCAGAAAACTCGAAAACAGTTGAAAACAGTGCCCAACGCTGCTTTTGCCTGTTTTCAACGAAAGCGAAATAAGAGTGATAGTATGAAAAGAAGCAGTGGAATCCTGATGCACATTACTTCGCTGCCCTCGCCCTACGGCATCGGCAGCATGGGCAAAGCAGCCTATGACTTTATTGATTTTCTGAGAGCGGCAAAGCAGACCTACTGGCAGATCCTCCCGATCAACCCGCCCGGCTATGGCGATTCGCCCTATCAGGCGTTCTCTACCTTCGCCGGGAACCCGTATCTGATCGATCTGGACGAGCTTGTCAAGGACGGATACCTGACGCAGGAGGAGCTTGACCGCGTCGATTGGGGCAGCCGCGCCGATCAGGTCGATTTTTCGAAGATGTACGACCAGCGCCTGCGGGTGCTGCATCTGGCCTGGAGCCGCTTCCACAAGGCCCCGGCGGAGCGCTACACGGAATATGTCCGCCAGCAGAGTGCGTGGCTGGAGGAGTATGTACTCTTTATGGCCGTCAAGGCATATTATAACGACGGCCCGTGGACCGAGTGGCCGCTCGATATCCGGATGCACCAGCCGGAGGCCATGGCGTACTACCGTGAGCTGCTGCACGACGAGCTTGATTTTCAACGGTTCCTGCAGTTCTGCTTCCATACGCAATGGCAGCGGCTGCGGGAGTATGCCCATGAAAACGGCGTGCTGATCATCGGCGATATCCCCATCTATGTTCCGCTGGATTCCGCCGACGTCTGGTCGCACCCGGAGAACTTCCAGCTGACCCGCACCCGCCGTCCGCGCGTCGTTGCGGGCTGCCCTCCCGACGGCTTCAACGCCAACGGCCAGTACTGGGGCAATCCCATCTATGACTGGGCACATATGGAGCAGGACGGCTTCTCCTGGTGGATGCGCCGCCTGCGCGCAGCAGGGGAGAGTTTCGATGTTGTCCGCATCGACCATTTCCGCGGGATTGAAAGCTACTGGGCCATTCCTGCCGTCAACCGCACAGCCCGCAAGGGCGAATGGGTCAAGGGTCCCGGCATGAAGCTTGTAAATGCTATCCGGAAGAATTGCCCGGATACCGATTTTATCGCCGAGGATCTCGGTTTCCTGACGCCGGAGGTACAGCAGCTTGTGATTGATTCCGGCTTCCCTGGCATGAAGGTGCTGGAATTTGCCTTTGATCCGCGTGAGCCGAGCAACTATCTGCCCGACCGCTATCCTGAAAACGCCATCTGCTACACCGGCACGCACGACAATGAAACGCTTATCCAGTGGTGCGAGGGAATTGACGCAGAAACGGACGCCTATGCCCGCAGCTATCTCGGCATTACGGCGAAGGACGATCTGGCCGACGCCATCATCGAGGCCGGTATGCAGTCCAAGGCACAGCTGTTTATCATGCAGATGCAGGACTATCTGCGTCTGGGCCGGGAAACGCGTATGAACGAACCTGGCAGGCTTCTGCAGTCGAACTGGCGCTGGCGTATGCTGCCCGGCGCGGCCAACGAAGCGCTGGCCCAAAAAATTGCAGGTTTGACAGAGCGGTCAAATCGTGTATAATACCTACAGTCATCTGGCGTCCACCTGTCCTTGCCGGATAGGTGGACGCTTCTTTAAAGGCCGCCGGCAGCTTTGCCCGGTGGAGTCCCATGGAAGGAGTAACCTATGAGTGAATTTTCGGAACGAATCGTAAAACAGACTGAGGCCCTGCTGCATTTCCAGCATGACGAGACGCTGCAGGAAACGACCCCGGAGCGCCTGCATGAGGCGCTCGGCCAGGTCATCATGATGGAGATCAGCGACAAATGGACGAAGACCAAGCGCCGTCAAGCGCCGGGCCGCCGCGCGTTCTATTTCTCCGCGGAATATCTCGTCGGCCGTCTGGTCTACAGCAACCTCTTCAACCTCGGCATTCTGCGCGGGATGAAAGCGGCCTTTGCTGAAAAGGGCGTCGATCTTGCGTGCCTGGAGCACATTGAGGATGCGGCCCTCGGCAACGGCGGACTTGGCCGTCTCGCCGCCTGCTTCCTTGACAGTGCCGCGACGCTCGACCTGCCGCTGACCGGCTATGGCCTGCGCTATCGCTTCGGCCTGTTCAAGCAGTCGTTCGTCAATGGCTGCCAGCGTGAAAATGCCGACGACTGGACGAAATACGGCGACCCGTGGAGCCACCGCCGCGACAAGCTGGCCGTCAAGGTCAAATTTGCCGACCAGACCGTCAACTGCGTCCCGTATGATATGCCCGTGATCGGCTATGAAACAACGACGGTCGGTACGCTCCGCCTCTGGCAGTGCGAGGCCGAGGAGGAGCTGAACTTCGACGCCTTCAACGCGCAGGACTACGTTAAGGCGCTTGAAAAGAAGAACAAGGCCGAGGATATCACCCGCGTTCTGTATCCGAACGACTCCACATGGGAGGGCAAGCGCCTGCGCGTCAAGCAGCAGTACGTCCTTTCCAGCGCGTCTTTGCAGGATATCCTGCGCGACTACCGCCAGCAACACGGCACGGATTATTACCGCCTGCCGGAGTTTATTGCTGTCCAGCTGAACGATACGCATCCCGCTATGTCCATTCCGGAGCTGATCCGTCTGCTGATGGCCGAGGGACTGGATTTTGACGCCGCGTTTGAGCTGACCCGCCGCGTGTTCGCCTATACGAACCACACCGTCATGACCGAGGCGCTCGAAAAGTGGGACCTGGAGCTGCTGCGCTCCGTCGTGCCGGAGGTCTGCGAGATCATTGAGCGCATCGATGCGAAGCTCAAGCAGGAGCACCCGCATTCGAAGCTCTTTATCGTCAAGGATGGGCAGGCGCACATGGCGAATCTGTCCGTCTATATGTCCACCGCCGTCAACGGCGTTGCAGAGATCCATTCCCAGATACTCAAGGACGTTCTGTTCAAGGACTGGTACGCCGTCTATCCCGACCGCTTCCAGAACAAGACCAACGGCATCACGCCCCGGCGCTGGCTGGGCCTATCCAATCCGGAGCTCTGCGGCCTGCTCGACAGCAAGGTCGGAACCGGGTATCTTAAAAACCTCGACCAGCTGGAAGGGCTGAAGGCCGGGATCGACGAAATGACCATCAAGCAGTTCAACGCCATCAAGCTTGAGAAAAAGCGCCAGCTCTGCCGCGTGATCGAAGCGCATGAGGGCGTCGCGCTCGATCCGTCGTTCATCTTCGACGTGCAGGTCAAGCGCCTGCATGAGTATAAGCGACAGCTGCTCAATGCACTGAGCATTATGGATCTGTATCTGTCTATCAAGGACGGCAGCATCAAGGATTTCACACCGACCGCCTTTATCTTCGGCGCAAAGGCTGCCCCCGGCTACCGCCGTGCAAAGGCAATTATTCATTATGTAAACCGCGTGGCTGATCTCATCAACAGCGATCCCGCCATGGACGGCATCATGAAGGTCGTCTTCGTGCAGAACTATAACTGCTCCTACGCCGAGCATATCATCCCCGCCGCCGATGTTTCCGAGCAGATCTCTCCGGCCGGTACGGAGGCTTCCGGCACGGGCAATATGAAGCTCATGCTGAACGGCGCTGTGACGCTCGGCACGCTCGACGGCGCAAACGTCGAGATCGCCGAACAGGCGGGCAGCGAGAACGAGTATATCTTCGGCGCGACCGTCGAGGAGATCAACATGGTAAAGCCCAATTACAACGCTCGCAGCTTCTACGAGGCCAACCCGAACCTCCGCCGCGCCGTCGACACCCTGATCGACGGGACTGTTCCCACCGATGAAGAGCAGCACGAGCTCTATACGTCTCTGCTCAAAGGTGCAAGCTGGCATAAGCCGGATCAGTATTTCATCTTCTACGACTTCGACAGCTACAAAAAGGCCCGTCTGCGCGTGAACCATGACTACTGCGACCGCATCGCCTTTGGCCGCAAGTGCCTCATGAACGTCGCCTCCGCCGGCAAGTTCTCCTCTGACCGCACCATCCGCCAGTATGCCGAAGACATCTGGCACATCCAACCTGTCAAATAAAAAAGCAAAGCGCAGGGCCGGAGAACCGGTCTTGCGCTCTGCGTCTATACAAAGGAAACAGAAAAATGTTCGATTATCTGATTCAAAACGGTACCCTGATCGACGGGACCGGCACACCGGCGGCCGCAGCCGATGTTGCGATTAAAGACGGAAAAATCGCCGCAGTCGGCGATCTCAGGGGCGCCTCTGCCGGGGCGGTTCTTGACGCGTCAGGGAAGTACGTCACGCCCGGCTTTATCGACATTCACCGCCACGCCGACGCGGCGCTCTTCCGCCCGCATTTCGGCGAACTTGAGTTGAAACAGGGCCTGACCACGACCGTCAACGGCAACTGCGGCCTGTCCGTCACGCCTTGCGCCGGTGCATACAAAAAAGAGATCGAGGCATATCTGACCCCGGTTGCGGGCGCGCTGCCGGAGAACGCCGATTTTTCCAGCCTCGCTTCCTATCTGTGCGCTGCAAAAAAGACCCCCAGCCCCATCAACACCGCCATGCTGGCGGGCAGCGGCACCATCCGCGCCTGCGCGGCAGGCTTCGGCACGCCCGAGCTTGACGCGACCCAGATGGCTGAGATCCACCGCCTGATCGAGCAGGAGCTTGCTGCAGGCGCGCTCGGCGTTTCGCTGGGCCTCGGCTACGCGCCGGACTGCTTCTATTCGACCGAAGCGCTCATCGAAGCGCTTCAGCCACTTAAAAATTCCGGCATTCCCATCACAGTCCATATGCGGCAGGAAGGCAGCGGCGTGGTCGACGCGCTCCGCGAAATGATCACCGTCGCAAAGGCACTGCATACCCCCGTCGAGGTCAGCCACCTTAAATCCATTGGCAAGGCCAACTGGCACCGCTGCACGCCGGAAATGCTACGCCTGATGCAGGAGGCCCGGCAGGAGGGCGTGGAGATCGCCTGCGACGTCTATCCCTATACAGCCGGTTCGACCCAGCTTGTCCACGTTCTGCCGCCAGAGAGCCAGAAGGGCGGTCTGGAAGTGCTGACCGAGAATCTGGCCGATCCCGCGTTCCGCGAAGCGCTGAAAGACCGTATGCTGACCGGCAGCGACTTTGAAAATATCTCGCTTCTCGTCGGCTTTGAGAATATTGTCGCGTCCAGCATCTCGCGGAAGGATTTGCGGCAGTATGAGGGGCAGAGCATCGCCGCCATCGCGGAGCAGCAGGGGAAGGACCCCTTTACCGCACTGTTTGATCTGCTGCAGGCTGCGCACTGCGACGTGACCATGATCGATTTCATTGCTGCCGAGGACGATATCTGCGATATCCTGCGCGACGCACACAGCTGCGTGATCTCCGACAGCACCTATCCCACCACCGGGATGCTCCATCCGCGCGTTTATGGCACGTATACAATGCTCCTGGAGCACTTCGTCCGCGAAAAGCGGGCGCTTTCCATCGAATCTGCCGTGCATAAATGCACGGGCCGTGCTGCAAAGGTCATGGGCCTGAAAACAAAGGGCATTCTCGCGCCCGGCATGGATGCAGACCTGAATATTTTTGATCTTTCCGCCGTCCATACCTGCGCAACCTATTCCGATCCTGCGCAGTTCTCCGCCGGTATGGATACTGTCTTCGTCGCTGGCCGCCCGGCCATCCTGAACGACGCCTTCACCGGCAGCATGGCAGGCACGGTTTTGACGAGATAACCACAAATACAGAGCGCCCGGCAGACATTCGGATTGTCTGCCGGGCGTTTTGCAGAAAGGATCTTGTTTGATATTTCGTGATAAATGATACACAAAGAGAAAATCCGCAATCCTTTTGGATTACGGATTTTTCATCTGGCAGGGGATGAGGGATTCGAACCCCCGCAAACGGAGTCAGAGTCCGGTGTGCTACCGTTACACAAATCCCCTAGCTGAGCTTCTTTCCGAAGCGCATGATTATTATAACGATTTATTCTGAAAAGTCAAGACTAATTTTTCTTTTTTTGCAGAAATTAAATTGAGATGGAAACTGCAATTCTGGATTTCGGCGGAAAAGCAGGGCCTTTTTGCCGATACACGCTTCTTTTTTCTCGAAAAACGGAGAATTTCTAATTCATGACAAGGAAAACAGACTTTCTTTTACATACGCCATGCGCGGTTTCTTTCCGGCTCGGCGGGTCAAGATAATGGCGCTGAGACTTTTGCGGAGAGGATGAGAACATGAGGCGGAACATTTTTTATAGAAAAATACCGGCCGCGCTGGCCGCGTTCGTTCTTGCGCTTGCGCTGTGCTGCCAGACTGCCGCAGCCGGACGCGCGCTGGTTCCGGGCGGATATACAGTCGGCATCAAGCTCTATGCGGAGGGACTGATGGTCACGGAGGTAGAGAGCGGCACACCTGCGCAACAGGCGGGGATCCGGAAGGGCGATGTGATCATTGCGGCGGACGGAAAGAAAACAGACAGCGCGCAGGCGCTGCTCGGAAGCATTCAGAAAAGCGAGCCGATTGTCGTGCGGGTGGAACGCGGCGGAAGGGAAGCGGAGTTTCTTGTCACGCCGGAAAAAACGCCGTCCGGCTACCGGCTCGGCGTTCTGGTACGCGACCATATCGCGGGGATCGGGACTGTCACCTATTATGACCCCGAAACCGGAAGCTACGGTGCGCTCGGCCACGGCGTCAGCAGTCTGGACGGGACGCAGCTTCTGATGATGCAGTCCGGCTATCTGGTGCGGTCGAGCGTTGCTGAGATTCGCGCCGGTACACGCGGAACGCCGGGGGAGCTGCACGGACTTTTCGATGTGACAGACACGGTGGGAACCGTGGACAAAAATACAGCCTGCGGGATATTCGGCACGATGACCCATCCGCGTCAAGGGCAGACAGTCGAAACGGCTCCTGCTGAGTCGGTCATGACCGGCCCGGCGGAGATCCTTTCAAATGTCGACGGCGATCAGGTGCAGCGTTTTGCCATCCGCATTGACCGTGTGGATGCAGACGCGAAAAATGGCCGGAACCTGCTCATTACCGTGACGGACGAGGCGCTGCTTGCCAAAACAGGCGGTATCGTGCAGGGGATGTCCGGCAGCCCGATCCTGCAAAACGGACGGCTGGTCGGCGCAGTCACACACGTGCTCGTCAATAGCCCGGCACAGGGCTATGGCATTCTCATCGACAGAATGCTGCAAGAGGAAAGCCGGGTCAATATTTAGAAAAAGCTTAAACAGCCGAACCCTCCGGTGCGCGGTCGTCTCCAAAGAAGAATACCGCGACGGTGTCGGGGCCGGAATGCGACGCGACAATCGTGCCGATATCGCAGATGCGCACCTCGCCGTTCAGATGCGGAAACGCGGCTTCGACGGCGGCCTTCGTCGCCTCGGCATCCGCAAGGCAGTTGGAGTGGCAGATAAACGCCTTGCCTGTGTAATTCTCTCCGTTTTCGGCGTGGCGCTTCATCGTCTCGACGGTGCGCGCGACGGCGTTTTTCTTGCCGCGGACCTTGTCATAGGCAATGATGCGGCCCTTGTCGTCCAGACGCATGATGGGGCAGATGCCGAGCACCGTGCCGATCGCTGCGGCAGCGCCGGACATACGCCCGCTGCGGCGGTAGAATTTCAGCTCCGTGGAATAAAACTGGTGGTGGACCTTCTGACGCTTTTCGAGTACCCAGTCCGCGATCTCATCCATGGATCTTCCTTCGTCGCGCAGATTGGCTGCGCCGTCGACCAGCAGACCGTAGCCGGAGGACGAGCAGAGCGAATCGATCACGGTCAGCTTCCGCTCCGGGTATTTCTCCCGCAGCGTCTCCGCTGCAAGCATCGCATTCTGCACGGACGCCGTCATACCGGAGCCGAACGCGATATGCAGCACGTCGCCCTGCTGCAAAAGTGCGTCAAAAAACGTCTCGTACTGAAATTCGTTCAGCTGCGCTGTGCTCGGCAGCTTTCCGGCGTCCAGAAAGCCGTAAAACTGCGGCAGCGCCTCCGGATCACGCCCCATGTCGTCCTCATAGCTGACGCCGTCGACCTGATAGGAATAGAACAAAACGGGAATGTCACGCTGTTCGCAGTAGGAATAGGGGAGATCAATGGTAGACTCACAGGAAAGAATAAAGCCGGAACGCATATCAGGAACCTCCGTGAAAGCATGATTATTACATGATATCATAGCAGATGCGGGGAAAAAGAGGAACGGGCAATCAGCACGGAATGCCTGTATCGGCGTCCTGCCGCGCCATTGCCTCAAATCCGCCGCGGTAAAACGTGCAGAGCCTGCTGAACTGCGCCTGAATGTCGTACTTCATATCGTTGGACAGCCACTCAACGATCTGCCCATAGCATTCGCACTGCCAGAAGCGGATCAGGATCTCCCGGTCCTCTTTGCTGAGCGGCAGATCGCCATAGGCTGCCGCTGCGTAGGCCTCGACCGTGTGGCGGCAGATCTGCATGAGATAAAACGCGACGGTATCGTGGCTGATCGAACGGTACATATGCATGACCGCGCGCCGGTTTTCCGTCATGAACTGCACGGCGGCATTCAAACACGCCTCCGGCGAATCCGGGTTGGCGTACTGCCGGATGATCTGGTCAGCCCGTTCGGTGATGATCTCCGTCGCAAGCGAGGGAATGTCGGTAAAATGATAATAAAACGTGTTGCGGTTGATGCCGCAGTCCTCCACGATTGCCTTGACCGTGACCTGATTGAGCGGCCGGTCATTAAGCAGCTTCAAAAATGAATTTTTAATGGCTTGCTTGGTGTAAGCGGACATAGCTTGACCTCCTGCGCCGCAGCATAAATACACCATAAGAATACCAGACAAGCGCAGCAAAGTCAATCTGTGCACAGACGGGTTTTTGCCTGAAACGGCACAGCGCACGGCCTGATTTCTACTCTTGCGGTCACGGGCTTCCGGTGATATAATACTATTATTTAGAAAGAAATAAAGAAATTGAGGAGTTGCTTATGAATCGGCGTTTTGTGCGCAGTCTGCTGCTGGCTGCGCTGCTGGTCCTGCTCTGCACACAGGTATTTGCCGCGCAGGAGACGCTGGCTGCGCTGCGGCTCGACCCGGAGTCGGGCTTTACGACCCGCATGGAGGACACAGACGGAAATACCCTTACGCGGAGTGGCGTTCTGAATCCGGACGGGCTTGCGAATTCCGTCCGCTCTGCAAAAATCGCCTCTTATTCGATCTATTATAACGGACGGCTGCTGATGACCGTCACGCCCGTCGGCTTCTCCGAGCCGGATGCCGCCGTGATGAGCAGCGGCGCGCCCACCTGCACCGGTTTTTACAAGACCACGTTTTCCATCGACGATACGCGGGAAATTTTCCTGACCGGCCTGACAGAATCGACGCTGGAGCAGGTGCAGACAGAGCTGACGGCCAGTGCGCTGGAGGACCGCTATTTCAGCCTCACCAACGTGGACTTCATTGACGCGGAAAAGGAATTCACGGATGTTGCGGAAGGGGAGATCGCCTCGGACGCCAACCTCTGCTGGGCTGCCGCTTCGTCCAATATGCTCCGGTTCAGCGGCTGGGGGAGCGAAGCGGGCTTCCGGACAGAGGACGATCTGTTTGAGTCGTTCATTTCAGCGTTTACAGACGCGGGCGGCTCGTATACATACGGGCTGGACTGGTTCTTCAACGGCTATTACGCCATGCAGGGCAATGACGGCTGGGCGCAGCTGCGCGCGCCGGGCGAATCCGGAAAGTATCTTTCCGAGTATCCCGCCGACAGTCTGTACCAGACCTATGAAATTTCCAACCACATCGACAATCTGCGGCCGGTGCTTGACGCGCTGGAGCGCGACTGCGCCGTCGGCATTTCCATCGGCAACTATCTCTCCTCGTTCCGCATCGGCGGCCACGCTATCACGCTCTGGGGCTATCTGCACGACACGTCCGCCAGCCCCTACAGCAAGGAAGCCTATCCCGCCATTTTCATTTCCGATTCTGATTCCGATAAATACGACGGCGCACTGCGCCGCCAGGCGCCGAACCGGCTGCGCGTCATGATGATGGACGGGATGTTCGACGGCTTCGGCGCCGACAGCTGGGAGCTGGACTATCCCTCGACGTTCCCGTGGCGGCTCGAAAGCTTTACCGTTCTGGAACCCTACCGCGCAGAGCTGGAGCAGGACGCTTCCGGTACCCACAACAAAAACACCTCGGCGGATTTTTCCGTTCAGGATCTGTACGTCCGCGCTTCCACGTTTGATGATCTGGAGCTTGGCATTGATACGATCCCTGCCAACCAATCCTTCAAAATCGGCGGGATCGCGCTGAACAACAGCGCAGTGAACCTGAGCAGCGCAAGACTGCAAATCGTCACAACGATCACGCAGAACGGCCAGACCGTCTGGGAAAAAACCAGCCAGTGCGCCGTCAGCAGATTCTCGGCCAATGCCTATGTCAAGCTTTCGGAAACCTGTAATTCCCTTGCTGTCGGCAGCTATGAAGCCACGATCCGCGTAACGGCCAGCGGCATATCGGAAGCCTATCTTCTGAATAACACGCGTTCCATTTCCTTTACCGTCAGCGCTGCCGCGCCGGACGCCTCGAACGCGTCCGTGTCCGTATCCATTCCCGAGTTCGATGGAAGAACGGGCGGCTATGGCACGCTGCGCTTCGGCGGCGTCGATTCCCTGTATCCTGCCGGGACGGAGCTGACGTGGTCCGTCTACGAAAAATACGACTCGGTTCTGTATGACGACTGGGTGCTGGCGTATCAGGGCTATCAGCAGCCGGAATCCGTCCGGTACGAGGGCATGACAACGGCTGTTCGGACCCTTGTGGTGCTGCGGCCGGTCGACCCGTCGCTTGCGTGCGTGACGCTTGATGCGGGAAGCCAGAAGCTGCTGTACCATAGGGTGTATACATTGGCTGCCGATGACAATACCGGCATCTGCTCGGCGATTGCTTACGGACAGAACACGCTGGCAGCAGGGGAGCAATTCAGCTTTTATATTTCCAATTTCACGACCTGCACGCCTTCCATTACGGTGACGCCGGTTGTTTATGCGATCCGAAGCTCCGATAATCTGCGGATCGACCTCTGGCGCGGCGAGGCTATGCGTATGGCGTATGGAGAATCTACAGAGAATGCGCCCTGCCGTGTTGCAAGCTGGAGCGCGGAGCTTCTGCCCGGCCAGTATGCGATTTATGGCGAAGCCGTATATGAATACGGCAGCAAAACCGTGAAGCTCAGTACGCTTCAGGTCAATGCGGACAAGCCGTGGTGCTCTGTCATGCAGACGTTCCGCGGAGATGGCCGCTGTGCGGTCATTCTGGCGTGCAGCGGCCCCGAAGGAAGCCTGCCGTTCGGTGTTGAATACCGGAAAGACGGACAGGAGGAGGCAAACCGTGTTTCGTCGAATCTTTATCTGAACAAGGGATATATCACATCCTTCTGCATTTCGTTTGAGAGCGATGCGTCTGCCAAGTATTCCTTCCGTGCGTTCTGTGAAGCGGACGACGGGACAATCTACACGGATTGGTATGAATGCCCGGCTCCTGCCGCGCAGCTGCTCACGCTTGACACGCAGAAGACCGGCAGTACGGGGGAAACAGTCTGGGAATTCTTCGCGCCGGAGGACGGCGTATATGTCCTTTCCCTCAAATCGACCGCATTGGCAGAAGTCTATGAAACGAGCCGCACTTATCGATCCGGCGTTTTGTCGGACGATCCGATGGCACGCAATTTCTATCTGAAAAAGGGCGAAAGTACCCTCATCCGCATTCAGACGGAGGGCAGCTATACCATCGGGTTTACAACGATACCAGAGTTGGAGTTAGGGCAGACAACATCCTGTCTCTACAAAACCGGCGACAGCGAACGCTGCTTCCGGTTTACAGCACCGGCTGACGGCGTCTATCTGTTCACTGCTGCCGGAGAATCCTATGCTGCGGTGTATATATCTGATGGGAGCGTCACGCGCTGGGAACGTCGTGGCGCACTGCAGTCCGGATCGCCTGCAGTAGCGGGAATGGAACTCAAGAAGGGACAGACCGCCTATGTCCGCCTTCAATACATGACCAGAGACTACCGGTATTCTGTCTCTGTCTTCCGTCCCGCGCCGGAGGTTTCCGTCTCAGACGAGGGCGTGAACGTCAGTTATGACCCGGAGTTCACCGGCCTGCACCTGATCGCGCTTTATGACGCGGACGGGCGGATGGTCGATGTCCAATACGTACCCGTGCAAAGTCTGGATACGCGTATTTCCGTCGTTCTGCGAGGTACGAAGACCGGCTTTGTCCGCGTGTTCCAGTTGGACGCAGAGAAAAACACGCCGCTCACCGCTGCAAAGCAGATCGAGCTGGTGTGAACCCATGATCGACAGACAGGAGATTTGATTTGGACGGATTTGTAGCATGGCTGAAGCAGCTCCAGTTTGACGGCGTATGGCAGACGGCGGTGCTCGTCGCCGCGTCGCTGCTGTGCATCACGTTTCATGAGACGTGCCACGGACTCGTGGCCTATTGGCTCGGCGACCCGACGGCAAAGCGTGCAGGACGGCTGACACTCAACCCGCTGCGGCATATTGATATCGGCGGTCTGCTTATGATGGCGCTGTTCCGCTTCGGCTGGGCGAAGCCCGTCCCGGTCGATATGCGGTATTTCAAGCATCCCAAGCGCGACATGGCGCTCACCGCTGCAGCAGGCCCGCTGTCCAACGTTCTGCTGGCCTATCTGGCTGTGCTGCTCTACGGTGTGCTTGCCTACTGGTACTACTTCTCCGGATCGACAGCCGTCTATATCTTCGCACTCTTTTTCTACTATGTCGAGATCATTTCGGCGGGCCTTGCCGTGTTCAACGTCTTTCCCATCCCGCCGCTCGATGGGTCGAAGGTGCTCTTTTCCTGCCTGTCCGACAAGGCCTATCTCTGGCTCATGCGCTATGAGCGCTACGGCATGGCGCTTCTGATGCTCCTGCTCCTGACCGGCGTACTCGATGTGCCGCTGGAATTCTTGCGTGACGGGCTGCTGAATGGGCTGGAAGCCATCGGCACATGGCCGGTGCGGCTGCTGCTTGCGCTGCGCTGAACTTATTTTTTGGAGTTATATCTGCATGGATGAACCGCGATACCATCTCGGCAGCGTCGTGCACGCGAAGGGCGAGACGCTCGAGGACTTCGACGGCCCGCTGGACGTGATCCTACTGCTGCTGAGCAAGAATAAAATTGAAATACAGGATATCCAGATCTCCGCTATTCTGGAGCAGTATCTGGCGTATCTGGACGAAATGAAGCGCATGGATATGGAAATTGCCAGCGAGTTTATCGCCATGGCGTCCTATCTCATGTATATCAAAACGCGGATGCTCCTGTCCAAGGCGGAGCAGGAGGAAGCGCAGAGCGAGATGGACAAGCTCGTCGAATCCCTCCAGAAGCGCCAGCAGCAGGACGCGTATCAGCAGATCCAGAAGGCTGCAAAGCAGCTGGCCGTGCGCAATGAGCTTGGCCTCGCCCTGTTCACCAAGGGGCCGGAGCCGTACCAGCCGGACAGAACCTACCGCTACCGGCACGACAAGTCCGATCTGACCGCCGCACTCGCCGCCATGCAGGATCGGACGGAGCGCCGCCTGCCACCGCCCGCGTCCAACTTCGCCGGGATCGTCGGCACAGAGCCGTACCCGGTCACGCAGAAGGCCAAACAGGTCATCAGCCGCCTGCTTGCCCACGGTGTCATGCGCTTTCTGTCCCTGTTCAAGGGCAGCCGCAGCCGGTCGGAGATCGTGGCGACGTTCCTCGCCGTGCTGGAGCTGTGCCGACTTCGCTCCGTTTCCATCGGAGACGATGAACGCGGCGATATGGCGGTTACCTTTCTAAAAGCGCCGGATGCCGACGTGCAGACGGACATTTCCTGATCAGGAGGCTAATCTTGGAGCAGAATGATTTACAGCGGGCATTGATGGCCGTGTTGTTTGCCGCCGGAGAGCCGGTGGACGCCAAACGCCTGAGCCAGACGCTCGAACACGATGAAGCAGAAATCCACGAAGCGTGCAAGACGCTGATGGACGAGCTGAGCTTCAACCGCAGCGGCATCCGCATTGTGCGGCTGGAAAACGCCTATCAGATGTGCTCGTCGCCGGAAATGGCGGAATATGTGACCAAAACACTTGAAACGCGCAAGCCGCCGAAGCTTTCGCCGTCGCAGCTGGAAACGCTGACGGTCATCGCGTATTACCAGCCCGCGACAAAGGCGCTTGTCGAACAGATCCGCGGCGTCGACAGCGCCTACTGCGTCAGTGCCCTTGTGACAAAAAAGCTCATCCGCGAATGCGGACGGCTGAACGTGCCGGGCCGCCCCATCGTCTATGAGACGACGCCGGACTTCCTGCGCGTGTTCGGCCTGGAATCGCTGGCCGAGCTGCCGGAGATTGAAAAGGTCGACCTGCACGTCGATCCCTCGCAGGTCGAGCCACTGGAGCAGAAGCAGGAGGAGTCCACGCAGCCGGATGCATCAGCGCCTGTGCAGCAGGAGATCCCGCTATGACTTGGACATGGTGGATGACGCTTCTTGCGATTTTTGCTGCCCTTGTGCTGATCGGCTGCATTCCCGTCGGCGTTGATGCGCGCTATAATGCGGAGGGCGTATTTCTTGCGGCGAAGCTCGGACCCATCCGCCTTCGGCTTCTGCCGCAGAAGCCAAAAAAGAAAAAGAAACAGCAAAAACAGCAAATGAAACCGGAAAAGGCACCGGAAAAAGCCGCTTCGCAGGAAAAAAAGCCAAATCCGATCCTTTCCGGCGGCGTGGACGGAATTTTGCAGCTGCTGGATATTGTGCTTGATACGCTCGGCGATCTGCGCCGCAAGCTCCGTGTGAACGAACTGACGCTGTATGTCCGTATCGGCGGCAGCGACGATCCGGCAAAGGCCGCTATGGGCTATGGCCGGGCCTGGGCCGCCATCGGCGCGATCACGCCGTCTTTAGAGCGGCTTTTCGTCATAAAAAAGCGTGACATTCAGCCCGCGCTCGATTATACTATAAGCAACACACAGGTCGACGCGCATCTTGTGACCACGATCACCATCGGTCGGTCGCTGGCCCTTGCGCTGCGCGCTGGCATCCGGTTCCTAAAAATTCTGAACGAACGAAAAAAGGCGGTGTAAAGTATGGAACATCCTCTGTCTGATATGATGACCAATACCATGAGCAAGATTAAAGATATGATCGATGTCAACACGGTCGTCGGCAGTCCCATCACCACGCCCGGCGGCGTGACGATCATCCCCGTAACCAAGGTTTCCATCGGCTATGGCGGGGGCGGCAGCGATTTCGCAACGAAAAATATGCCCGCGAACCGCGATAATTCCTTCGGCGGCGGAGCAGGCGCGGGAATCAAGATCACGCCGGTCGCATTTCTTGTGATCCGCGGCGAGAACGTGCGTATGCTCCCGGTCGCGGAGCCAGCCTCCACGTCGGTCGACCGCCTGATTGAGCTGCTGCCCGATCTGCTGGAAAAGGGCGAGGCATATTTCGCGGAA